>Ga0123355_10003166_pt1 | contig 23488 bp, 21 predicted proteins | sample TergutEmb28metaG_3_FD_89872 | JGI IMG/M metagenome (GOLD analysis project Ga0123355, IMG submission 89872) | Embiratermes neotenicus P1 segment gut microbial communities from Petit-Saut dam, French Guiana - Emb289 P1 | ecosystem: Host-associated > Arthropoda: Insects > Digestive system > Gut ... | reverse complement strand
TCGGTTTCTATGTCGGCACGGATAAGATGCAGGCTGGGGGCGCTGGCCTTGATTTTTACGCCATACTTGGAGCCGTGCTTTACCAAAACCGGGGGCTCTAGCTTCATCTCGTCTGTGGCTGGGGTTACTATGCCATAGCCTTTTCTACGGACTTCTTCCAGGGCGTATTTGAGTTTGTCAAACTCGCGCTTGGCCTCGGCCAGTACTTTTATTGTGGCGATAAGCTGGTATTCACCGCCGATGTCCATACCTGTGGTTTCGCTTAGTATCTGGTAGAACAAGCGCTCCTCGACAGTGACTTCAATGTATGCCGTGCCTTCCCCGAGGGCGATTCTCTCCAGGAATGCCTTTTTTATATGCTCGTTGCTATCCAGATGCTGGACGCTGTTGCGCATTTCCCGTAGCTTTCCTATGCCTTTGACCATCTCTTTTACTGCGCTTACATAACTTTGCTTTAGCCAGTGGTCTAGGGATAGGGTTTCAATCCATTTTGGATAGTTGATTCGGATTTCTTGCACCGGGAATTCGTATAGCACCTTTTCGATTAGGGCGTGGATATCCTCGATTTTTAGCTGGGCGGCGTTTAGGGCCATTACTGGAGCACCGTATTTTTCTGCAAGCTGTTCCCGCAGGGTTTCGGTTTCCGGGGCGAAGGGGGTTTGAGTGTTTAGCAAAATTACAAAGGGCTTATTAATATGCTTAAGCTCCCGTACTACCCGCTCTTCGGCCTCGATATAGTCTTCCCTTGGGATTTCGGCGATGCTGCCGTCTGTGGTTACTACTATGCCGATGGTGGAGTGGTCGTTTATTACCTTTCTTGTGCCCATTTCTGCAGCTTCTGCAAAAGGGATTTTTTCTTCTGCCCAGGGGGTGGATACCATGCGGGGCAGCTCGCCGTCCAGGTGGCCCATTGCGCCGGGAACCAGGTAGCCTACGCAGTCAATCATGCGTACCTTGAAGCTTAGTGCGTCATCAAGCTTTATTTCAACGGCTTCGTTGGGGACAAACTTTGGCTCGGTGGTCATGATTGTGCGGCCGGCAGCGCTTTGGGGCAGCTCGTCTTTGGCGCGCTCTTTGCTATAGCTGTTGTCTATGTTGGGGATTACCAGTAGGTCCATGAAGCGCTTGATGAAGGTGGACTTGCCGGTGCGTACGGGGCCTACTACCCCTATGTAGATGTCACCGCGGGTGCGCTCGGCTATGTCGCGGTATAGGGTTTGGAATTGCATGATTGATCTCCCTTTCTGGCATATGATTTGTATGTTTCCCGCTTTGTGTGGGTGGTCTGCCTTGTAGGCCAAGGCCACCGGCTGAAGTCGGGCCATAACTGTATGGATACAATAGTCTATGCGCGAAAGGGAGATGTATGCATGATGAGAATGTGCTATATGGTGAAAGTAAAATATGTCCGGCTTGGCCTCAGATTTTGGATTCACACTTTGTTTCTTAGGTTCACTGACTATGGTGAGGAGTGATAGGATTAGTTTGTTGTAAAAAATGGAAGATATTTTTCGCATGACTTGCACAAAGGGGAATAGTATATGCCACAAAACCCCTCGCAAGGTGGGTTTACTACATTGCCGGGGCGCTTCATTATTCCGGCATCATTGTCGTACTGATCTATAAAGTATATGTTGCTGCCACTGCCATGCACTCTTCTTATCAGCTCGTCTTTGCCTATCATTTCGATGGTTTTTTCAATCATCTTTATTTTGGAGAACTCATCAAAGTAGAAAATTGTTATTTTAATATTACTATTGTTTGTGCCTATAGCGAAAAATTCTTTTAAAATCTCATGGTCGGTAGTGTCTAGTGAGTGGCCGATTATATAGATATGATGCGGCGTGTCGGCGCTAGCTGCTACGCTTGCAAAATCTTTAATCCAATCCTTGTATTCAGAACCAGTTTTTTTCGTTATTCGTTGAAAGTACTTCTTGAACTTGGCGAATAGGAAATTCTTGCTCTCCCTGTCTTCTTGCAGTGTCTCATCTATACCAAAAATCATGTTTGTGTTGTCAGTATAGGCCTGGGCTTTGCCGTGTATGTAGCAAAGCTTTACGGCATCCTTCCCATATAGTGCCTCGAATGTGTTTGTATAGTTGAATGAAAGAACGCAATTGAAGCCAATGTTTATGCGTAAGAGACAGCTCTCTGCATATTGACTATGCAGATTTTCATATCTTTGTATATAACTATCGTCTGCTTTTGACGGTGGGTCATACTTAATCATATCTATCCATAAGTTATCGTGCGTGTCTTTGGTTGCATTATCTGTATATTTAGATTCTAGAGGTGAAGCGTTATGTCTTTCATCAAAATCCTTGGAAAATCTATCAAGTTCCATTTTAAATGATAATTCTACTGGCATCTCGTGATAAAGCTTTGATATATCAGCACGCATATCTAGTACACCTTTATTTTCAGCAAAATCCTGCACATGCCTATCAATAATACATAAGCAATATATCTCAAAAGCTCTAGTAAACCCCAGAAGCTCATCAAACAAAAACTCACTGATTGCCATGGCAAACTTTTCTTTCGTTGATATTTGTCTGGTGTTACTTTTGTTAAACTTCGCCATAAAAAAGTTGTAAGAAGCGTTAGAGTTAGCAGTAAACGTTCTTTTCAAGTCGCCGCCAGTTACACACTTCTTTTCAATCCACTCAATAACAGTGCGCACCTCACGCTCAAAATCTATCCAGGTATCGCCAACCCTCTCATTTTTCTTGTACTTACCCTGCATATAATTAAACCATACATTGTCTTTAAATGAGCTGAATTCATCATGCAAATTTGCACCAAGAGCTTTTACAGCATCAGAAACAAATATACCAACTGTATTGTCATCCGTTGGTTTCTTCAGATAGTCGAAAAACTTCTGCGAGCTAGTAAGAAAATCTGTGTACTTTGTTGGCAGCCCATGAGCTAAGTCAAAGCCATTGCCTATTATTAGTATCTTCATATTGTTTCTCCTTGGTGTGAAATATGCTGAGTACTTGGCTTGAGATATATTCGAGTATACAAAAAACTCCTGTGGCATGTTATACCATATCAGGAGTTAAGTAGCAATAATTTGCATTTTAATATGTTATTCGATCTGTTTCCTCTAAAACTGCATCTGCCTCCGCAGCCGCCGCTGAATCCGATCAATCTCCTCATCACCCAAAATATGCTCAACCTTACCCAACATAAACCGATAAAACTTCTCAAGCCAATCAATATTCTCAAGCACAGCAGCCAATACAAGCTCATTGTCCGCAGTGAAATCCTCATTACTATGCTCTACATCATACATAGTAACAACAATTCTTTCGATAGCCTCCAGTGCCTTGCCCTGGGCCGGCATAAGTGTGTTGTATGCAGTGCCAATTTTTATCTCGCCGCTGTTTACCTTGTGCAGCAGCTCAGCGTCATTAGACTCCTTAATCTTCAGATATTTACGCACTGTTTGCTCGCTTTTGCCTGATTTTTTTGCAATTGTCTGGCGCTTTCTTATCTGGCCGCACTGGCTTTGCATCATTCCTACCATACGGGCAGCCAGGTCAATCCGCATTGCATCTGTTAGGTTGCGGCGGCCTAGCTGATTTTCTATTATCCACATTTCGGCGTCTTTTTTGGAGGTAAAGCGCATTTCATGGATATCGAAGGGGACATTATGGGCTTGGCATATTGCATAGCGGTTATGGCCGTCTATGATTACGCCTTTCCATACCTTTATGGCATCGCGGCAGCCCTGGGCTTGTATGTTTTCTTCTAGCTGGCAGTACTCATCGTTGGTTAGGGGTGGGATAAGCCCCTGGAATTTTGGGTTAATGGTTAGAGTATGCATGGGGTTTTCCTTTCTTCACTTGTGTTGGCATGGTGATTATCCTCTTTGTTTGTAATGATACTGCACTGCTTTTCATTGCTATGGTTATCATGGGATTGTACATCCTTGTTAACATTGCAGCGGGTCTTTTGCTCTTCCAGCCTGGATATCAACTCCTGTAACAGCAGGGGCAGTTGGGCAAGCCGGTCGTGGATGTGGATATTTGCTGGTTCATCATCCTTTGGCGGCATATGCTGGGCGATAAACTTATACATCTTGTCGGCTATGCCTAGCTGCTTTGTTATCTGCTTGGATAGCAGCCGGTGGGCTGTGCCGATTTTTAGCTTGCCGGATTTTACTTGTTCCAGCAGCTCGGGGCTTCCGTTTTCCCGGACTTGCGTGTAGCTGTAGAATGTACCTTCACTGACATCGGCTTGTCTTGCCATGGCCTTTTGTACATGGATGGATTCATCAACCGTTGTCTTTTTTGATAAAGGCGATTTTCTATCCCCTCCTGCAAGAGACAAGTTCTTTTTCGCCCTTTCTCGCAGAAGCTCCTCTTTCAAAAGCACAATCTCAATCCGCATTGCGTCATTGAGATTGCGCCGCCCAAGCTGATTCTCCAAAATCCAAAGCTTGGCCTCATCCCGTGAAGCCAGGGATATTTCTGTGACCTTAAATTCAATTCCATGCCTTACGCAGATTTCGAACCGGTTGTGGCCATCTAGTATTATCCCTTCCCACAAAATAATGGCATCACGACATGCGCCGCAAGAAACAATGTTTTGCTCTAATTGCGCATATTCATCTTCCAGCAAAGATGGGATGAAACTCTTGAATTCTGGGTCGATTGTTGGTAGTATTACTGACATATTTTGCATCTCCTTTCGTATGTGGTAGAGATAATATATCACTCAAATGTACGTTCGTCAAGATAATATTTACACATTGCGAGTGGATAGTGGGGTGGCCAAATTATATAAAGCAGTTATGGGCTATAGCCCATATCATATTGCACCAGAAATCCCCGCTATCATTTTAAATGACAAATATTTCACAAAAGCGTGTATAATATACATATTAGGAGGTGTCGGCATGACATGGGTCGAATACATGAAAATGGCAGCTCAGCACTCAAGGAGCAGTGCTAGGCATTGGTTTAGATATAACGAGCCTGCGTTATAAATGCTGTACTAGGGCCTGTTTAAGATTTGCAGAAAGGACACCCCATGATAACAATCCAAAACAAAACCTTCATACTAGAAACCAACAACACATCCTATATCTTCAAAGCCACCACCCACGGACATCTAGAGCATATATACTATGGCAGCCGCCTAGCCACTCCAGACATTGAAGCCCTATCTCACAAACGCACGGCCCGAGCAGGCTCGACGGTGGCCTACACTCAGGAGGATCTAAACTACAGCCTTGACCGTATCCCACTGGAGTGGTCTGGGATAGGTAAAGGCGACTATCGTTTTTCACCCGCAGAAATAAAAATGCCTGATGGCAGTTTTGTGAGTGATTTTGTGTATGAAAGCCATGTGATAACTGAAGACGGCTCTATGTCACAAGTTCATGGTGCACCAGGAGACTGCTCCCCAAGCAAGGTCGCTGGCTTGCCACCAGGTATCACGGATTCCGATACCTTACCCCTCCCAGTCCCCACCAACCCCGACACTATCCTAAAAATAAATCTAAAAGACACCGCCACTGCTCTCCACCTAACCCTAACCTACAAAGTTTTCAAAGCCTCCAATGTCATCACCCGCCAAGCCACCCTAACAAACCAATCTTCCGCGCCAGCTACAATCCGCCGTCTATCCAGCATGATGGTAGACATGGCCGCAAAGGAAACCTATATCCTCACCACCTTCGATGGCGATTGGACAAAAGAAGCTCACCGCCACGATAGGCCCCTTCAATATGGCATGTTCATCAATGAAAGCCGCACCGGCGCATCCAGCAACAAGCATAATCCAGGCTTCCTGTTGGCTGAGAAAAACGCCGCTCAAAACCGAGGAGCCGTCTATGGTTTCAACCTAATATACAGCGGCAACCACATGGGCTATGTAGAGCGAAACAGCCACGAACTGGTACGTATAGGCATAGGAATAAGCCCCCATTGCTTTGAATGGGAGCTAAAGCAGGGAGAAAGCTTCCAAACCCCGGAGGCAGTGATGACCTTTAGCCAAGAGGGTTACAACGGCACAAGTCAAAACTTTCACAATTTCATTAATAATCACATAATCCCAACCCACTGGCAGCACAAAGCCAGGCCAATAAAATATAACTCCTGGGAGCCATGCTTTTTCAAGTTTAACCAGGGCCGGCTGCTGCGCCTGGCCCGCCAGGCAAAAAATTTGGGTATGGAGCTGTTTGTACTAGATGACGGTTGGTTCAAGGGCCGGGACAACGATCACACAGGCCTGGGTGACTACGAGGTATGTAAGCGAAAATTCCCTAGAGGCCTAGCCCCCTTTGCCAATAAAATAAGAAAACTGGGCCTAAGCTTCGGCATATGGGTAGAGCCGGAAATGATAAATCAAGACAGCACCCTATACCGTACCCACCCGGAATACGCCGTGGAAGTACCAGGCCGCGCCTCCGCCCTAGGCCGCAACCAGCTAGTGCTGGATTTATGCAACCCAGCCGTGCGTGACTATATTGTGGCTTCGGTTTCCCGTGTGATAGATGAAACTCAAGCCTCCTATGTAAAATGGGATATGAACCGGCATATCAGCGAATTTTATTCCCCTCATATTTCATCGGCAGGCATGTTTTTTCATAAATATGTGCTTGGGCTGTACGATGTGCTGGGCCGGATTTTCGGCCCACGGCCCCATGTTCTGTTAGAAAGCTGTTCCTCTGGGGGCAACCGCTTTGACCTGGGTATGCTATGCTTTTCGCCCCAAATCTGGGCATCCGACAATACCGATCCGGTGGAGCGGCTGGCAATCCAGGGCGGACTGTCTTACTTGTATCCGCCCTCTGCAATGGGGGCACATGTCTCAGATGCCCCTCACCAGCAAACCCTCCGTGAAACGCCGCTTTCAACCAGATACAATGTGGCCTGCTTTGGGGTGCTGGGGTATGAGATGGATTTGCGTTTCCTGTCTCCTGTAGAGCGTAAGGAGATAAAATCTCAGATCGAGTTTTATAAGCAGCATCGTATGGCGTTCCAGTATGGCGAGTTTAAGAGACTGGAGACCGCCAAAGATAATAAGGTGCTCTGGCTTACACAGGAATGGATTGAGCCGGAAGGCAAATCGATAATCGGATTTTTCCAAATTACAGCCAAGGTAAGCGAAGGTTCAGATGCCCTGCGCTTATCCGGCTTTGACACTGCAAAGCGCTACAAGATAAAAACCCGCCCACAGCGCCTATGTATTAAGCGCTTTGGCGGGCTGGTGAAGCATATTATGCCCTTTGCCCTTAATCCAGCTGGGTTTATTTTGCGTATGGCAAATCGCTACCATGCCCTCATTGATTGCGTGGAGGAATATGAATGTGGTGGCGATACCCTTGAGGCTGGGCTGCTTTTAAACAACCAATTCAATGGGACTCATTATAACGAACAAACCCGGTTGCTGGGGGATTATGGGTCTAGTCTATATGTGGTGACGGCTGTGTAGCATAATCATATTTTTAAAATCTTTGTAAAATAAACCATCCAGCTTTTCGCATTAATTCACCCGGATATGTGCAATATATTTCCGAGGTGAAACTAATGAAAAATCCAAGAATGAAATCAATGATAAAACTAATAAGAGCTAGATTTTGCATTTCAATATGCGCACTGACTATCCTCTGCATAATCACAGCCGCATACACCACAAATATTTTCACTATCCCAGCCCAAGCTGCCACAGGCTGGGGCTTATCCTTCCCAAAAGACGGTGGCCGCCCAACGGGTAACGCTACCCAGGAATACCTGGCCAAGTACGACGCATGTTTCATAGGCCCCGACGAAAAAGTCTTGTATCTGACCTTCGATGCAGGCTACGAAAACGGCTTTACCCACGACATCCTAGATATCCTAAAAAAACACGAAGCCCCGGCGGCCTTTTTTCTAGTAGGCACATATATAAAAAACAACGCCGAGCTTAGCCTGCGCATAGTGGACGAAGGCCACATAATAGCCAACCACACCATGTCCCACCCAGACATGAGCAAAATCTCCAGCAAAGAAGCCTTTGCAAAGGAGCTATCTCAAGTAGAAGACCATTACAGGGAAGTAATAGGGCAAGAGCTGCCAAGATTCTACCGCCCGCCAAAGGGCACATACTGTGAAACCAACCTGCAGCACGCCAAAGAACTAGGCTACAAAACAATATTCTGGAGCGCAGCATATAAAGATTGGGAAAACGACAACCAGCCTTCAAAAGAAGAGGCCTTTTCCAAGCTTATCCCCAGAACCCACCCAGGGGCAGTGATTTTGCTGCATAATACCTCCAAAACCAACGCCTTAATTTTGGACGAGCTGCTTACCCGCTATAAGGAAATGGGGTATAGGTTCGAGTGTCTTAATCATTTGACATCGGGGGTAGGGCCGGTGGGCTTTCCCAGTGATTAAGAACCTATATTCAACAAACTTAGCAACAAACTCAGTCTTTTGTTCCTCCCTCAAGCAAGGGAAGAGGCAGCAAGGGAGGGTGGTTAGCTCTTCGCAGCAGCGGTGAAGAGCTAACCACTCTCCCTTGCGGTTTACATATTTTTATTCCCCAGTTTACCCGCAGTTTACCAACACATGCTACGATACACCCTGAGGTGATTTCATGACCATAAAACGGCGGTTGCTTATAGCCAATATCATCATGGTGTTGTCCCCGATAATAGTAACTGCGATTATTTTCTTCGGGATGCGTATCTTTGTTGCCAGCGACCAAACCCGAGGCGGGCTAGGCGGACGCTTTGCCGATATGCCAGCCATACCCACGGTAGGCTTATCCCAAGCCGATGAAGCCTTTACCCAGGGCAATTTCACACGCATTACTAGCGACATAACCCTATACCATTCCCACTTGGGGGATTATATAATTATACTTCCAGATACTTACCAGGCCGCTCTTGAAGATTTCATAAGTGGGCCCAATTTTATTTTGCCTGTAATCTTATTCTACTTGCTAACCGTGCTGATTTTGGCCAACATACTCCTTGCCCGATATATCACCCACAAAATCATGACACCATTAAATAGCCTAGCCGGCGGAGTCCGTGAAATAACAAGCGGCAACCTGACCCACCGTATAAGCTACGCCGGCGGCGACGAATTTGATACGGTATGCTCCGATTTCAATGAAATGGCCGCCTATTTATCTCACATGGTACAGCAAAGGCAAGCCGACGAGAACAGCAGAAAAGAGCTAATCGCCGGCATATCCCATGACCTGCGTACACCGCTTACATCTGTAAAGGCATACCTGGAAGGCCTGAGAAAAGGCATCGCCTCCACTCCCCAGATGCAAGAAAAATACCTGGATATCATCCAAAGCAAAACCGAGGACATAGAGTACATCATCAAGCAGCTATTCATGTTCTCAAAGATTGATGTGGGGGAGTTTCCCCTAAACTTAGAGACCGTTGACATAGGAGCCCAGCTTGCAAAAATAGTATGTGAGTTTTCAGACGAATACAAAGAATCAGGCCTAGAAATAAACCTGACAGACAACACACATGAATATGTACACATAGACACTGTGCAGTTCAATAACATAGTGCAAAACATTTTATGCAACAGTGTAAAGTACAGCAACAGAAGGGATCCCAAAGTAGAAATACACTGTGTAACCCAATGCAGTAATTCAATCAACGATATGAGCCAGAATAAAAATATAGTCTTATCCATAAAAGACAACGGTCCTGGCGTACCCGAAGAAATGCTGCCATATATTTTTGATGTATTCTACAGAGGCGATAAAGCAAGAAATAACCCCGGCAGCGGCCTCGGCCTTGCTATATCCTCAAAGCTCATAAATCGTATGAATGGTACAATAATCGCAAAAAACGTACCTGAAGGCGGGCTGGAAATCGTCATCACGTTGCTGAAAATAGCCGCTTGACCCTAGGAGGCAAAACATGAAAAAAATCTTAATAATCGAAGACGACATAGCCATAGCCGAAATCGAACGGGACTTCCTACAAATCGAAGGGTATGAAGTCACAATAGAAACCGATGGCCTAGAGGGACACAAAAAAGCTTTAGATAAAAGCTACGATCTTATCCTGCTAGATTTGATGCTCCCCGGCATGAACGGCATAGAAATCTGCCGCAGCATCCGCAGCAAAATAGATATCCCAATAATCATGGTAACCGCCAAAAGCGAAGATACCGACAAAGTAAGAGGTCTGGGCCTAGGCGCAGACGACTATATAGCAAAGCCCTTTTCACCAACAGAGCTGGTGGCAAGGGTCAAGGCTAACCTAGCCCAATACGAAAGACTGCGCAGCACCAACACCCCCGACGCGCGAGCCGATGAGATAGCCGTTGGGGCCATAACAATAAACCTATCATCCCGCCGGGTATATGTCCACGGCACAGAAATTGAGCTAAAGCATAAAGAGTATGAGCTGCTTAGTTTTATGGCCCATAATCCCGACATTGTTTTCAGCAAAGAACATCTATATGAGAGAATATGGGGCGCAGATGCACTAGGTGATCTAAAAACCGTAGCGGTTCATATCAACCGCCTGAGAGAGAAAATTGAAAAAAACCCTCAAAATCCAAACTGTATCCAAACTGTATGGGGGGCCGGATACCGGCTCAAAATATAGTCAATATAGACGAGGGTGTTTCGCTACTGCTCTTGATGCGCAAGCGCATTGTATCAAAAGCAGCGCGAAAACCGGGGTTTTTACTGCGGCTTTGATACAAAATTATATCAAAGTCCTCGTAAAAACCGGACTATTCCGCAATACGAAACGCTCCTGGTTTACCTAATGTTTACCGATGTTTATATACATTTAAACGCTTTAGGGTTTCTAGTTTACAATTGTATAGTATTATATCACCATCACAAAACCGAAAGGGAGATGCAACATGAAAACACGTACAATCAAAAGCTTTATCCAAAGAAACATTTTACTGACGGCAATGTGGGGGGCTGTAATAATTACAGGCTTCCTAGCTCTTGTGGCCATAGCAGGGGGCATAGAGGGTTTAGCCGTATTTAGCAGGATTCACAGCTTGGCTGTCAGGCTGGGCTTGGTGTACACGGTGGTCTTCATTATTAAGAAGCACATAATCCCACGCCTTAAAACTATCGTCATGACGCGTAAACAAGACTGCCATAGCAGCATACACAGTAGCCAAGCAGTGCCAAAAAGTAAAAAAATCATCACTGCTGTGTTGTTTCATATTGTTTTACACATAATTTCCATTCACTTAGCCGTTGCGTATACGATTTTTCATATCATCCAGCATAGGCAGTGGGCTAAATCGCTAATAGCATCATAAATTTATGCCTATGCAAAAGGAGGCTATCCTATGAAAACAGCAACAAAAAGCAGGCGCACAAAAATTATCGTAGACATTCTAATGGCCATTTTTCTGGCACTATCATTCGTGAGATGGGATAACAGCAATTTCCCATTCCATGCCATTGTAGGAACTGCCTGTACGGTAGTATTCATTGTGCATATATGCATCCATTGGAAGTGGCTAAAAGCCGTAACAAAGTCATTTTTAGATAAAAAAATGAAGAACTCACTCAAAGGCAAATATGTAATAAATATCCTGTTATTGATAGTTTGGGGCCTTGCAATCTCATCAGGTTTTTTGGCGGTAGGTTACTTCTCCTTCGGCATAGCAGAGATGGCTGGATTTGCAAGGCTTCACGGAGTTACCTCAAGGATGGGTCTTATACTTGTTGCGATTCACGTATTTCAGCATATCCCGCAGATAAAATCATACCTAGGCATGAAAAAATCCCCCGCACATCGTACACCCAGCCAGTATCCTCCTACTCAACATACCCAAACTCAATATTAATTTCACAAGTATAATCAGGCGCAATCTGCTCAATACCCTGGGCAACTGCATCCCGCAAGGCAAGGGCTGTTTTCTCATCCCCATGAGGAATCTCCAAATCAAACACAAGGCGAGGCTTAGGAATAGAGTTTACAATCCTAAATTCATGGGCAACAAGGCCCGGGTATTCCTGTTGCAAAAGCCCTTGGGCTTGCCCAGCCACATACAGCAACCGCTTATCTGCCATGTCAATTGGATCTAGATGAATAAGCATCTCAATCCCCAGCTTACTCTTAATAACGTGGGCAACTACTTCCGTTATCTCATGAGAATCCGCAAGACTCATATCCGCAGCAACCTCAACATGGGCACTGGCCATGTCCCGTCCTGGCCCATAGCTATGTACCACCAGGTCATGGATCCCCAGTACCCCCTCCTGACTCTTCACAGTTTCCTTAATCTGGACCACAACGGACCTGTCGGTAGGGTTGCCGATAATCCGCCCCAGGGCCTCCCTTGCCACTTGAAAGCCAGACCGGAAAAACACAAGAGCTATCACAGCCCCTACATATCCGTCAATAGAAAAATCCACAAAAAGCGAAAAAATCAACGAAACCAAAGTAGCAGCCGTAATCAAAACATCGTTGCGGGAGTCTATCCCCACTGCAAGCAAGGTATCAGACTTTATTGCCTTACCCAGCTTTTTGTTAAAAAAAGACATCCATAGCTTTACAATCATGCCAAAAATAAGCACCGCCACTGCTGCAGGATAAAAATTCATAGGCTCGGGGTTTATTATCATGGCTACAGAGCTGCGCATTACCTCATAGCCTGTGACAAGGATTATCCCCGCCACGGCCAGGCTAATCAGGTACTCAATACGGCTATGGCCAAATGGATGCTCCCGGTCGGCAGGCTTTGCCGACCACCGGAAGCCCAGTATAGTAAGAAGAGATGTAAGGCAGTCCGTAAGATTATTGAATGCATCGGCGGTAATGGAAACGCTGTTTACCAGCGCCCCCACCACAAATTTAAGGGCGGCAAGCAGCATATTTAATACAATGCCAAAGCTCCCCGAAAGTAAGCCATATTTTTCTCGTACCTTAGGGGATTCTGTATCTTGATAGTTTTTTACAAGTAGTCTTGGGAGAAACATATATATCCTAGCTCCAGTACATGAAAATAAGAAGTTATATTCAATTTTTATAACGGTGAAATTTTGCAGCAGCTATTTGCCAATTGAGGAGGGGGCGGGGCTGCCTGCCAATAATATTGTATTGCTTACCGCACCCGCCGCCGAATCATAAACCACAGCTTCCGCCAGCCCATCTGTAGCCGCTGCCTAAAATTAAACACCTTATGCCAAAACAGCAAGCGCCTTGGATTTTTCTTGAGTTTATCATTTGTAAGCGCACGGCGGATTATTCCCTCACCAGCCGGAAACTGTGTCAGATAAATTAAAGTATACCAATATACTTTTTCGCTGCTATTGGCCCCATGGCCTTGACGCCACCAGGCCATAGAGTGGTACTGCTCCCGCAGCGGGCGGCTTTGCTCTGCCCGTATCTCTTCCCAAGTTTTCACACCCTTGGACACAGCAATTTCCTCAATAGGTGTCCCCGGAAGGAAGCTTAGCCCATGCAATTGTAGTGTGAATGGTTTTGCCAAGCTTCGGCAAAGGGCCAGAGTCTCTTTCAAGTCCTCTTCCGTTTCGAAGGGATGCCCCAAGATAAAGTCATAAACTACCATAGGAACCTTGGCCTCGGATAGCATTTTAGAACAGTTGAGGATTTCCTCCTGCTTCTCACTTCGTGTATAGATTTCTTTGCGAATCTTAGGGCAGCCGCTTTGTACTCCAATAACAATTTTAGAAAGCCCGGCTTTTACCAGATCTTTTATCCCGGCATTGGCGCTAAGCCGCGGATGTCCCCATATCTCAAAAGGCAGCCCCACTTGGGCTTTATATGCCTGTGCGAAGTCGGCAATCCATGTCTTGTTCCAAGGAAATATTTCATCCCAAAACCGCAGCAATTGCAGGCCAGGATTACGTTTTTTCACAGCCTCAATTTCTGCCATAACATCTTCCACACTCCGCTGCCGGATAAATGGGCCTTTGCCTTGGTACAAATCCCGTATGCTACTGTTGGAGCAATACGAGCATTTATTGGGGCAGCCCCGTGAAGTGGTAAGCTCATACCTATGACTTGCTGCTTCCGGGTCGCCATGGAATACCCGGTCGATGTTGATGTAATACATATTGTCTCCTCCAAAATCTGGGTGAGGGAGGCGGTCAATGTCTTGTATTAGGGGGCGGATTTGGTTGACGCGGGGGCCGGGCGAAGCCGTGTCAGACGTATTGGTTGCAATGCCGTCAATATGTTCATAAGGCTGGCCTTGCTCCAGGGCGTTGGTAAACTCGATAATACTCTCTTCGCTTTCTCCTCGAAACACAACATCCGCAAGCTTCAGGCATTCTTCCGGAAAAAGAGTAGCATAGGCCCCGCCAATAAGTATAGGAACCTGTGTCATCGCTCTTATCTTCTCCACAATGTTACTGACTACGTTTAAATAAAACGAGCACATGATGCTGATTCCAATATAGTCAGGATTGAGCATGGCAATGGTTTTATACAGTAGTTCATATTCCACGGCAGTAGGCTCGTCCACGTTGTAGCTATTAAATGATTTCAAGAAAATCAGGTTAGGGGAATACCCATGAGACTTAAGAGTAGATGATAGGTATCGTATACCCAGTAGATTTGTATCATATAGCCCAATAAACAATGGGCGTGTCTTCTTTTCGTGTATTTTTGCATCAAGATTATTTTCGTTTTTCATTTTTTCACTCTTTTCCTTAGTTTATCTGATGTATGATATTAGCAAGCACTTACTCCAAGATGAAAGTCTCCAGCGCTTTGCCAAACATTTTCTCCTGCCCAACGTGCCGAAAGCCCAGCTTTTTTATCACGGCAATTGACCCAATGTTCTCTGGATATGACACCGCAATAAGAGGGCGCATGTTATGGTTTTGCAGTACGGCTTTACCAGCCTCTGTTGCATATCCTTTGCCCCATGCATCCTCGCTAAAAGCGTACAGGACTTCCTTACGGCCGCAGGGTAGCCCGCGCACGCCGGAATGACCTATTAGCTTACTGGTTTCCTGCTCTATCACGGCATATACACCAAGGCCATGACCCCATGCGGAGTCTAGATTATCCATCATTCGTCCAATTTGCTCTCTTGGGATGCCTTGGCCTGTGCCCAGGTATCGGTATACATTTGGGTTTGTCATTATATCGGCATAGGCTTGTTCGTCCTCTGATGTAAATCGCCGCAAAATCAGTCTTTCTGTATTAATCATCATTAACCTCCTGTGCACTTACGGTATCAGCATTGTTATCTGCACCTATTTTATCGCTTTCGTTGACCTCGATATCTTCTAGTATTTCACCATTTTCACCTATTTTGCTGACTAAAGGCAGGCTTCTTATATCCCGCGATAAGCAAACAAGCAGCCCAACAGCAATATACACAATCCCTTGCAGATAAAACACGACATCTATATATAGTAGCGTCCCCAAAAAGCCGCCTATAAGTGCGCCAACAGCACCGGCTATGAAATTTAGGCTTGTGGCGGCCGAGTCAACTCTGCTGAGAAGGTTTTTTGGGGAAATCTTTTGGATTATAATTTGATAAAAAATGCCGATGACGCTAGCAAGGCCTATATAGACAAGATATGCAATAATCGCTGTTCTAAACTCGTCTGCAAGGAGATACACAAACACAATACGCGCCGCGCCGGCAACAATAAAGCTTACTACAAGGATTTTCCATAGCTTGTACCTTGCTTCTATCATATTGCATATAAATGAGCCAATCAAAGTACCTGTAAGGGCTAAAAATGATAGAAGCATGTAGCTAAAAGCCGAACCAAGCCGGGTTTCTACAAGCATTGGCAGGTTTACATATGCAACATCGGCGAAGAATCCCATGGACATAACAGCAATAGTGAAGAAAAATATGGCTCCTTTTTTGACAAAGGAAAGCCCCTCCTTAAGCTCGCTTATATATGCATTTAGCGGGGTTTTACTTGCATCTGATAGGACTGCGGGCTCTTTGTAGCGAAAAAACAAAGAGCACAGCGCTGCAATAAATAACAGCACCGTGATAACCCCATAAAACCGGGCAAAATTGAGCTCCCCTGTTGATAGTACTATCAGCACTATACCAAGGCCTATGCCCCCTGCAAGCCCGGCAATATTGATGAGGACATTGGCATTTACCAAGTCCTCGCTATCCACAATTCTTGGAAGGAGGGCTGTATGTGCCGTGCCGCCAAACATGGTTGCTGTAGAAAAAATCAAGATTGCCATAAACAGTAACCACGCGCCGGGATAAAAAAACAAGTGCGAAACCAGCAAAAGGGTTACTATGCAAAGCTTTACAATCTCAACTATCCTAAGAATCTTTACCTTTTCCCACCTATCCACAAAAGGCCCAACAATGAAGCTGGCAACAAGGGGCGCACCAAACATAAACCCTGCAATCCCTGTATAAATAGTGTTTTGGTACATGGAATGAATTGCCCACATCATAAAGATGCTGAATATACCGCGCCCAATGCCGTCAAAGGTGGTAAACAAGGTTAGCCAGCGAAAATTCCGGTTTTGCTTAAACAAGATCATCATGAGGAATTACGCATTAAAGTATTCCACAAAAAAACCGGTATCAATGGCAGGATACAATACAAAGTTGTCCAAAACCCTGCGTACCCGCTTGATGGATTCGGCCTTTAGGGCATCGTCCAGGATATAGTTGGCCTTGCTCTTTGTTCCTTTTTTGGTGAGGGCGGGTTTCAGGTTTTTAAGCACTGTGGCCATAATGTCGGCAATCTCTTCCATCTGGGGCTTGCCCATGCCAAGGGTTGAAACAGCGGCAGTACCAAACCTGAGGCCGCTGGTGTACCATGGCCCGTTTTTGTCAAAAGGCATAGTGTTGCGGTTCATTGTAAGGCCGCATTCCCGTAGGGCAAACTCGGCTTGTTTGCCGGTCAAGCCAAGACTTTCTACGCTAAGCAGCACCATATGGTTGTCTGTACCGCCGGTTTGTACATCAAAGCCTTTTTCTACTAAGGCCGCTGCCAGAGCGCTGGAGTTTTCCAATATTTTTTTTGCGTATGCTTTGAACTCGTCGGTTCCGGCTTCCTTGAAGGCGATGGCCTTTGCTGCCATTACGTGAGGCAGAGGTCCGCCAATAACATGGGGGCAGCCTTTGTCCATATACTCGGCATATTCCTGCTTGCACAGTACCATGCCGCCGCGGGGGCCACGCAGGGTTTTGTGGGTTGTGGAGGTTACAACGTCGGCATATTCTACTGGGTTGTACTTGCCGGTAAGTGCCCCGCCTGCCACAAGGCCGGCAAAATGGGCCATGTCTACCATCATCACAGCGCCTACTTCGTCGGCGTACTGGCGCAAGATGGAGTAATCTATGTTTCTTGTGTATGCGCTAAAGCCTACGAGGAAAATCAGAGGCTTAACCTCGTGTAGCCTTTGGCGGACGTTTTCATAGTCCAGCAGGCCGGTTTCTTTGTCTACATAGTAATAATAGGCGTCAAACATCTGGCCGGAAACATTGTGCCTGTAGCCGTGGGTAAGATGCCCGCCACAGAACAAGTCCATACCCAGCATTTTTTGGTTGCCCATTTCGGCTCTTATTTCGTCCCACTCTTCCTTGGTTATGGCCAGGAGATTGGTTTGCTCCAGCTTTTCCAATATAGGGGCTTGCACTTTTTTGCGAAGTATTGCCCAGAAGGCCACCAGGTTGGCATCGGCGCCGGAGTGGGGTTGTACATATGCATGCTGGGCCCCAAATAGTTTGCAGGCTTCCTCACAGGCAAGGCGCTCTATGTCATCAACATTGTCGCATCCGGCGTAGAAGCGGTTGCCTACATAGCCTTCGGCGTACTTGTCTGTCAGCAGGTTGCCCATTGCGCTTTGCACTGCCGGTGAGCAGTAGTTTTCGCTTGCGATTAACTTTAAGTTGCTGCGTTGGTCTTCCAGTTCTTTTACTATGCCCTTGGCTACCTGTGGGCTTTTTTTTGCTACCATGTCGATGTTGGCTACGAAGGTCAGCATTTCGGTGTTAAGTTCTTTGCCTGCTGTTTGTGATAAGTAGTTTTTTAGGATTTCCATGGTGATTTTCCTTCCTTTTCATCCGAGATTCCTTTTAGGAACCGGTGATGTGTTTTATAGGATTTGTATACATGTATTGGTTGTATTATTGTGGGGAAATGCGCATTTGCGGGCTATGGCTGAATATTGGCAGCGTGATTGGCTGCATAGACAGTATTACGCATAAGCAATGCCCTGGTCATTGGGCCAACGCCGCCTGGTACTGGGGTTATGTGAGATGCAACCTGGCTTACGGCTTCATAGTCTATATCCCCACAGATTGTACCGTCATCTTTATGGTTGATTCCTACATCTATTACCACTGCCCCAGGCTTTACCATATCAGCAGTGATGAGTCCGATTTTGCCTACAGCGCATACAAGTATATCCGCTTGGCGGGTGTGGGCGGCTAAATCTGTGGTGTGGATATGGCAGATTGTAACCGTTGCGTGGCGGTGCAGAAGCATCATGGCCATGGGCTTGCCTACGATGTTTGAGTGGCCTACCACTACACAGTGCTTGCCCTTTGGGTCGATGTTGTAGTGATCTAGCAGTGCAACCACCCCGGCCGGAGTACAGGGAAGGAAGCAATAATCACCGCTTACGATACGGCCAACATTGAGCATATGGAAGGCGTCCACATCTTTGTCGGGGGATATTGCCTGGATAATCTTTTGAACATTGTACCCATCTGGCAGCGGCAACTGCACCAAAATTCCATGAATGTCTTTGGCATTGTTAAGCTCGTCCACTAGGGCCAGAAGCTTGCCTTCTCCTACATCTTCCGGTAGCGAGAACTCTTTGCCTACTATGCCGCAAGCTTTACAGTCCTTTTTCTTGTTGTTGACATAGACCCGGGATGCAGGGTTGTCCCCTACAATCACTACCGCTAGGCCTGGGGGGTGCGGCATGTTGGCGACTTGGGCCTTTACATCGGCTACGATGCTTTTGGCCAGGGCTTTGCCGTCTAAAATTGTGGACATCTTTTCCTCCTACCATATATGACTTTCCAGCACATGCTGCCGGAAGTTGAAATCCTTTATTTGCAGATAGTACTCGGCACAGTCTATCAGGGCCTTTGCAGGGGCAACTCCTATAAGCTCTGTGTTTATGACATTGACACCGTATCTTTTTGCCTCGGCCTTGATTAGCTCCACGGCGGTGTAGATAGATGTGGCCTCATAGTTGACCAAGTTCATGGAAACCTGGGCAATGTTTTCATCTGAAAGCATTATGCCAATGGCCTTGCAATATTTCAAGCCACCGGAGCTGCCCCGGATCCTTTTGGCAATTTTATTTGCGATATTTATATCGGATGTGGACAAATTTGCATTGAAGGCAATAAGGGGTCGCCTTGCACCTACGGCGACAATACCGGCAGTTGGGTGAGGTGAGGTGTTGCCGTAATCCGGCCGCCACTGTGGCGATTGCATCTTTGCTGCCATGTCCTCGAATTGGCCTCTCCTTATGTCGGCCAGATTTCGGCGGGCTTCACTTGTGGCGGATTCTTCGTATAAAAAGACAGGGATGCCCAGCTCATTTGCGATGGACTTCCCCAGCTCTTTGGACAGATTGACGCACTCGTCCATGGATATGTTTTTAATGGGTACAAAAGGGATAACATCTACAGCACCCATGCGGGGATGCTCGCCTTTGTGCTTGGTTAGGTCAATTGTTTCTTTGGCGCATTTTGCAAGTGCATATGCGGCTGATTTTATGCCTTCGGAACCACCGATTAGTGTCAGAACCGTTCTGTTGTGATTAGCGTCTGAGCTGTAGTCTGCTAGGGAGACACCAGGGATGGATTGTGCGGTTTTGACCAGTGCATCTATGACTTTGTTGTCGCGGCCTTCGCTGAAATTTGGAACACATTGGATGATTTTTGTCATTATAACCTCCAAGGGTCATGCGGGAATGCCTGCATTCCCATTTGGCCCGCAAGCAGTAGTGTGAAGTGTTTTTCTTCACACTAACCTCCAAGGGTCAAGCGGGAACGTTTGCATAGATAATAATATAGCAATTTCCGACAGCCATTAGTATAATCAGGTGTATTGGCTAGAATGTCAATGCAAAAATATATTTTTCGGTGGGCGGAAATACTATGAATCCATTTTATAAGCAAATATATAGTACCGTTGGGAAAGTGCCCAGCGGCATGGTTACATCTTATGGGCAGATTGCCCGGGTTCTTGGCCATCCGAGAAGCGCCCGGGAAGTAGGGCGGGCTATGCGCATCTGCCCTGACGATATCCCTTGGCAGCGGGTGGTTATGGCAGATGGTACAATCACTGGCGGCAGCTTTGCGGAAATACGTAAAGGGATGCTTGAGGCTGAGGGGGTTGTATTCTTGGCTGATGGACGGGTGGATATGGCAGCTTGCTGCGTGAAGGATATAATGATTATGGAGGAAACCTCATGACAGATATTATTATCATAGGCGGCGGCCCTGCCGGAGTTTCGGCAGCGCTTTATACTGCCAGGGCCGGGCTTGCCACAAAAATCATATATAAGGATAGCGGGGCACTTTTCACAGCCGAGCAGGTCGATAATTTTTATGGAAATGCGGGAATTACCGGGCAAGCCCTGGTGACATATGGCCTTGCCCAGGCGGAGGCTGTAGGGGCTGAGATTATTTCCGGTGAGGTTGTGAAGATAGAGCAGGTTTACGATGGCATTGGGCATTTTTTGGTGGAAACTGTAGATTCCGGCTTTACCTCCAGGGCACTGGTTCTCGCAACGGGAGCAAGCCGTTCTGTGCCTAAGATACCCGGGATTTTGGAGTATGAAGGCAAGGGAGTAAGCCACTGTGCTGTGTGTGATGCATTTTTTTATAGGGGGAAAGATGTGGCTGTGCTGGGCCACGGAGAATATGCGTTAAGTGAAGTGAAAACATTGACGCCGTTGGTTCGGTCGGTTACTGTTTTGACTAATGGCCGGGAGCCGGAGGCTGACTTTCCTTCAGATGTAGCAGTGCGGAAAGAGGTTGTGAAAGAAGTGTTAGGAGATACCCGCCTAACAGGTGTCACCCTTGAACTTACCGATGCATCACATATCCTACATGAGGTTGCCGCTACACCATCCAGCGATAATGCTGAAGCTACTGCACTTCAAATAAGCGGGCTTTTTATCGCCATCGGCACAGCAGGGGCTACTGCTTTGGCACGAAAAATCGGCGCACTTACAGATAGCAATGTAGTAATAACAGATGAAAATATGCGCACAAACATACCAGGGCTTTGGGCAGCAGGTGACTGTACGGCAGGCATGAAGCAAATAACCAAGGCTGTGTATGATGGGGCCAAGGCCGGTACGGATATCGTAAAATTCCTAAGGGAGTCATAGAGGAGGCATAAATGAACAAAAGCAATTATCAAGCGGCAGTAATAGGGCTGGGCAGCATTGCCCCGGTGCATATTAAGGCATTGGATGATTTGGGTATACAAATCACAGCCATATGCGACAGTAAGCAGGATGTGGCCGCAGCTCTTGCAAAGGATAGGGGATGCGCTTATTACACAGACTACGAAAAAATGTTGGACGCCGGCGGCTTTGATGTATTGCACAACTGCTTGCCCCACTATCTGCACGCACCGGTTACCATTGCCGCACTTGATAGGGGCATCCATGTAGTATGCGAAAAACCAATGGCTACAACTGTGGCAGATGCTAAAAAGATGATAGCAGCAGCTAAGGCAAGCGGTGCAAAGCTTGAGATTATCTTCCAAAACCGCTACAACACAAGTGTCCAGGCTATAAAATCTGCATTGGATTCCGGGACTCTTGGCCGGGTGCTTGGCGGTTTTCTTCAAGTAACATGGCATAGGAGTGAGGCCTATTATTCCAATAACGACTGGCGGGGCCGTTGGGATACAGAAGGCGGAGGCGTACTTATTAATCAGTCCATTCATACCTTTGATTTGATGAATTATCTTCTTGGTGACCCAACCGCGGTACATGCATCAGTTGCCAACCGTGCACACCCTGGTATTGAGGTTGAAGATGTGGCCGAGGGGGTTATCGCTTACGGTGATGTGAATGTTTCGTTTTACGCAACCAATAATTATCCATACAATGCGCCGGTAAGCCTAGGGGTTGTTTGCGAAAATGGACAGGCGGCATTGTCTGGAGATATTGCTACAATTACCTATAAAGACGGGAAGCAGGAAGTAAGCCAGGCCGATGACAGCATCGCAATGCCCTATCGGAAGGATTATTGGGGATATTCCCATATCAAGCAGATACAGGGGTTTTATGATTGGCTTAAGGGTACGCCATCCAGTGATGCACTTGTGGGTAAAGATGTATCGGTTGATGGCACGCCTGATAATACCCTGCGGGTTTGCGGCGAGGAAGGGCTGCGTACCCAGAAGCTGATTAATGGCATATATGATTCAGCTAAGCTTGGGCATAGGGTAGCGCTGGGCTAGGGCCTGTGCTACAAACCGCTTTTGATGATTTGGTCAAAGGCTTGTGTTACCGCTTTTGATGATTTTGACAAAAGCGATGTTTACCACATTTAGCGCCGCCAAGGGGGATGCTGTGAATCCAAAAGATTTTAATGACTCAATAAAACAAGGCCAGTTTAAGCGGGTCTATCTTATCTATGGCGAAGAACGATACCTGGTGCACCATTATGCTGATGCCCTGGCCAAAGCCCTAGGTGACCCTGACAATTTTGAAGGGGCTGCGGCGGTGCAAAACATTATACAAGCCGCAGATACATTGCCATTTTTCTCAGATAAGCGGCTGGTGCGAGTGCGGGATTCTAAGCTGTTTGTATCAGGACGCAAGGCCGATTCCGAGGCCATGACTGCCTACTTGCCTAGTGTGCCGGACAGTACGGTGTTGGTGTTTACTGAGTCTGAGGTGGATCGCCGCGGCCGGCTATATAAAAAGGTGCTGGAAATGGACGGGGTGCTGGAATGCGAAGCTCCATCTCCTCAAGCGCTGGCAACTTGGCTTGAGCGGATTTTTGGTAAAAGCGGCAAGACAATTGACAATTCCGCCGCCAATTTATTAATCCGTTATAGCGCAGGCAATATGACAAATCTTGCCCAGGAAGCGGGAAAGCTAACTGCCTATATAGGGCAGCGGCCTGGTGTCACAGTGGGGGATGTTGAGGCTATATGCTCAAAAGCTCTGCAGACAAAGGTCTTTGACATGATTTCGGCAATGGGAAATGGCCGCATTGCCGATGCTTTGGATATGTATCACAACATGCTGATTATGAAAGAGCAGCCCCTTATGATTTTGGCTATGATTATCAGGCAACTACGGATTATCCTTATGGTTAAGGCCGCCACAGAAAAGAAAATGCCGAAGCCTCAGATGGCAAAAAACTTGGGGCTTAGAAGCTTTGTTGTAGATGAGGCCCAAGGCCAGGGCAGGCGTTTTAGCACGGCGGGGATAATCAAAGCGCTACAAGATTGCCAAGATACGGATGTGAAGATTAAGACTGGGCTTATCGGCGCAGAAATTGGGGTGGAGCTACTTATCATGTCTAAGCCAGGATAGCCGCAAAAATTCATATTTCTA
>Ga0123355_10003165_pt1 | contig 23494 bp, 17 predicted proteins | sample TergutEmb28metaG_3_FD_89872 | JGI IMG/M metagenome (GOLD analysis project Ga0123355, IMG submission 89872) | Embiratermes neotenicus P1 segment gut microbial communities from Petit-Saut dam, French Guiana - Emb289 P1 | ecosystem: Host-associated > Arthropoda: Insects > Digestive system > Gut ... | reverse complement strand
TTGGCGCAGATAGAGGTAAAGCGCTATGGTGCGGACTTGTGTACGGATAAACGGCTGGTAAAAATCGGTATAGCTTTCAGAGGGAAAACGTGTAAGGTAAAGTGCGGTTCGGGGGCAAAATGATGATCTACTCAATTCTTCAGATCAGTGAGTGCTTTATTCTTTCCATATTAATTACACAGTTAAACAATGCCAAGCGCAGTTTTTGCACTTGGCATTGTTAATTGTAGTCTTGTTACTGCTTTTAGTGTTCTTCCTTTCATCTTGCAATTTCCATGGACGTGATAGCATCTCAACTACTTCCGAGTTTTGTGCTTTAGAGTTGTCTCAACACATGAGAAGGCGTCAATACTTATGAATGGAAATATCCGTGTAGTGAGCAGAGTTTGCTTTCATAGCAAAACGCCTAAGACAGACGAACGTTGGCCACACATTTGATTTAAGCATACGTAGTAGAAACTTGGTGATGTTACAATGAAAATTGTTAATGTATTAATCTATGGTGAGCCAATAGTGTTCTTAGAACAAATTGAAAAGAACAAGTGGATGCTCAGCGGATTGTTCAATATGTTTGTATACCCATTAACTGCAATAAAGGATCGGGATCGTAAGTACAAATTTAGTGTCATATGCAATGAGTTTCATGTCAATGAGTTTAGTTGGGTCTACGATAGAGATAATGAGTTTGATGTTGAGCTAATCGAAGTAACACAGAGAGAATTGACAAACAATTGGAAATATGAGCCATTTTGGCTAAATAATATATGGCTAAATGAACCATATAATGAAGAGGTGCTTGACTACTATTGTAGCTTGTTTAAAACAAAAATTCTTATAGAACCAGATATTATTATCTCGATTTTTTGTGCTCCTTTCTTGAAGAATTTGTTTAGCAACGCTTTGTATTTTCGCTGGCTAAAAGGAATTTTCTCTAGATCCCCCTATCCTTGCACAGAGAGCTATATATTTGGAGATGTAAGCTTGCCATATAGCTATGTTAATGAATATTGGAATAGAATAAAGCTTCAACATCAGTTAACTGATGTCTCCAAAGAGCTTATAATGAAGTTTAAGGTTAAATGCAAAAAGTTATTAATGATCAAAAATCCATTTACCTATATATTGAAAGAATATAAACTAAATTACGATTATCTTTTTTTACTTCCACTCTCAATCCCCTATAATCTGTATTTCGCAAAACAAAAATACTATCACTCAGAATTTCATTTTTTAATTGATGTATTGGATAAAATGCCGAATAACATAGGTATTATCGTAACAACTCATCCAATTAACAACTTTCTAGATGATGATATGATAACTTGCTTAAAAAACAGATATAACAACTTTTTGTTTAACTCAAGTTTTAATAGTTATTTGTCAACATCTCAATTTCTGTTACCTGAAGTAGATGGCGTAATATGCATTATAACTTCTGTTGCCATGCAAGCCATGATATTTAATAAGAAAATTATATCTCTTGGCAATCAGCTTGCAGGAATATGTGATTACTCTTCTATAGAAGATTTGGTGAGCAACTTAGATGCACCTGCACAAAATAAAGATGATCTTTTGTTTTGGTTTCTTACGCGATACTGTTTTACATCAAAATATTTCCAAGACAGCGAGTGGGTTGATAAATTTATGATGAGATCATTAGAAAAATTTAGAAATAAAGATCTCGAAAACTTCTATGAATTAATCGACGATCCAGAGAATATATTTAATCATTTACTCGATTGTTTGGACGAAAGCGTTTCTCAGATCCCCCAGCATTCTCATGAATTACAAAATGTTGATAAGCAACTTACATTCAGTGTGCGTCAGACGCCCATTGAGTACAATAACGAATTTCTATTTAAAACAGGCTCCGTGGCGGCATTGTATTTGGTGAGTGGATTCAGTTTGCCTGAACAATCATGCACTTGGGTGACTGATACAGAGGCTGTAATTGAGTTTCCAATATCTTTCCGCGAGACAGATTTGATAATAACAATAAAGGGGCAAACTTTTACTCAAAAGCAAACTACTGAAATAGCAATAAATAATCGCGTATATGGAAAAATAGAGTACTTCGATAGTAAGTTCGATGTAAAAGCTGCTGACTTGTCTGGACATAAATCCATACAAATTAAGCTTATGACATCAAAACTACATTCTCCAAAAGAATTGGGAATAAATGATGATACTCGAATGTTAGCATTTGCACTTTATAGTGTTGGAATATATGAAATCGACTATATTACAACTCGTGATTTAATGGTGCATGAAATCGCAGAACTAACTAGCAAAATATCTGAAACAGAGGCGCTGGTTTACGGAACACAGATTCAGAATACTGATTTACATTTACAAGTAGCTCGTTTACAAGAACAGTGCGATGCCCTACAAAAGTCAACATCGTGGAAGATTACAAAGCCATTGCGCGTTTTGAAGAGATTAATATAGCTGCAGCACAATTAAGATTATGTGCAGTCTTGTGAGATGTTGAGGGCATCCCCTTGGATGGAAACTTTATTACGCAAAATTCGTGAGGCTCCGAATTTTGGAAGGAAATAATAATGCAAACGAATTTCGATTTCAAATCCGCTCCATGCATGTTGTGCGACAGCATAGGACTAGTTTTTATCCATAATTTACGTGACGATGAAAAACACTGGGCAGCAAGATGTGACGCTTGTGGACATGTTCAGATAACGCCATTGCCTAAAGTTGAAGAAGATGAGTTGTACTACAAAGAAAACATTGTCTACAGGCAAATAACTACAAAGGATAAATTAGATGATATAGCTTTGATGAACAAACTGAAGGAGTGGGGTTTACCTCAGGTTGAAACATTGGAAAGAATGATCGATCCAAAGAGTCACATACTGGAGATTGGAAGTGGCTATGGTTGGCTCGTTCAACTAATGAGGGAAAAAGGCTATAATATCGACGGAATAGAACTCAATGCTCAGCAACGTAAAATGGCCAAAAACCGAGCTAACATCGATTTATATGAATGCAATATCAGTATAAATTTACCTTCTAGTATGTATGAATCTTATGATGTTGTTTGCATGTTTCATGTATTGGAACATATGAATGATCCTGTAAGGTTTTTAGAAACTGCATCCTTGGCCTTAAAAACCTATGGGAAAATTTTAATTGAGGTTCCGAATTTTAATTGTTACATCAAGCATGTTTCAAAAAGTTATGATGATTTCAGCTATTTACGTCAACATATATCATATTTTATGGATTCTACTTTAGTAAGAGTATTAGAAAAATCCGCTTTTAAAGTCGAGGAAGTTTTATGCGCACAAAGATATAGCATTGAAAATGCGTTGTACTGGGCTAGCTATGGAAAGCCACATTTGCCCTATTATCAACTGAAAGTTCCGGCACCACTTGAGTTTGTAGATAGATACTACAAAAAGGCATTGGAAAAAGATATGACAGCTGATTCGATTATAGCTTTAGCAACAAAAAAGTGAGGGTAAGAAAAGTGATGGATTTAAACTCCTTATCTCAACGTATCCGTGAGAGAAACTATGCTGGTTTTTCTCTAAATCCACCGTTCCCTACTAAAATGAAAGTCGAAGTCACAAATCGCTGCAATCACAAGTGTTTTTTTTGTTGTCAAAGAAAGTTGTCTGCTAAAAAAGGTGAAATAGAATACGATTTTTTAAGTATGCTTTTGAATGAAGCATATGGCTATGGTGTTAAAGAGATTGGTTATTTTATACATGGTGAACCTTTCATGTGCAAAGATCTAGATAAATACATTAGATTAGCTAAAGATGTAGGGTTTGAGTATGTTTATGTTACAACAAATGGCTCATTAGTAACGCAAGAACGCCTCATTGCTGTTGTAGATGCAGGTCTTAATAGCATAAAATTTTCAATAAATGCTGGTACCAAGGATACATATAAAGTCGTTCACGGAATAGATGATTTTGACTTAGTGCTAGAAAATCTGCTTTTCTGCTCCGAATATAGAAAAAAGAAAAGCTTCAATTTATTTATGTCGTGTATTCTAACAGATTGTATTATAGATGAAGTTAATCTTATTAAAGATAAATTTGAATCTATTGTTGACGAAATTACTTTCTTAAAAGCTAGAGGTTGTGGCGGACTAATGAAGGAGAATGAAATAATAGGTGGAGGGTTTACTAAAATTGAAAAATGTGCACTTATATTCAATGCTATTCATGTTAATTTCAATGGAACTTTACTAGCTTGTGACAATGATGCTAACGATTTATTTCAAATCGCCGATTTAAAAAAAGCATCTTTATATGATGCATGGTACGGAGACAAAATGACAGACCTTAGAAAAATGCATTTGAGGGGCAACTTGGACAACAGTCGATGTAGTCTCTGTCTATCTACTGGCGGCGGAATGGTTGAAATACTTAACAGTTGAGAAGAGAGCTTATTCATGAATATTGTAGCTTTTGTTCCTATAAAACTTAACAATGAGCGTCTGGTCAACAAAAACATACTCCCTCTAGGTGGAAAGCCTCTTTGTTGCCATTTGCTTGATACGTTATGTAAAATTCCGTTGCTTGATGAAATCTATGTATTTTGCAGTCAGCCACAGATATTGGAGTACTTGCCAAATGGAGTAAAGTTTCTAAAACGCGAACCAGAACTCGATGCTTTCTCAGCGCACCACTATGATATCGTCAGAAGCTTTGTCTCGAAAATAGAAGCTGATATATACGTGAATGCACACGTGACGAACCCGTTTATCAAACCAGAAACAATTGTGGATGGTGTAGAAAGCGTTTTATATAGAGAGCATGATTCTGTGTGTGCTGTCACTGAGATACGTGAACATATGTGGCGAGAGGGCAAGCCATTTAATTTTGCTTTTAATGACCCTCCGAGAACACAAGATCTTACGCCGTTCTATGCAGAGGTCGGCCTGTTTATGTATAAAAAGGAAGTATTCCTAAACACCGAGACAAGATATGGAAAAAACCCATATCTCATGATCTTGGATAGAATTGAGTCTTTTGACATCAATTACCAAGACGACTATGAATTGGCGCAAGCTATCTATAGCGTTCGAAAAACGCACAAGAACTCTTAGAGGTGTTATGATGAACAGGAATGTAAAGATACTTGATTGCACCCTGCGCGATGGGGGTAGGGTCATTGATTGCGCTTTTCCCCAATTCCATATTGATGGTATAGCTTGTGGATTGACTGATGCAGGAATCGATATTATTGAGCTAGGTTTTTTGCGCAGTGGTGTAAATCATAGCGGAAACAGTACATTTTTTTCAAAAATAGAGCAAGCGAGAAATTGTGTACCTCTAAACAAAGGAAACACACAATATGTATTATTCGCAGACTATGGCGAGGAATTTGGTGGATGGGACTTTAACAACTTGCCACAATGTGATGGAGAGACTATCACTGGGATAAGGTTGGGATTTCGCAAAGCTGATTTCGCTGCGGCTCGAGAGACAATGCATATAATCCAGAACCGAGGCTATAATCTTATTTTACAAATGATTGAAACACGAAATTATTCTGATATGGAACTCGTCCAAACTCTCATGGAGATGAATACTATAAAGCCAAAAGCAGTTGGCTTAGTAGACACGTTTGGCAGAATGTACAAAGATGACCTCCAAAGGATATATACATTGGCCGACCATAATCTTGACGATGAGATCACTATAGATTTTCACTCTCACAATAATATGCAACTATCATTTTCATTTGCGCAGGAAATTGTAGCCATGAGCAAAGGAAAGCGAAATGTAATATTGGACGCAACATTGATTGGAATGGGCAAAGGGGCTGGAAACTTAAATACAGAACTCATAGTTGAGTATCTTAACAGCCGCTATGGATATACATATGATTATGATCGTATCTTAGACACGATCGAAGAGCATATACTTTGGATAAAAAAAGAGCATGATTGGGGGTACTCTGTTCCAAGTTTAATGTCAGGACTATTTAGCGCACACCCTAATAATGTTGATTATCTGCTGAGAAAGAACCGCTTGCAGATAAAAGATATTCGTTACATTCTTTCAATGATAGATCCTGAAACACGCAAGCGCTATGATTATGATAATATTGAACGAATATATCATAAGCTCTATTCTACGAAATACGATGATACGAACAACCTAAAACTATTAAAGGAAATAATTAGTGACAGATCTGTTTTAGTAATTGTGTTTGGCGCTACAAGCCGCGATTACAGCGAAACCATTGTCAAACATATTAAAGAGAATGAGCCAATCGTCATAAGCATTAATTATATATATCCAGATCACCTTCCAGACTTTGTTTTTTACGGAAATCAGCGTCGCTATAAAAACAAGTTGCCTTATGATACCAATACTAGGTGCATCATCACTTCAAATATTAACTCATGTGATGATAGTGACATTATTGTGGATTACAGCAAGGTAATATCTGTCGGATGTCCTAATTATGATAATACAACAATAATGTTATTAAATCTAATGCGAAATATTGGAGTGGAGAATATTACATTAGCTGGATTTGATGGCTACTCGAAAGAGATAAGCGATACATATTCTGATAAAGTGATTTCCCATAGCTCACCCCATCAAAAAGACTACGAAGTAAGCAATGAAGAACTGAAAATACTGCTGAAAAATTTTGCAGGCTCAATTGTCAACAAGCGTTCCATCAAATTTCTCACGCCAAGCAGATTTCAAACAATATTCAGGGACTAATTATAGATGAATGAAAATAATATTAAACTCATTGTACTTGATGTAGACGGCACTTTAACAGATGGTAGCATAATATATAGCAGCATTGTAGGTGAATGCAAAGTTTTTTCAGTTAAGGATGGTCTTATATTGAAAGCTTTGACAAGATTAGATATTCCCGTAATTTTCCTCACTGGCAGTAACTCAACACTTGTCGAAAAACGAGGAAAAGAACTTGGCGTGTTGGATGTATTGCAAGGCGTTGAAAACAAGAGAGATGTGTTAGTTTCTTATGTTTCTAAATTGGGGATAAATTCTAAAAGTGTTGCTTATATTGGTGATGATCTCAATGACTACGAAGCAATGCTGTTATGCGGTTTTAAAGCTTGCCCTTCGGACGCCGTCGCTGAAATTCGAGATATTTGTGACTATGTTTCAACATATCGTGGTGGACGTGGAGCGATAAGGGACATTTGTGAATATATACTCAGGCTGGAGAAAAAATATAATGAGGTTTTGGATTTATTTGGACTGTAACGACTAAATCTATCACAGAAAAACTGTTCAACGACTAGATTCCTGAGATGTGATTTTGTTGGAGTTTTTACGTGAACTGGGGCTGTTGCATTGGTTTTTTCCATTTTTGCAACAACCCCATGATTTTTCCAAGCAGCAGAACGAATTGGAGTGATATAACTCCACTACAGCTACATCACCTGTGGAAAACTAATTTCTCATGTCTGTGGGCCCAGCTTCATTTAATCACGACTTTTCCATGCGAACAATATTACTTATAATGCGAATGGGTTTAGTTATCCGCCATGAACGTGATGTATATACGGCAACGATCTCACGTTCCTTCTCTGCCAGCAGTTGTTGCGTCTCACTCAGCTGCCCTCGCGTCGCTCCCAGTTGCCGATGTAACTCGCCCAACTGCCTTTGTGTTTCACACAACTGCTGCTGCGACTCACTCAGCTGCTGCTGCGTCTTACTCATCTGCTGCTGCGACTCACTCAGCTGCTGCTGCGACTCACTCAGCTGCTGCTGCGTCTTACTCAGCTGCTGCTGCGACTCACTCAACTGCTGCTGCGTCTCACTCAACTGCCCTTGTATTGCACCCAGTTGCTGATGTGCCTCGCTCAACTGCTGCTGCGTCTCACTCAACTGCCCTTGTGTTGTACCCAGTTGCTGATGTACCTCACTCAACTGCCCTTGTAACTCGCCCTGTTGCTTCTCGGCATTTTGCTGCATTTGATATGCCGTTCGCACCATCCATCCTCCAGGTTTATTTGTGGCGAGAGCATCAAGGATATCGGCTTGCTCACGTTCTACCAGTTGACTCATCGAAGCAATCAAAAACATATCATAGTCATCGCCAAAAACCGCTGGTTCAAATTGAATGTGTGAAAAACCGGCCTTTTTCAACAGAGAGACTATCGATTTGTGACTGAACAAAAAGATGTGTTCAGCAGATATCAAAAGCCCCTCAAATCTGGGACAAACTTGGCGCATTTGTTGAAAAGTCAAATCCGGATTATAGCATGGCGTTTGTAGGATCAGTATTGATTTCAAGCTAGTGCGCTGAGTGACTTTTTGCATGAATGCCGCAGGATTGACCAAATGCTCTAACAAATCCATGCACAAGATAACATCGTATATACCATCTAAACTATCAATGGTTCCACATCTCATGTCAATGTCGAAACTCTGTCGCGCAAGATCACAAACCTTTGGACTGAGTTCAACGCCGACTTGCTCAAATCCTGCTTGCTTGACTAGATACTGCAATTGGCCCAATCCTGAGCCGATTTCTGCAATAGATGCTGAAGGGAGTGCGTACTTCAATAAATATCGCAACCAATAAAGACACCGATTTGATAAATACAGATCATGCAATTCATCCATAGTCCCTACATTTGCCAGCTTGAGAAAATGTTTCTCCCAATAATTTGCACCATACAAATCAACGTCTTCGTTTTTCACATCGTAAATTGATTCATCAAAATCGCGGTGACTCACCAAAGTATAACACTCGTCGCACCGATTATAATCATCCGAATAGGGAAGCAATTCATGATTTCCGCACCAGCATTGTGATGGCATATAGCTAGACTCCTTGTCAATTTTCTATTCCGTCGCAAGCTGCTTGAACGATCAGATTGCTCTTCGTAACTTCCCTTAAAACTTTCAAAAGTATGATTTTTTAATGTAAAGTTCATATCAGAAGGATACGTACTCTGTATATCACCTTTAATAATGTAAAATCACGCCAATTCTAATACCGTCTTACAAGCGTAAGATAACTCCTTCGAAATTCTTTACAATAATAAATAGTTTGCCCAATGAAAGTGTTCATAGAAATTGCCTGGTATTGAGCGCCATTCAGATTCTCTTGCTCCAATGCTCTCCATGCTACTTATCCACGGCAGAATTTTGTACTTATCCCATTCCACATGGTATAAGACTTTGACAATTGTCTCATATGCTTTCTTTTACAGTGATCTTTGGGCTCTCGAATTCATACAATAGTCCATTTTTGCCATAATAACTACCACCCATACCTCTTTACCTGAATAAACCTCACTACACCATAAGGCAGAGCATATTTCACTAGTTTCTTTAACGTGATTGTTCGTCCTAGTATGACTGACTTTGTTACTGTTACGGTATTGACTTCGGTTATCTCCTCAGTCTTTTGCGATACGTGAATTACTGCATATTTACCACTATATCCATACTTCACCATCTCACTGACCAGAAATTCCTCTTGCAGGTTAGTATAGACACCGCTTTCAATAAGTTTTTCTAAATCGCTCCATATCTCATCGCTGATATTAAACTCGTGCATAAAGCTTATTAAACTCTGCAATTGCCTGTTGTCAATATCGGGCACAAATTCAGCTATAATCTCTCCAACCTCTCGCAATGATTCTTCTCTTTGAGTTATAGACGCACCCGCCATCTCGAAGTAATGGATGTTTTTATGTAACTTACACCCCTTGAATTGCTTGTCTACGCAAACAGCTGCCTGAAACTTGTAATCTGCAGCATACCTATATTTGATATCATAATAGCCAATCTTATCATAAACGTTTTTACCTATCAGCATAGCACCATGATTACATGGATTTCTTGCAACAAGACAGCGTTCGTCTATATGAGATACGAGATAATCACCAACAAAATTCCCATCCCTATCGACACAATAATCTTGGGCAGCTACATAATCTGCATTATTTCTGAGTATTTCTGTTATAGCGTCATACACACCATCTTTTAGCATAATATCATCGGAGTTCACAACCCCAATGTATTCACCAAAACACAATGCAACCCCTTTATTCATTGCGTCATAAATACCATCATCCTTTTGCGACACATAGTAATCAATTTGATCGGCATACTTTTCTATAATTTCGACACTACCATCAGTGCTTCCGCCGTCGATAATTATATACTCAATGTTAGGATATGATTGTCCTAATACTGATTGTATAGTACGCTCCAACTTCTTTGCACCATTGAATACAACCGTAATAATGCTTATGAGTGGTACATTTTCGACTGTTGTTCGATATTTCCCCTTCGTTCTGGCTCCTCCCTCTGCTTTTATGCCCTCTTGCGCTACGTTAAGCATGCGGCCTGCCACTGCCAAACCGTTCACTTCTGGCGTTTTGTCAGTGAAATATGCTCGCTTTGGATAAATCCCAAACACTCTGTTCAATACAGGAATATTCCTTTCATAAGAGAAGAATTTATTAAAGTAATCTGCTACCTCTCTCGCTTTCTCTTTGTAAAGACTTTTGTCATTATGCAAATCATTTATATATTTAGCAAATTTCTTTGGATCATCAGTAACAAGACACCCATTATGGTTTTTATCCGGAAATCCATCTACTCCTCGTGCAGTACACACAATTGGAATACCATAACTCATAGCTTCAACCACTTTTATCTTCTGTCCTGTACCGCTAAGGAGTGGACACATTGATATTTTAGTTCTGTTATACATATCGGCCAAATCCTCTACGAATCCTGACATCGTGATATTTTCATAGGAGATTGATATATGACTAGTTACTTTACCAGCTATATGAATCCTTATATCCTTGTTCATATAGGGATATACGTGCTCGAAGAACCACTGTATCCCAATGATATTATACGGGTTGTCGTGGCCAATAAAAAATAAATCAATGTCCTTTTCTTGATTTGTTAGTGTACCTTTTTTTAAAAAATGTGGAAGATAGTAGTGATTCTTATCAGCATGAAACTTTTCGAATAATATTTTTTCGTCATGGGATATATACAATAAATCATCAAAATACTCAGACACCCCAATTTCATTAGTAAAGAGGCCTCCAAAATCCATATATCCATCTCTTACATAATGCGCGACAGTTAAGAAATCTTCTACAAACTCAATCTTCCTTGCTGATGTCTCAAAGTTTTTTAATAAATTTGCCATATAAGCGTATATTACAACAATATAATCATATTCATTTACTGAAAGAATATTTTTAAACTTTGCTGCCATATTCGGTGTAACCCAGTCAAGCGGATTGCTTTCATGATCTTCCCGATTTTTATAACTAGTAACTTCTTTATAATCATACAAATACAGATTGCGAACAAGATTCTCACTGTTGAGTTCATCAAAATTACTAAAATCACCATCACTACAGAAATTCTCAAGAGAAAAATAATCAATTGTGAAACCGCTATTGTGCAGATGTTTCATAATTTCGTATGTCCGCACGTTTTGACCCATATTACGAAGAAGAAAATTATTTGGATAAACCAACAATATTTTATTCAAGTTGACTACCCTCCGCAAAATTTATGTTAGTCCATAGTTCGGGATATTGCTCTTATTCATCAAATTCATTAATATCGCTTTCTGTTAACTGTTAAATTGAAAATTACCAATATCTGTTCTTCTGTAGTATTACTTCAAACCCTCGTACTGATAAATCATCTTTGCTGTATCTACCGAGCAAGTTCTCTTGCTGCTCAGGAGAAAGTGAAAAGAATTCGTTATCCGGTCTAAACTCTCTGTTAGTACAGAACATTTCACTAATATGTGTATTAGTCATTCCGGATGATGCTAAAATGTGGTAATAGTCCTTACGTGTGTAGCGATTAATGATTTGATCTTCATATATCCACTTTGCTGCTTTTTGCGCAACTTCTTCATCTCTAATTGATTTTATGTGTTCATACATTTCATCCTGCGACATAAAAAGGTGACCCCAAGGCGGAATCAAATACAAATCCTCGGGAACCCAGAAGTTGTAGTGATGCCCAATAATAGATGTATAGATCGGTTCGAATAGTGCAAAACATTCTCCTCCTGGTTTTAAGACGCGTTCAAGCTCATTAAGTGCCTCGTCTAAACCATTAATGTGCTCGAAAACTCCAATAGATATCACACAATCAAAGAGATTATCTGCAAACTTTAGATTCCTTGCATCACCTTGCGATATATCCCAGTTTAAACCGGATGATGTTTTCATACCCCAAAAATCTAAATCGTATTCAATTGCATTTATATACTTTGCGGAGGAAACTCTCCCCATATATCGAGTCAAGCCGCCCCTTCCACAGCCTATTTCCAAAACATGCTTGTCCGTAAAGTCCAAATGCTTACTGACAATATCATAGTGAATTTCTTCGTTTGTCATATGCAATATTTCCCCTTAATTATGCTGATGTGTTCCCGCACTTTCGTTTTGCAAGTATATAAATCAATCTAGAAAGGAAGCAGATACTTTACTAACTTTTTTAATGTGATTTTTCTTTTTGGAACAGCCAAGACTGGCTGGGCAGGTATTTGTGATATAGGTTGTTCTAGTGGAGTATCTGACGTTGGTGATGAAGCATCAGGTGATTGAGGTAGTGTTGGATATGGTATTTTATAGACATTTTCGTAACCGCTTTGGAGTCCACTCTTATGAACTCGACGAAAACCATTTGGAAACCTATAATATTCTATTCAAATTAACTACTCTTCGAAAGTATTCTACTGATAATTGTTATAGTCAAATGCTTTATTGTTTTTTCTGACAAATAACAAATCCATTTGCCAAAAGGCGTCGTCGTATTTTCTGTTCATGGGGTCGGCCAATCCAATTGTCATAAACCCCTTCCCTTCAAGATACCTGCATAGATCGGGAAACTTCAGACTGCCTTTGCATATATTAAAGTTATATACTTCAATGACTAGTGCATCTGCATGTTGCAGAGCATATCCCGCACCTTCAAGAATAGGAATTTCAAATCCATGCGTGTCCAGTTTGATTATGTATGGTGACTGCAAATGGTACTTCCTAATACATTCGTCAAGCGTGACCACAGGCACGGTTCGGTTTTCTCCCTGCACAAATTGCTCATGAGAAGCAACACCTCCAAAGAGGTCTTCTGTCACATGAAAATTAATTTGCCCAATTGTGTCCCCAGCAGCAGCAATTTCATAGCGTATACCTTTTTCTTGACTTAATGCTTGTAATGCAGATTCATGCTCTGCCCTAGCATCAATAAGAAAGTATTTACGTTTCGGATAATGTTTCAATGCCATCCGTGTCCAGTGTCCATCGGAAGCGCCTACATCAATTATAGTGCCACTCGCACCAATAAAGCTGGAAAGTCTCCGTAGAGCCTCATCCATTGAAAAACCTGACAAATCCCGAACTGCAATATTAGCAGAATCGAATTGAGCTGCTGGTTTGTCATTTTTAGCATAATACTCCATCCGTCGTTTATGGGTTGAATATTCCGGCGTCAGCCTTTCAGTTATTGCATAAATAGTACTATCACCAAAATTTTTGAATATTCTATTGACATTAATAACTTTATCACAGGCTTGGTCTGAATCATTGTAAATGAAACGGGATATATCTTGCCAGTTTCTAATTCTCTCATCAAGTGTATACACCCTGTTCATTTCAGCAATATACTCGATTAATGACTCTGATAAACGTCCTGATGTATATCTGAAGACACCAAGAGAACCTTCGTAGTTCCATAAATCCTCTTTTTGTGCAAAGCGTATCCATAAATCATAATCACCCGCCAAGCGAAAACTTGAGTCAAGACCTGCCACTTCATCCCAAAGGCTTTTCTTCCAAAAGGTTCCTTCTTGCTGAATAAAATCCCAATGCTCACCATCGCAAAGCCCACTACTAATAATATCTTTAGGGTGGCAGATTATTATGTCTGCTCCAAGTACTACGGTTTCTTGCATAACTGTCAACTTCCCAGTTATCCATCGCACTGCTCTGTGCTGCCGCATAGTTGAAAAAACAGTTTGCAGCGAGCATGGCAGATAAATATCATCTGCATTAATCCAACTCATTATGCTATTATATCCAATCTCAAACCTGCTAAATGCTTTATTAATCGCATCATACATCCCGCTATCTTTTTCTGATGAAAAGCTGAATTTAATCCCTTTGCAAAATACTGGGAATAGCCCACTATTTACGAGAGCTTCCCATTTCCTTAAAACTTCAATAGTCCCATCATCGGACATAGCATCCTGAACATGATAGAAAAGATAAAAATCACCAGATTGTGATAACACACTGCTTATGGTCTCATCAATTGTATCAACAACATTTCTGCAAGGTGTTACTATGAATATTTCTTCTGATACGTATTGTGTATCTGCCTCTGAAATTGGTTCCACATGCTCACTTGGAGTTTCCTTAACACGTTCTCCTGTACTCGCTCTGTATTTTCGAATCTTATACCACTTCACTATTCCATAAGGTAAAGCATACTTTATGAGCTTTCTTAGCGTTATTCTTCTCATGGGACTACTCACCTCAGGAGAAAGCAGTGGCTTTTTTTCATTTCCGCATAATGATAATGATTCACGAACATGTGGCATTAACTGCGGCTCTGGTGAAATTGCCAGCTGAGAATCTATCGCAATAGATGATTGCCGTTTTTCAGGTAATTTATTATGAAAATGCGAATCATATATATCTCTGGCAGGTGCAGTTATGAGATCCATAAGTTCCTTTTCTTTCGCCCGCCATTGTTTATACCCCATTTCGACACTTCTCCTCGCATTTTTACAGATTGATTTGATATTGTCTCTGTCCAGAATCAAAGTCTCCGGAATGAGCTTTACAACTTCATTAGCATCAACATCATACAACACCCCATTCAAACCACTGATGATATACTCGTTCATAGTTCCAACATTCGGCGCAATAACACACTTCCCCATAGCCATTGCTTCTATAAAGGACATCCCTATCCCTTCACAGAACCTTGGTGCAAAGTATAATTGCGACTTCTCGACCATTTCGATGTACGAATTATTATCCTCAAACCAATCTGATATTGTTATATCGTACTTTTTCATATCGCTCTGTGGAATAATATCTTTTTCCTTAAATGGATCAGTACTTTGATGTAAATGTATTGATTGAACATTGGCTTTATTAAGAACTTGTTTTATCATTTTCCAACTGATCTGATCGGGGCATCGAGTCCAGAAGAAACCAGTTATTTTATCAAAGTCACTATTTACGCTAAAATCCTGCGGGTTTGGAAAGTATTGAAAAAACTTTGTTGCAATACCATCTTTTGAAATAGCATTTTCCAAGTGTTTTGAAAAACACAGTACCTTACATCCTAAAAGATGCTTCCAATCATAATTATGCAAATTATGCTCAGAACCAAAAATATCAAGCATGGGGATATATGTAATATTCTCTCCAGTTTGACTAAAGGATACAGATGATTTTGGTGCCTGTTGAAAAAATATATACGCATCATATTTTCCAACCAAACTATCAAATTGAACTCCTTCCCCACCACTCCACGCATCATCCCAGATGAACTCTACATCGATATTGTTTTTCGTTAAGATATCTATCAAGAAGTCAGTGGATTTTGTTTTTTGCCTGTATGAGTGGTCAATATAAGCTATCTTCATATTCCATCCCAATCCTATTATTGTTTTTTACATAGTCTATTTCCTCTTTGTCATCAAAAGCTAACAGTTCACCTTATCCACGCATTCACATTACTCAGCATAACAATTTTAATTCTTCTGGATTCAACGCTTCCGATGTCATAGTTATCTGCACCCTCGAACCGGACGATGTCAACATCCGTTAACATATACCTCAGTATCTCCTGAATCTGGAAATATATACGCATGAATTCCCACGTCAATCGCATCTGAGGCATCTGAATACTGGAAAGAAACCACATCACAACCAGCGAAACGCATCCTCATATACTGCACCTGCTACAGATCCGCCATGAGTGTGAACTTGTTGCCGATCTTTCTTACAGCTCCTTACGCATGTGGTGTCTCCAAACCGCTTCATAGTAGCACTGTATCGTTTTTATAGCTGTTTTTTCCCATGAAAACTCACTGATAGCACGTTTTTTTCCTTTTTTTCCGAGTTTTCCATATAATTTGCTGTCATTTTGTAATAATCTCATATTTTCGGCGATATCATCTACTCTATAGGGATCGACATACAGAACAGCATCCCCACCGACTTCGGGCATAGATGTTGTGTTGCTCGTGATTACAGGTACCCCCAGCGACATAGCCTCCAATATCGGAAGTCCAAACCCTTCGTATAGTGATGGATATACAAGAGCGTAGCAGGAACGATAAAGTGCGGATAGTTGACTTTCGCTTACAAACCCTAAAATGCGTATATCATTTCCCGCCCCGCCACCAGTCTCACTATTGATAGCTTCATCCAACCAGCCCTTTTTTCCTGCAAGATACAGCGGGAAGGTCTGGCCATACTTGCGCAACTTCAGGTAAGCTCGAACAAGGGAAATTATATTCTTGCGTGGCTCAATTGTCCCAACACAGAACCAATAAGGTTTCCCTGGCTCAATCCCCAATGATTTCAGTTCCTTTTCAGCAGCCACATTTTTCAGAAGAGCTCCCCGATACGAAAGAGGAATAACGCGTACTCTGTCCTCTAGAACATGAGGAAAGTATTTCAAAAATACCTTTTTTGTATGCTCGGATACAGCAATAAACATATCTGCATACAAGCTAGCTTCTAGCATTCCTGTCATGCATAGATGCCTATCAGCGTACGTACTGCCATCGGGATACTCGAAGAAAGAAAGGTCGTATAGTGTATACACATTGGCTGCCTTATGGTTTCTAATGAAACTGAATGATGTTGAATGAGTAACATTGGGATGAAGGAGTTCAGCCGCATGATACTTTTTCTTATTCTTCTTGAAGCAATCAGAAATGGAGCCACCAAATACCGGGTAGAGAAGATAATCATTGTTCGGATCAATTTTCACCATTGCTTCCAGCAACTGTGTAACATACTGCTCCGCTCCGGGCACTTGATCCGCGATCCTGCTGATATCAATTCCTATCCGAAAAGGCTTAATGGTATAAGGAAATTCATTAAGCAAGAGGGGCATTTCATCCCTATACGTTTTCATCGCATCAATTGAATGAACAACAAGCCCAGAGATAAATCGTGAGTGATTACTCACATCGAAAATCTTCGGCCGCATTTCATTTGAGTCTAATGTCATAGCATGAGCATAGTCCGACAGATTCCTGTCGCTGACACTGCCGAAATACTTTTTTACAGTCTGAATGAATTCTTTCGCTGCCTTTTTCTTACCTCCTACAGTTTTTGTATCAGCATAGATTCTTGAACCCGCAAATTTTTTATTTATATAATGGAAAATTTCTTCTTTTCCCAAACGAAGCCAAAACTCATAATCCAATGCATAGTGCAGTTCAATATTTAATAATCCACAGTTTATAGCTGCTTCTCTGCGGAAGAAAACAGCTGGTTGACAAATATAGCACAGCTCTGACAACCTATCGTAATTCCAAGGTTCTGTAAAATAATCTTCTTTATACGAGCCATCCTCGTTTATATAATCCGCATGACCGTACACGACATTTGCTTCAGGATGCTGAAAAAAGAACTCCATAACTGTTTTGAATGTCCTGGGATAATAAATATCATCGGAATTGAGCCAGCCAATAATATCGCCCGTAGCTTGTAGAATCCCTTTATTCACCGCATCGGCCTGTCCTTTGTCTTTTTCGCTCACCCATTTTATTCTCTCTCCATATGAGCGCAGAACCTGCACGGTAGTGTCACTGCTACCCCCATCCATTACAAGATATTCCATATCGGAGTATCCTTGGGAAAGCACGCTGTCAATAGTTGCCTTTATGAAACGCCCCTGATTATATGAAGGTGTTATTACGCTAAGTCTCACTCGCTCCACCCGTTTTCTCTGTAAGCTCCTCAAAAAATTTCTTATAAGCTGACAAACTCTCATCTGCGTCGAACTTCATCAGTTGCTCAGGAAACCTCTTTTTCTTTGCGTTAACCTCTTCAGGATGCCGGTCGATGTATATCATACCCTTGCATATATCAGCGGGGTCTCTGGGGTCAAAGTAAAACGCGCAGTCTCCGCATACCTCTGGCATTGAAGCGAGAGCAGAACATAGAACTGTCGTGTCTGCCTTCATAGCTTCTGCAAGCGGTATACCAAAACCTTCAAAAAGGCTTGGGAAAATCAAGTAGTAGCACGATCTCATTAAAGCGGCCAATTGAATATCTGATACATAACCCAAAAATCTTATGCGTTCTTTGATGCCCATGTGCTCAGCAATTGTAGAAAGCCGATTATTTCCGCCAACATCGCACCCGGTGAGGGTCAATATAAGGTTCCGCTCGGGGTTCTCAGTTGTGTACATTGCGAATGCAATCAGCAAAGCTTCGTGGTTTTTGTGTGGCCAGGTATTCGCCGGGTAGAGGATAAACAACTTATTCAACAGTTGCATTTCATCCAGAGCTTGCTCACATTGCTTTTCGGAATGTGAATCAAACCTATTCTGTACACTGAGCGGAATTGTTACTATACGCTCCTCAGGATAGTTGTATGTTTCAATATATGTTCTTCTTGCGAATTCTGAAATTGAAATGATAAATGGCTTTATTCTGTTGATCTTGTCGTAATGGTCGATCCGGTGCTGTACTTCATTACGTGGTAAAAAATACGGATGATAGGCATGGAGGATATCATTAAGTACTGGAACAATCGGAATCCTCGAATCGTAGAAGTTTATTGCCGTAAACGGGCAGTACAACAAGTCAATCCTTGCTCCGAGAAGTGCAGATAAATCACATTTTTGGTTTTGTTCGGATTTTCCGCTTGCAGTTTGGATAACTTCTTTAGCGACATACTTTCTGGCAACTTCTTCTACATGCTGCCGACGAACTATGAACCGCCGATAAATTCCATATGCTATAACAGCTTTGATCACTGGTTTGACAATCCTCATTGCATGATGTGAAAGTGCATTAGCCAAGTTATAGTATCCAGCTTTATGTCTGTACAGCCATCGAATGATTGGCCGCGGCAAGATATGCAGGTCGGCCTTTGAAAACAGCTTTGCCCGATTACCGAAGCTCCGTTTTATTATCCCTAGTTTCGATACAGCTGGAGTTGATCCTGAAACAACGGCATGTTCGTCAGAATCTATATTAACCCTGTTCATCCTATCAGTATCCATATGTGCCAGCATCTCATGATTGCTATGATTTGTTATAAGAACAAATTCAAAACCTTCCCACTGGCTCATACCACGCAACATTTCCTCTGTAGCCGTGAGTACTCCACCGTTTGCCCCACCAGAGACACATGGCGTCATATCAACCGCAATTCGAATCATACCAATCCCCTTCTGAAATACATCCACTTCACTTAGATTTTGACTATTTGCAACACTTCGAGAATGTCAGGTATACTAAGTGTGCGACAGGACGATGGTAGTCCTCAAGAAAAATCTGCATGTTATAGCTTTTTCTGAGCTGTCAATAATTATTGGTATACCAATCTATTGTTTTCCTCAGCCCATCTTTAAAATTCATTCTAGCTTTAAACCCAAATTCTTTTTCGGCTCGGGTTATGTCAAGGCATCTGCGAGGCTGCCCATCTGGCTTAGAGGCATTCCATTTAATTTCCCCTTTGAAACCTGTAAGTTCAACAATTAGTTCCGTTAGTTCTTTCATTGAAATTTCGAACCCGGCACCGATATTAACAGGTTCACTGCTGTTATAACTTTCAGCGGCTAACACGATCGCCTCGGCGCAATCATCCACGTACAGAAACTCCCTTGTGGCCATACCCGTACCCCAAGCTGTAATACTATCCTCATTTGCTCTTGTTGCATCTATACACTTTTTGATTATTGCCGGAATCACGTGGGAGCTGATGGGGTTAAAGTTATCACGCGGTCCGTATAGGTTCACTGGAAGAAGATAGATAGAATTAAACCCGTACTGATCTCGATAGGCTTGAGACTGCACCAACATCATTTTTTTCGCAAGCCCATAGGGAGCGTTTGTCTCCTCAGGATAACCGTTCCATATATCATCTTCTTTAAATGGCACAGGCGTAAACTTAGGATAGGCGCATATCGTACCAATAGCCACAAATTTTTCAACGCCAAATAGCCGACTCTCTTCCATCAGCTGAGTACCCATCATTATGTTCTCATAAAAAAACTTTCCAGGATTCTCACGGTTTGCGCCAATCCCACCAACCACAGCAGCCAAATGAATTATTACATTCGGCTTAGACGCGTCCAGCATGGCTAGTATGGCTTCTCTCTTAGTCAAGTCATACTCATCGCTTCTTGGAATAAATAGATCCTTGCAGCCACGTTGTATTAATTTCTCCACAACAAAACTACCTAAAAAACCAGAGCCTCCCGTTACAACAATTTTTTTTTCAGTTAGTTTATCCACAGTAATCTCCTTCATAATATAGCTGCTTAACGGTGTTTGAACATCTTTATAAACTTCTGGTCATAACTGTTCAGAATGAAATATAAAAATGCCGCTCTCTAGGTTCTACATGCTTTTCATTTCATTCTTAACCATTCGACTCACCAACTCTTCAAACGAAACTTTCCTCTTCCAACCCAACTCCTGTTCAGCCTTCTGGGGCTTACCCAACAAAACCTCAACCTCTGCCGGACGGAAAAATTCAGGATTAACCCTTAATAGAACTTTTCCTGTAGACTCTTCTATGCCAACCTCCTTAACGCCCTTACCTTCGAAACGAAGAGACATTCCTGCGGCGTCAAACGCTCTTGAAACAAAATCGCGTACTGTATGTGTTTCACCTGTTGCAATAACATAGTCAGCCGGTGATTCTTGTTGTAGCATCAAGTACATAGCCACAACATAATCTTCGGCATGCCCCCAGTCCCGCTTCGCATCCAAGTTGCCTAACTCAAGAACTTCTTGTTTACCTTTAGAGATAGCGGCTACTGCCGCTGCAATTTTTCTTGTTACAAACTCAAGCCCTCTGCGCTCCGACTCGTGGTTGAAAAGGATTCCAGAGCAGGCATACATTCCATAACTTTCTCTGTAATTTTTTGTTATCCAATGTCCATACAATTTTGCTACTCCATAGGGGCTCCGTGGATAGAAAGGGGTCGTTTCACTTTGAGGCATCTCCTGCACCAATCCGAACATCTCACTTGTTGAAGCCTGGTAAAACCTTGTATCAGGCTTAACCTGACGTATTGCTTCAAGAATATTGGCTACGCCCAATGCATCAACATTTGCCGTGAACAATGGTTGCGTCCAAGAGGTAGCTACAAAGGACTGTGCCGCTAAATTATATACCTCATCTGGCTTAGATTGTTTAACGGCCATCATCAGCGAAGAAGGATCTGTGATATCTCCGTCAATAAACCAAATTTTATCCTTAATATGCGTAACATTTCCATAGTCCAACCCGCTTTTTCTTCGAATCAAACCGAAAACTTTATAGCCCTTGTTCAAAAGCAACTCGGCAAGGTATGAACCATCCTGTCCTGTAATACCAGTAATAAGTGCGTTTTTCATATGCATCCACATCCTCTTATTGATAATTGCTTTTTCAATTTCTTGGTAAATCACTGATAGCCTGTTGCGAATCAAAGCGGCTCTTCTGGAGAAAGCTTGCTGTCAATATATTTTTTGTGTCAATAGCTTACGTCCTTGAAATTCTTTGCCTGTATACCGTTGCCACATATATCCGAAGGTCTGCAGAATACTAGGGTCGGCAAATAAAGAAAACGCTGTGTGATACGCTCAAAGCATGACATACGATAAAAAATATCTGTCTGCCAGCGATGATGAAATCTATGAAACTGATGTCATGGTAAGAAGAATTGTGCGAGTATATGAAAAAGCCTTGGGTGGAATGGCATAATCGGATAAATGGTGACTATTTCTCCTAATCAAAGTAAAAGAAGTATTGTCGAATTTAAAATCGTGACCTACTAATGATTGAGCGAGAGCATGCACAGCGCAAGTTTCTCCTCGAAATCAAAACCATACCCTTATTAAATCAACTCGTTGCGATTACAAATTTTCAGATTCTCGATAACTTTCCTCACATCTTGGGTGGAATCTTTATCACAGATAAGAATAGCATCATCCGTATCCACAATTACCATATTCTCAAGTCCCACCGCTGCTATTAATTTTTTATCACCAACTATAATTGAATCCTGTGTATCAATAGTGATTACATCACCTTCAACTGTATTTCCACTGTCATTGGTTTTATTAATCCGTTCTAGAGCCAGCCAATTACCAACATCATCCCAGCCAAAGTTACCAGGTATGGTATATATTGGCGTTGCTCGCTCCATTATGCCATAATCAATAGACACAGGTTTAAATGCCATAAAACATCTCTTAAGTATATGTTCATAGCTTTGGGTTCCATACGCTTGTCGAATCTCTGTAATTCCTTGATATATATCGGGAAGCCACTCCTCAAACTGCTGAAGTATCGTAGAGAGTTTCCACGCGAACATACCACTGTTCCAAAGATATTGGCCCGACGCCAAGTATTCTTTTGCAGTATCAATATCTGGCTTTTCAACAAATTTTTTTACCACATAAACCCCACGGTGCCTTGGCTCCCCTTCATTCCGCCCAAAATGTATATATCCATACCCTGTTTCCGGATATGTAGGCGTAATTCCTATAGTAACCAGATTACCGTCTTCCTTAGCCACTTCCACGGCCTGAGCCATAGTATCAAGGTACATCTCTTCAAATTTAATTAGGTGGTCAGCAGGCAGCACCAGCATAGCAGCATCCTCATACTTCTGGGCTATCACAGATGCAGCGAATCCTATACAAGGGGCAGTGTTGCGTGGTGTGGGTTCTGCTAAAACATTTTCAGCTGGAATTTCCGGTAATTGCTCTTTCACTAAGCCTATATAATCTTGATTAGTAACTATAAATATGTCTTCGTATGCCACGAGAGGGTTTATACGATGACATGTAAGTTGGATCATTGTTTCGCTTTCCTTCGTGAGCGATAAAAATTGTTTTGGCAAATGGTTGCGACTTTTTGGCCAAAAACGTGCTCCTTTGCCTCCTGCCATAATCACAGCTGTATTTACCATTTGATTTCTCCTCAGATACATGTACAATAGCATTTTTCTGTTTTTACTAGTTAATGTAAATTAAGTGTATTATTGGTATTTGCTTAATGTGCTGATTTTATTCGTTTTTTTACCTAATCCAGTATTCCGTTGTACATGTTCATACTGTGGCCTTCATATAAATTCTCTCTATTCTTGACCTAATAATTGTGTCCGCTCTCTCAGGTGCAAAATGTTCCATGACATGAAACCTTGCTTTTTCAGCCAGTGAGTCACGCAACCCAGTATCTGCAGCTAATTTTTTCATATACTCTGCGGCATGTTCTATTTTTGGCTCTGCCCAACGATTACC
>Ga0123355_10003164_pt1 | contig 23495 bp, 22 predicted proteins | sample TergutEmb28metaG_3_FD_89872 | JGI IMG/M metagenome (GOLD analysis project Ga0123355, IMG submission 89872) | Embiratermes neotenicus P1 segment gut microbial communities from Petit-Saut dam, French Guiana - Emb289 P1 | ecosystem: Host-associated > Arthropoda: Insects > Digestive system > Gut ... | reverse complement strand
CTAGCCTTTTACAGAACACTTGTGTAGGCAGCTTATCAACGTTAAATAAAGGATAGTGTCAAATAATCTATGAAAAACTAATGTCATTCTGCGCGAAGTCGCAGAATCCAGCAAGTACAAATAAAGTAAGGTAGAGAAGAATAATGACAATTTATTTATTGATTTCAGTTCTTATATCATTTGCAATTAGTGTTGTTGTAGGAATATTTCTTATTCCGGCACTAAGACGCATGAAAGCAGGGCAATCAATTCGTGAAGACGGCCCGGTATGGCATAACAAGAAAGAGGGAACACCCACAATGGGTGGAATTATGTTCATCGCTGGAATTACCATAACAGTTCTAACTGTGGGAATCAGAGAAATGTTAGAGGGAAGATTCGGCCATGTTGCCATCCTCGTGTTTGCACTTGTATTTGCGGCTATCGGCATGTTCGATGATTACTATAAATTAAAAAAGAAGCAAAACCTTGGACTTACAGCAAGGCATAAATTTTTGCTGCAGGCTGTAGTTGCATTGCTGTTTGTGCTAATAATGCATTTGTTGGGCAACTTGACAACAGAGCTATATGTTCCTTTCTTTAGTGTAACTTTAAATGTTCCTATTCCGGTATATTATATTTTTGCTGTGTTTGTAATTGTTGGAACAGTGAACTCAGTAAATATAACTGATGGTGTAGACGGGTTGGCTACGGGCGTAACGATTCCGGTAACCATATGCATAATGGCTCTTGCATTTTTCTGGGGACACACGACTGTTGGTATCTTTTCTGGAGCTCTCTTGGGTGGACTCATTGCGTTTCTGATATTCAATTTCTACCCGGCAAAAGTGTTCATGGGTGATACAGGCTCTCTGTTTTTAGGCGGTGCGGTATGTGCACTTGCATTTGCGATGGATGTACCTCTACTTCTGATAACACTGGGATTTGTATACTTTGTAGAAACGTTATCAGATCTTATTCAAATTGGATATTTTAAGCTTACAAAAGGTAAGAGAGTGTTTAAAATGGCTCCGATACATCATCACTTTGAAATGAGTGGTTGGAGTGAGTACAAAGTGTTTGTAGTATTTACAGCAGTGTCAGCGATATTTGCTGCAATATCATTTTTTGGAGTCTTCCAACGCTAATTCTAAACACTATTCAATTCAATTTTCGACTTCTATAAGTCGAAAATATCAAGTTTTCAGAAGGAGATAGTACTCCTACTGAAATGCATTCCGCCTAAGAGGGGCGGGTAGTCTTAACCCACATCTTGACTTCGTCAAGACCCCCACTTCAAACGCCAAAGGCGTTAAGTGGCGGGTAAGATAAATCAAAGCGAAGAGGCGAACAATGGAAAGTAGAAATACAAATAGAAATATAAATAGAGATGCAGATATGTTTGAAGATGGACATATGAGACAAGATGCTGAAGCTCAGTTCAATTGGAGCGAGCGTGATTTGTCGGATGAACTCGTTGAAAAGAAGCAAAGAGGTCCAGGTGTTGATAAGCCGATGTTGGTTATTACACTTGTATTGCTTATGATTGGTGTAATTATGGTTCTTTCTGCAAGTTCTGCTCGTGGTCATTATCTTCATGGTGATCCACTACGACTATTTTCGAGACAACTCGTATTTGCGATAACCGGTGTTGCATTAATGTTCGCGGTTTCTCGTATTAAAATAAAAACAATTAGTCAGTGGTCGATACAACTGCTCATTGTTTCAATCGCTTTGCTTGTAGTGGTTCTATTTGTAGGTATTAGAGCTAATGGTGCAACCAGATGGTTGGGTATAGGCGGAGAGACAAGTACGTTGACCTTTCAGCCATCTGAAATTGCGAAACTGGCAATTGTACTTGCTTTTGCACAGTTGATTTGCAAACTTGGCAAGCGAAGAATGAGTACATTTAAGTTCGGTGTTCTGCCATTTGCCTTGATTGCAGGAATAATGATTGTACTTCTTAGAATGCAACCACATCTCTCGGCAATCATAATTATTACGGCATTGTCAGCAATCATGATGTTTGCCGGAGGGACGCGGATTCGATGGTTTGCTATTGCAATTGCGGTTTTGGTAGCAATGATTAGTGGTTTCATTTTCTTCCAAGTTAGGGCAGTTGTACCGGATGTCCAAGTAAATGAAATGAATGCGGCAATAGTAAGAGAGAACTTAGACATAAGAAGCATGGGTCATGGTGGCAGGCGAATTACTGCATGGCTTGATCCGGATGCTGATCCTCTGGGTGGAGGGTTTCAAATAAGACAATCATTAAATGCAGTCGGTTCAGGTGGACTGCTTGGTGTAGGACTTGGACAAAGCAGACAGAAACATTTATATCTGCCGGAAGAACATAATGACTACATATTTGCGATTGTCAGTGAAGAACTAGGGTTTGTTGGAGCAATGCTCATACTAATGCTTTTTGCTCTGTTAGTAATACGCGGATACTGGCTTGCAATGAATGCAAATGATAAGTTCAGCTCATTGATCACAATTGGAATATCGAGCTTACTTGCAATACAGGTATTCTTAAATGTTGCTGTTGTGACAAACTTACTTCCCGCAACAGGGATATCACTTCCATTCTTCAGCTCCGGTGGTACGGCACTGTGGCTTCAACTAATACAAATTGGAATCGTATTGTCAGTTTCTCGAGAAATTCCAATCTCAACAGAAACAATGGACGCAGAAGTAAGGAAAAAACAAGTGGAGCGAGTTGTTATATGAACCTACTGATTGTTTGCGGAGGCACGGCCGGTCACATTAATCCTGCTTTAGCTATTGCTGAAGAAATGCAAAAGCGCATACCGGAAAGCAACATACTTTTTATAGGTGCAGACAAGCCCCTTGAAAAACGTCTTATACCTGCGGCCGGTTTTCATTTAGAAAACATAAAAATGAGTGGACTTAGTAGAAGTTTGTCGCCGCGAGGAATAATACGAAACATAAAAGCTGTGCGCAGTCTTCTAAAAGCGAACAAGAAATCATCAAAAGTAATTAAAGAATTCTCTCCGGATGCCGTTATAGGAACAGGGGGGTACATATGTTACCCGGTTCTAAAGAAAGCTGCGAAACTAAAAATCCCGACCTTTATTCTTGAGCCAAACGCATATCCGGGCCTTACGGTTAGAATGTTGAGCCAAATTGTTGACAAAATATTCGTAGCATTTAATGGCATGGAGGATCTGTTCACAAGTGCTAAAGATTCAGTGGTATTTACAGGTACACCTTTGCGAAAAGATTTTATTAAGCAAATGAGCTCGGATGCTGATAGCAATTTGACCGATTCAGTTGGTAATACTAAGCCATTAGTGGTATCATATTGGGGCTCACTAGGAGCATCAGAGATGAACCAAATGATGGTAAAGTTCATAGAAAGAAATATTGCTGAAAATAAATTCAACCACATTCATGCAACCGGCATTAGTAGCAATGCAAACCCTCTTAACTCAATAAAAGACACCAGTCGTGAGGACATAAATGAACCAATGGTTGACATTAGAGAGTATATTGACGATATGCCATCAGTAATGAAAGCGGCGACCATTGTGCTTTCGAGGGCGGGTGCGTCGACGATTGCAGAGCTTACAGCACTCGGGAAACCGGCAATACTTGTGCCGTCTCCAAATGTAACTGATAATCATCAAGAAAAGAACGCTGAACAGCTAAATGCTGTAGGTGGTGCATTGATGATAAGAGAAAGCGAATGTACAGGAGATACTCTCTTTGACATTGTGTCGTCAACAGTTTATGATAAGACTCGTCTGGAAAAAATGTCAACAGCACAAAAAACTTTATCTGTAGAAGATGCGTCCGAAAGAATTATAAATATAATTTTAGACAGTACAGAGAAAAGTGCATGATGTAATGATGCAAAATTATCGAAAGGACTGGTACATATGATGCCGGCGAGCAGCAAAAGACGATTAACTGGATATATCGTGATCGGTATTATTATGATTACTGTTATGACAATCATCGGCTTGAGTGCGTTTATGCAGGTAAGAAATATTGTTGTCTTTGGAGTGCCGGAAAATACTGTCGATGAGATCATTGAAGCGTCAGGACTGTCTATTGGAGACAACTTGATTTTTATGAACACTCAAAACATTTCTTCTAACATCCGCACTGCAGCACCATTTGTAAGTGTGGCACAAGTTACACGAGTTCCTCCGGATACGGTTAAGATTGAGATTACGAAAAGTGAAGCCGTTGCAAGTGTGACGTTTTCCGGAGAAGTATATGTGATTGATTCAACTGGTCGAGTGTTGGATCGTGCCGAAGTAGGCTCACCACTTCAATCCGGTATAAATATAAATGAGTTGATTGAAATAATTGGTGTTGATGTTGAGGATACATCTTTGGGAAGCAACTTGAGACCGGTGTTTGGTACGGAGACAAGATTCCAACATATGATTGATATATTGAGTATTTTGGAAATCGAAGGATTGATTCATTATGTATCGTATATAGATGTTTCAAATATCGTTAATGTACATTTTGGATTTATGGATATGTATAGAGTGATTCTTGGAGGCGGAAATAATCTTAGGCAAACGAATCTCAGACACAATATCGGCGGATTAATGGACTATGTGGAACGAGTACAATACAATTTTCCAAATATGTCGGGTGCGATTGATATGTCGGACGAAATAAGAGGGCCACTGTTCTTGTCGGATTAGTATATTTTTTGAAACAATTTGTAACTATTTGGCAGAAAAGTATTGACCTGAGGAAAGAAAACATATAAAATATCGGATGATGTGCGATTTTCTGAATTGCAATAGCATGATGAAATGATTAAACATGTACACTCAAACGGGCATTAATTTAATGAACGAAAGTAAAAATAAAAATAATTTGGTACGGGAGGATGAGTATATGGCGGTTTCAATTGAGAGCGCTCCTGACAACGTAGTAGTAATAAAGGTGGCAGGTGTTGGCGGTGCAGGTAATAATGTCGTCAATAGAATGGTGTCAGCCGGAACACAAGGCGTTGAGTTTATCGCTATTAATACCGACAAACCCGCACTATCAGTATCTAACGCTGGTACAAAGGTTCAAATTGGTGAGAAATTAACCATGGGTCAAGGTGCAGGGTCCAGTCCTGAAATAGGGAAGAAAGCCGCAGAGGAAAGCAGGAACAATATTGCGAAGTCTCTTGAAGACGCGGACATGGTCTTTATTGCAGGAGGCATGGGCGGCGGAACAGGAACCGGAGCATCTCCTGTTGTTGCTGATATTGCGCGCGAAGCACAAGCTCTTACTGTTGGTGTTGTCACCAAGCCATTCAGCTTTGAGGGAAGACGACGCATGGAACAAGCTGAAGAAGGTATAAAGAATCTTCTAACTAAAGTCGATTCACTACTTGTTATACCAAATGACAGGCTAAGAGCAGTGTCAGAACAAAAGCTAACATTTGCAAATGCATTTGAAATTGCTGATAGTGTGCTTCATCAAGCGGTTGTAAGCATATCTGAACTTATTAAGAAAACCGGGTTTATTAACCTTGACTTTGCCGATGTGACATCAATTATGAAAGATGCCGGATATGCACATATGGGTGTTGGTCATGCGGCGGGTAAAGGGAAAGCTGAAGAAGCTGCTCGTGCAGCGGTCACAAGCCCATTGATGGAGACATCAATAAATGGTGCACGTGGTGTTTTGGTGAATGTTACCGGTTCACTCGACATAGATCTTGACGATGTAGAAATTGCAGCCAGCCTTGTTGCTGAAGCAGCACATCCTGATGCAAATATAATATTTGGTGCATCTTTTGACGAAGATATGGAAGATGAAATCAGAGTTGTAGTTATTGCTACAAGATTTGATGACTCTCCGCTACAAGCTCAAAACATAAACACACCAAGCTCAAGAGTGTTTTCTGATGACTTTATTTCTAAAAAAGTGGACGATGCATTAAAGTCTGAACCTGAAACAAAAGCTCCACAAGCTTCACAGGCTCCGCAAGTAGCACCGGAACCGGCTCCGGCTCCGGAACCACCACCTGCTGAAGAAGATCCGTTTGACACTATATTCAAGATATTTAATGCTAAGTAAATAAGGGGACAATCTGCAAGATAAGTCGATTGTAATGTTATGCAAAAAGGCGGCGAGGAACGTTGATAGCGGTCTTCGCCGTTTCCTGTGAGTGAGATAAGAGCTATGAAAATATCTAATGTAATTAAAGAAGTATTTTCTGTGTTTGCAAACTATCCGGTAACTAGAAGTGCAGCAGCTTTGTCATACTATTTGACACTTTCAATATTTCCTTTTTTGATTTGCGTTAGTATCATACTTGGATCATTAAACATACAAGATACCAACACATTTGAACTCTTGGGTGGGATCATTCCCGACGCAGCTTTTGAGATGATAACCGGATTTTTTGAACAAGTCCCTGATAGGAATCCTACGTTATTGCTTATCATTGGGATTACCGCAATGCTGACATCATCGTCAGCAGCATTTCGTTCTTTTATCGGCATAACCGGCGATATTCAGGGACAAATGCGTTTTTCCGGTATCATGAGGTTTGTTATTAGTTTTATCTTCTCGATTTTATTCTTGATAGCGATTTATGGATCTGCACTAATCATCGTATCCGGCGGATGGCTAATGCACTTAATTGAACTGCATCTGCACACAAATGAGATAATGACAATCTGGGGCTGGATTAGATTTGTTATATTATTTTTATTGTTCTTTGCTGTGATATATAGTATTTACATTATTTCTGCTCCAAAACATACAGCCGGTATGTCACGTTTTCCGGGAGCATTAGCTGCTGCAATAATATTGTTAATTACAAGTGTTGTGTTCTCGCATTTAATTTCGGCATCGCTACGCTATGAACTGCTCTATGGTTCACTTGCATCATTCATAATATTAATGGTATGGTTATATACATGCTCAATCATTCTGATTGTTGCTAATGTAATAAACATATCGGTGAGTAAAGTAATACATTGTCAAGAGGTGGAAGATTCTGAAGAATTACCTACATCCGGAGAAACAAATTAATGTACGAGATATATCTGTACAAGGACTTGCGCATATTGGTGATGCTGTTTACGAGCTAATGATACGGACATGGTTATGTGAAACAGGAACATCATCTGCAAAAAATCTGCACGGCAAAGCAATTAAATTTGTGTCTGCAAAAGCACAAGCTGCCGCGGTCAGTAAGATGATGCCTGTGCTTAATGATGACGAAATTGCTGTATATAAACGGGGTCGAAATGCACACGCAAACACAGTGCCAAAAGGCTCAACACATGAAGAGTACCACGCTGCAACCGGCATGGAGACGCTCTTTGGTTATCTGTACCTAACTGGAAGCTCTGACCGATTGAATGAGCTGTTTCTATTAATTTTAGGGTCCAGGGACTAGGCCTAAACAAACAAACAATTACTGAAGGGATCAAATCATAATGCCTCTTGATGCAATTTGTCTTAGTGCAATAAAAAATGAGCTTTCGCATCAGATCATTGGAATGAAAATTGATAAAATTCAGCAGCCGGAACGCGATATGCTTCTTTTTACTCTTAGGGGGATGGGAAGAGAATCGCAAAGGCTGCTTATATCTGTTGGTACCGGCGATACACGTATGCATATAACTGAACATAGATTTGAGAATCCAAAAGCGCCTCCAATGTTTTGTATGCTACTTAGAAAGCATCTTGCGAGTGCAAGGATTATTGATATTCAACAGCCGCCTGCAGAGCGTGTTATAAGTTTGTTGCTGGAAACAACCGGTGCAATGGGTGTTAAGTCAGAAATGCAACTGATTGTGGAAATGATTGGACAGCGGTCAAATCTGATTTTAGTTGACGCAAACGGAATTATTCTTGACTGCGTAAGACGCATTGAGGGCGACTTGAGTGAAAGAAGAGTTGTGCTTCCCGGTCTGATTTATCGCAGTCCTCCGTCACAAACCGGGAAACTAGACCCGTTAAGCATATCAGAAGCAGATTTTTCGGGTTTAATGAACGGTGCTAGTGATAGTGATGAAGCAATTGATAAATGGCTAATAAAAGCTTTTTCATCATTCTCGCCTTTAATTTGTAGAGAGATAGCATGGCGTGCATATGGTGAAACTGATTATAAAATGAATGCAATTAATGACAACGGAAGTGCTCTGTCTGATGCTTTCTTTGGTCTGATGAATCAAATAAAATCAAAAGAGTTTGAGCCATACTTGGTTAGCACCGTAGAAAATAAGCCGCTAGACTTCTCATACACAATAATTATGCAATATGAGTCAAAAGCGACAACAACAGTGGCAACGAGCTTCTCCAAGTTACTCGATGACTACTATACTCGCAGTGCACAAGAGCGACGCATAAGTCAACGTAGTACATCAACCCTAAAGACGATGACAACTGCACGTGATAGGCTGATCCGTAAGCTTGCGGCACAGAAGGATGAACATAATGAAACTTCAAAACGTGATTACCATAGAGAGTGTGGTGATTTGATTACTGCGAACTTCCACTTGATAAATAAAGGGCAGGAAGTCTTAAGTGCAGAGGACTTTTACTCCGAAGATGGTGGGGTTCGCGAAATAAAACTTGATGCAAGAAAAACTCCTCAACAAAATGCTGCCAAGTATTATAAAGCATACACTAAGGCGAAAAATGCACAAAACTTTCTGGCTGTACAAATTGAAAATGGCGAAAAAGAGCTGGACTATGTTGAGAGTGTAATTGAGCAAATTAAAAGAACAGAAAGTGAACAAGATTTATTAGAGATTAGAAATGAGTTGTCATCAACCGGATATATCAGGTCGTCGACTCAACAAAAATCTTTGAAACAGAAATCGAAGGCAAAGGGCAAGTCCCAATCAACAAAGCAAACCGGCTCGCCGCCGCTAATGTTTACTTCAACAAGTGGGGTTCGAATACTTGCCGGAAAGAACAACATCCAGAATGATGTGTTGACTTTGAAGACTGCAAATAGATTTGATATATGGCTACATGCGCAAAAAATTCATGGTTCCCATGTGATTATTGCGTGTGCAGGTGCCACGCCTGATGAACAAACATTAAACGAAGCGGCTACGATTGCAGCATATTACTCTGCCTCTCGAAATGACAGCAAGATACCTGTTGACTACACGCTTGTTAAGAATGTAAAAAGAATCCCTGGAGGTCGACCCGGAATGGTGAACTACAAGGATTTTAAAACAATAATTGTTGTGCCGGATGAAGAACTGGTTGTGAAGTTACGAGATAGTAGATAGTTTGAATTAACATAGCAATTGAGTCGAAAATATGATAAAATCACGGCAGTTACGCGAACAAAGGAGAGATTAGTTTATGGGTGAATTAACAATGAGTATTGACAGACTCGAGAACATCATAAGTGTTTTTGGGTCTTTTGATGAAAATATTAAGACAATCGAGGAAGAGCTTAGTGTCAGTATTGTTGACAGAAATTCTGAATTAACTATTACCGGCGACGAAGAAAGTATTCATTATGCGCAGCGTGTTATAAACGGGCTGTTGTTGGTCGCTGCAAAAGGTGAACCAATTGATTCGCAAAAAGTTAAGTACATAATTGGCTTGGTTAAGGATGGTCATGATGATAAAATTGCCGATATTAGTCGCGATATAATCTGCATATCAGCAAAGGGCAAGCCAATAAAAGCTAAAACATTGGGGCAAGTTAAATATACTGAAGCTATAAATAAGAACACGGTGACACTTGGTATTGGTCCTGCAGGAACAGGGAAGACATACCTTGCTGTAGCCCATGCTGTTGCTGCGTTTCGTGCAAAAGCAGTTAATAGAATCATTCTTACGCGTCCCGCAGTAGAAGCCGGAGAGCGACTGGGCTTTTTGCCGGGGGATCTGCAAAGTAAAGTTGATCCATACTTGCGTCCGCTTTACGATGCGTTGTTTGAGCTGTTGGGTGCTGATACGTATAACAAATACCTTGAAAAAGGGAATATTGAAGTTGCACCACTTGCATATATGCGTGGTCGAACTCTGGATGACTCATTCATAATTCTGGATGAAGCACAGAATACTTCTCGTGAGCAAATGAAGATGTTTCTGACACGTTTGGGATTCGGCTCAAAAATCGTAATAACCGGAGACATAACGCAGATAGACTTGCCGCCGGATAAGACGAGTGGCCTACGTGATGCCATGCGTATTCTTGAAAGTGTGCCTGATATTGCTGTTTGTCGCCTTACGTCGAAGGATGTTGTGCGTCACGAACTGGTGTCGCGCATAATAGAAGCCTATGACAAGCGAGAGGGCAAGCCGCGTGATAGGAAGTAGATTGCATTTAATCCTAGGTCATTCTGCACGAAGTTGCAGAATCCAAAGTAAGTATAGAGTTCATAGATTCTGCGACTCCGCGCAGAATGACGGTAATGTCAAATAGTCCGTCGAAGAAAACGCTGGGTGTTTAGGAGCAAAATAGCCATGAGTAAGGTTAAACATAAAATCTATATACAGTATAATGATGACATTGCTCAAGGGTTAAAGTACGTGATTGAGCAGGCGGTACTTGCAACGTTACAGTTTGAAAAAGTTGACATGTCGTGTTCAGTAAGCATCTTAATAACTGATGACAAAACCATACACGAGTATAATCTCAAGTATAGGGGCATAGATAAGGCTACCGATGTACTGTCATTTCCAATGCAAGAGTTTGATGCATCAGGGTGGGTTAATCATGGAGATTTGGATTATGATGAAAACTCGGATGAGCTGCCGCTAGGTGATATTATTTTGTCAATGGAATCCGTCATTAGACAGGCGGAGGAATATGCGAACACGGTGGGATATGAGGTAGCGTATTTGATTATTCACTCATCACTTCACTTGCTTGGCTATGATCATGATAATGATGAGAGTGAAAAGATTATGCATCAAAAGACTAAAAATATAATTAAGGAAATGGGAATAAAGTTTGAATAAATTCAAACTTAACCCAAGAATGTGCCAATTTGCTCTCCCTGCGGGAAACCGCAAATTAATGCACGAAATGACCATCTCTTTTTCATGGTGATTTTGTGACTATGGATGTCGAAAGGAATGGTCATAAGGATGATAAATAAAGTAGCGATGATAGCGATTGTTGGCAGGGCGAACACAGGGAAGTCCACACTTACAAATAAATTGACAGGCGATAAGGTTGCGATTGTTTCACCAAAACCACAAACGACACGCAATAGGATATTTGGAGTTTTTACATACGAAGATGTACAGATGATACTACTGGACACTCCCGGCTTTCACAAAGCAAAAACACGTCTTGGCGATTACATGGTGGGTGTTGTTAAGGAGAGCGTAGTCGATGTGGATGCCGTTGCTCTAATGGTAGAGCCGGTGGACAACATTGGCATGCAAGAAGAAATGCTGATTGAGCATATTAAGAAATCCGGTGTACCTTCAATTCTTGTTATAAATAAGATCGACACAGTCAAGCCGGAAGTGATTCTTCCTGTCATTGAAAAATATTCACAGAAGCATGGTTTTGATGCGATTATTCCGATTTCAGCACGAAAAGGTGATGGAGTTTCAGAATTACTCAAGACTTTTGAAAAGTATGCAAAAACCGGACCACAGCTTTTCCCGGATGGTATGTCAACGGACCAGCCTGAAAAGCAAATTGTCGCGGAAATAATACGAGAAAAGTTACTGCTTTGTCTTGACAAGGAAATCCCCCATGGTACAGCTGTTGAGATTACTAAGTTTTCTGAGCGTGGCGATGAAGACAACGCCATTATTGATGTTGATGCAACTATCTTTTGTGAAAAGGCGAGCCACAAAGGCATGATAATCGGAAAGCAGGGTGTAATGCTCAAGAAAATTGGACAGTTTGCACGAGAGGACATTGAGCGCTTTATGGGTGCAAAGGTGTTCTTGCAGACTTGGGTGAAGGTGAAAGAGAACTGGCGCGATAGCAAGGGCATGATGAAGAACTTTGGGTATACTAAGTAAACGCATTTTGTCGTCCACAGCGGACAATTTCCATCGTTTTTTTCGCTAGCACGGGTCTTATCGCCCTAATATGAGATGTGCTCGCCGTTAGGCGAATAAGCGGCATAAGCCGCAAGTGTGTAACACTCATCGAAATATCAACGAAGTTACATACGCGAAAAAACCGCTGAAAACTGCCCGCTATGTACTTAATAAAACACATTGTGGCAGGAGCTAATATGTACATAAATACAACGGGTATTGTTTTGCGAGAGGTTGCTTATAAGGATTCCAGCAAGATTCTCACTGTGCTAACAAGCAGTGAGGGTAAATTAACTGTGTCGGCCCATGGTGCTCATAGGAAAAATAGCAAGCTGGCTTCTTCAACCGGTCTGCTTGTTTTTTCTGAAATGACGCTTATGAAGAAGAAGGGCAGATGGTCGATGAGTGAGGCGCGTAGCGTGGAGCAGTTTATTGGTTTACGCGATGATTTGAAGCTTCTTGCACTAGGTACGTATATTGCGGAGTTGACCGAGGCTGTTTCGGACGAGGATAGTTTGAATATAGAGCTGTTGCCACTATGTCTCAATACACTATATGCTCTTAGTGAAAAGATAAAGCCGCCGGATATTGTTAAGCCGGCCTTTGAGCTTCGTTTAATGGCAATTGCGGGCTTTGAGCCTTTGTTGAAGAGCAAGACTGCAATCGGAAGTCAGTCGATGGATGATGGGTATATTTACCTTAGTGACGGTGCTTTGAAAGCCGCTGAATATATTTTGAACTGCAATGTTAAAAAACTATTCTCTTTTTCTCTAAGCAAGGATTCTGTAAGCGAGTTGTCAAAGGCAACAGAGAACTTTTTGTTGAGGCATTTGGACAGGTCATTTCGTACATTGGACTATTACCATAAGGTTTAATGTTTGGCGGTAAGTTTTTAGAGGTGCCCAACCATTTATAGTTGTAATGAGGAAAATGATGATAGTAAAGAAAATAGCAGAGTTTTTAATACGACGTGCAGTTGCAATGCATTCAATAAATCAAAAGGATTTAGCGAATTGGGAGCCGTGGTTTGGCTGTAAACAAATTAGTGAAGCATGTAAAAATTGTTATTATTATACTCAACATTCATCAAGATTTGAAAAGGGCAAAATACAAAAAACAAAAGATTTTTATAAACCAATGTCTCAAATTCCATCCGGAAAACTTGTTGCGACTTGTTTTATGACAGACTTTTTTATTGAAGATGCTGATGAGTTTAGAGATGAGATATGGCAAATCATCAAAGAAAGAGATGATTTGATTTTTATTGTTCTCACAAAGAGAGTTGAGAGAGTTAGAGAATGTCTACCAAGTGACTGGGGAGATGGGTACAATAACGTGGTTTTAGGCTGTACAATTGAAAATCAAAAGCGAGCCGATCAAAGATTACCAATTTTCGCAGAGCTACCAATAAAATATAAGTTTATCTCATGCGTTCCCTTACTGGAGAAAATGGATTTATCAATGTATCTGGATAAAATAAAGTTTGTTGCTGTTGGCGGAGAAATTGGCAAAAATGCAAGACTTTGTGATTATGATTGGATTCTTGACATAAGAGAGCAATGTGTCCGGAATAATGCGACTTTTTGGTTCAAGAACTCCGGTTCAAGGTTAAAGTACAATGGTAAAATTAAAAGCATACATCCGATTTTTCAAAATAATTTTGCGAGAAAGTCAAATATAAATGTTATTCAAGTTGAGAATTTAGACATAAGGAAAGCCTTTGAAAACAGTGTCAAATAATCTATGAAAACTAGCGTTATTCTGCGCGAAGTCGCAGAATCCCCATGGTGCTAATTTCTTAAACTCTGCAATTTTGTACCGAATGACAGAGAATACAAAAAAAGGAAATGATATGAAACATTTGCCCAATATTATAACTTCTACAAGGTTTGTTTTTGCGACACTATTAGTATTCTCTGAACCTCTTTCGTTGATGTTCTGGTTGTTTTATGGTTTAGCTGCAGCCACTGACTTAATTGATGGGCCAATTGCAAGAAAATTAAAGGCAAATAGCAACTTTGGGTCAACATTTGACACTATTGCAGATATCTATTTCTTGGTATGTATAATGATCTGTGTATTTCCAATATTGGAAATATCTACAACGTCATATATTTTAATTGGATCTGTTTTCATGTTAAAGATTATTTCGCTACTATATGCGTATATTAAATTTAAGAAAGTAGTTTCTTATCACACATACTTAATAAAATTCATGGCATTATTTATATTTACATTCCCGATTTGGATTTTGTTTTTAGACGAGAATTTAGTTGCTTTAATTTTGGCTATCTTGCAAAGTGGAGTATATTTTGAAGAACTTTTGATAACACGGATGAGTGATACACCTGATGCAAATACGAAGAGCATTTTTCATCTTAGGAAACAGCAAGAGCATAAGGTGAGAAATTAGTGAGAAACTGGCGAAAATGCTTGACTTTTTGGTGTTTACGTGATAAGTTATTTCAGCCGCTTGGAACGGGTTTAGATAAGTGCGGAGTTTTTCACCGCCACCCACAGTGTAGTATATAAGTAGCTACACGCCAGCGAGTCTTAATAAATTGAGGTAATATAATGGCACACGTAATTTTCGAAACCGGTGGTAAACAGTACAGAGTCACAGAGGGTGACGAGATCTATATCGAGAAGCTCGATGCTGAAGATGGAGCGAAAGTCAAGTTTGACAAAGTGCTTGCGCTACTAAGTGAAGATGGAGCGAAAGTCGGTTCTCCACTGGTCAAAGGTGTAACCGTAACTGCCAAGGTAGTAAAAAGCGGTAAGCAAAAAAAGATCATTGTTTATAAAATGAAAAGAAGAAAAGGCTATCGTAGAAAGCAAGGACACAGACAGCCTTACACGAAGCTGGTAATTGAAAAAATTGCTGTTAGAGCAAGCAAGAGCAAAGCTGAAAAAGCAGAAACAGAGAAAAAAGAAGAAAAATAAATTTTAGTTTTTGATAGATTGAAAGGAGTGAACTGTAATGGCACATAAAAAAGGTGTAGGTTCAACAAAGAACGGTAGAGATAGTAAGTCAAAAAGACTTGGTCCGAAACGCGCTGATGGTCAGTTCGTATTGGCAGGCAATATACTTGTAAGACAACGCGGAACAAAAATTCATCCGGGAACAAATGTAAGTAGGGGTAAAGATGATACTTTGTTTGCACTAAAAAGCGGCAGAGTTAGATTTGAACCACTCGGTCGTGATCGCAAATGCGTATCCGTATACGAAGAAGCTGCGCAATAGTCATAAGCCTTACTATAATTTAAGGCATATACGAAAAGGATGGAGTCTAAATGAAAGTTATAGTAACAGCTGATAGTACGTGTGATCTTTCGCCGGAACTGGTTAAAAAACATAACATTGGTATTGTACCGCTGTACATTATCATGGATGAGAAGCAGTACAAAGACGGTGTTGAGATTTCAGTAAGCGATATCTTCGAATATGTTAACAGCGGCAAAGGTATGACACGTTCAAACGCAGTAAACATTGCGGAGTATCAAGAGTATTTTACAAATTTTCTGAAAGATAGCGATGCAATCGTTCACATTAGTATCGGTAGCCAGTTTTCTGCGTGTAATCAAAGTGCAACTCTAGCTGCTGAAGAGTTTGATAATGTATATGTTGTCGACTCACAAAACCTGTCCACAGGAAGCGGCCATCTGGTGCTTGATGCAGCGATAATGGCTGAAAAGGGTATGGCTCCTGAAGAGATAGTTGCGGAGCTTGAAAAGCTAATTCCAAAAGTTGAAGCGAGTTTCGTAATTGGAACACTCAAATATCTGCACTTGGGCGGACGTTGTTCAGGATTACAGGCACTTGGTGCAAACTTACTAAAGCTTAATCCGTGCATTGAAGTAATTGATGGGAAAATGGATGTAGGCAAGAAGTATCGTGGCGCGTTTGAGAAGATTATTCTACAGTACGTAGAGGACAGACTCAAAGATCGTGATGATATCGACAACAAGCGTATCTTTGTCACATATCCACCGACAATGTCGAATGAGCTGATTGAAAAGGTTGTTGAGAAGATCAAGTCAATTCGTGAGTTTGATGAAGTGATTTGCAGTCAAGCAGGTTGCGTTATATCTAATCACTGTGGTCCGATTTGTACGGGGATACTGTTTTATCGTAAGTAGACAGGGAACCAGAACAGTATAATTAAAGAGTAGGTCTGACAGTTTGTGTTAGACCTACTCTTATAAATTTGCGTGCTATTTAGTGCTGTCGGTTCTGCGTCGGGTGATGTCTGCCTTACTCTTCGAAATCTGAATTGATGAGTTCACATAGAGTGTCAACAGCTGCAGTTTGATCCGGGCCGTCAGCCATTATAGTGATAGTATCGCCTTGAGCGACTCCGAGAGAGAGCACACCAAGAAGACTTTTTGCGTTAACTCTGCGCTCGTCTTTTTCTATCCAAATGCTACTTCTGTATTCGTTTGCTTTTTGGATGAGAAAGGTTGCTGGTCTTGCATGAAGGCCGACCTGTTTCATAATAGTAGCCTTTTTCTTATACATTTGTTATGTTCCTCCTAACTTGTTAGTTAAGTGATTTTGCATTTAGTTTCTGACCATATATTGTATCTATACTCTACCAAATACTAGACTAAACGTCAAGTGTTTTCGGCTCGAAAGTACAGTTCAGACTTAGTTCGTGGTATGCTGTTCACACCAGACATGTAGCGCGACGAAGAGCCTGTGTTTTTCGATTTCTAAAGCGAGTTTGTGCGCTTGCGCACTTGTCTGAGCGACGAAATCGCTAAAAATACAGACTCTGAGTGCAAGTGCACACTAACCCTCTGAACAGTAACCGTCCACCACGAGTTAACTGCTTATCTTATAGCAACTGATTGTGAGTGTGAATTATTTCAATTCTACAATTGTTACGCCGTCTTCGCCTTCACCATAGACACCGAGCCTGAAGGACTTTATTCCGCGTTTTTCGCGTCTTAGGCTGGTGTGTACTGCTTTTCGAAGCACACCGGTTCCTTTGCCGTGAATGACTGTAACGGAGTTGAGTTTTGCCATGCGGGCATTGTCGAGAAAGCGTTCTAGTAACGGTAATGCTTCGTCTGTATTCATGCCGCGTAGATCAATTTCAGGGCTTACGCTCATTTGTCGTAATTGTGCTTGCGATTTTTGAATATGTTTTTTTACATTTGATTGAGTTTCGCCCTCAACCAATTCTACTTCGCTTAACTTTGCAGTTATTTTCATTATTCCTGCTTGCAAGGTGAGTACATCGTCCGGGCTTACTGATATAACATCTGCAAGCGTGCCCAGGCTGAGTAGTTTGACTTTGTCGCCCGGTACAATTTTTCTGGATGGTGCCTTTGTATTCGCTTCATTTGTGCTTTCGGCAAGTTGCCCTTCAGCTTCGTTTAGCTTGCGGAACATATCTGCTTTTGCTGTGTTAAGCTCTTGTAAATTCGCGTTGTCGGCAGACTGTTGCTTTATTTTTTGTAGTTCGCTTAATACAGACTCTGCGGTCTGCCTGGCGTCTTCTATAATGACGGCTGCTTCACGTTTTGCAATGTCAGCGGCTCTTGCTCGTTCTTTGTCGAGCTGTGTCTTTAACTCTTCGGCTTTCCGCTTGTCGCTATCAGCTTCGCGGAGTAATTTCTGGGTTTCATCTCTTTCGCTTTCGAGCAATAAACGTGTTTCTTCCAGATCGGTAAGTGCGTCTTCAAAGGCGATGTTTTCTGTGCTGATTCTCTTTCGTGCATCATCGATAACGTCATCAGGGAGTCCGAGTCTCTTTGAAATTGCAAATGCATTTGATTTTCCTGGGATACCGATTATGAGTTTGTATGTGGGCCTAAGTGTTTCGACATCAAATTCACAGGATGCATTTTTAATGCCGTCTGTTGTGACAGCATAGCTCTTTAGTTCGGCATAGTGTGTTGTTGCCGCTATTAATGAGCCTCTTCTTCTTGCGTGTTCAATAATTGATATGGCCAGTGCAGCACCTTCGACAGGATCGGTGCCTGCACCAAGTTCGTCGAACATTAAGAGGGAGCCGGGTTCGCTGTGCTCAAGTATGCCAACGATATTCGTCATGTGAGATGAAAATGTTGATAGTGATTGCTCTATAGACTGTTCGTCACCAATATCAGCAAGAATAGAGTTGAATATTGGGACAATGCTTCCGTCTGTAGCAGGTATATGTAATCCGCATTGAGTCATGGTACACATCAACCCAAGGGTCTTGAGTGCAACAGTTTTTCCGCCTGTATTTGGACCTGTGATAATTAATGTGTCAAACTCTTCGCCGAGCCTAATGTCTATTGGTACAGTTTCTTTTTTGGGAAGTAGGGGATGGCGTGCCTTATTTAAAACAACATGCATACTATCAGCTATTTCAGGCTCAACTGCGTCAAGCTTATATGAGAGTTTTGCCTTTGCGAATATCAAATCCAGCTTAGCTAATATTTCAAAGTCGTTGACTATATAATCTCCGTGTCCTGACACATCAGCAGATAGTTCCATGAGAATACGTTCAATTTCTTGTTTTTCGCGTGCCGCGAGTTCGCGCAATTCGTTGTTAATGTTGACAACTGTCATTGGTTCTATGAATTGTGTAGCACCGGATGAAGAAACATCGTGTACAAGTCCGGGCACACTGGCCTTATGCTCAGCCTTGACTGGTACTACATATCGGTCATTTCGCATTGTAATTATAGGCTCTTGCAGTGCTTTTGCATATGTTGGAGAAGTTACTATCTTATTTAGTGTTTGTCGCACCTTATCAGATGCAATACGCATATGTCGGCGAATATCTGCAAGTTCTCGACTGGCGTTGTCAGAAATCTCATCTTCTGATACTATTGCTGTGGATATTTTGTTCTCTAGATGCTTGTTTGAATATAGTGCGGTAAACAGATAGTCGAGTGCAGTTGTTTCATCTTCTTTGTTTCGCGTAAAATATGATGAAGATGCAGCAGATGCTCGTAATAGTTCAGCGATATCAAGCAATTCTCTGATGTTTAGCATACCGCCCATATTGGCACGCTGAATAGAGCCACGAACATCCTTAACGCCGGAGAAAGGTGGGGTTTGCTTGAGAACCATCATGTTCTTGGCGGCTGTAGTTTCGGCGAGGTTCGACTTAACAATTTGGACATCGACATTTGGACGCAGCTTTTGAGCTGCGTCCTTTGCTGTCGTACTTATTGCTTCTGCTGAAAGCATTTCCAGTATATTAGGAAGCTCCAGTATTCTTTGTGATTTTTCAAATAATGTCATAGTGTTGTTTTGTTTCTAAAAAGTTGTGAGGGGAGGCGTTACTGTGGTGATACTATCTCTATGGTGTCACGAGCAATAACGAGTTCCTCATCGGTTGGGATTGCAAATACTTTTGTTGTAGATTCGTCACCGGTAATGTCTAAAAACTCACTGATTCTAACAGCGTTTACGGTTTCATCAATTTTAATACCGATGCCATTTAATTTGCTACAAATTGCTCTGCGAATGAACGGTGAGTTTTCGCCAATGCCTGCAGTAAATACAAGTGCATCAAGACCACCAAGAGAAACGATGTATGAGCCTATGAACTTAGCGACTTGATAACTGTATACATCAAGTGCGAGTGCTGCACGCTCATCAATTGGAGCACCGGGAATGGGGTTACCGTTACTAATATCAATGCCTGCCGCAGTTTCAATGTCACGGAAGTCGGATGATTTATCATATATACCAAGCACGCCGGATTTTTTGTTAAGAACATCCATTGCGTCCTTTATTGAACAATTTTCTATAGCTGCAATAATGTCAACAAGGGATGGGTCGACACTGCCGGAGCGTGTTCCCATTGGAACACCTTCAAGTGGAGTTACGCCCATTGTGGTATCAATTGATACTCCGTCTTTTATTGCGGCTAATGATGCACCGTTGCCAAGGTGACAAGTAATTATTTTTGTGCCTTCTGCTTTGCCTCCGAGTGCGTCGATTGCAAGTGCAGATACATAGCGGTGTGATGTGCCATGGAAACCATAACGACGAATGTCGTTTTCTTCGAAATATTTATATGGGATAGGGTAAACATATGCGCTCTCCGGCATAGTGTTATGAAAAGCTGTATCAAAAACTGCTACTTGCGGTACATTGGGCATAGACTCACGGCATGCATTGATGCCCATAAGGTTTGCGGGAATATGTAATGGTGCCAACCTAATGCAGTCTTCAAGTGCATCAACAACTTCTTTGTCTATTAGCACGCTTGATGAAAATTTACGACCGCCATGTACGACTCTGTGTCCGATGGCATTTATTTCTGAAAGGCAGTCGATAACACCGTACTCGTCAGAAGTAATTTTAGCGATAACAGCCGATATGGCTTCTGCGTGGGTTGGAAGTGGAATAGGGCTATTGAATACAGGTTTGCCGTTGGAAACCGGTGTGTGCTTCAAATGGCCGTCAAGTCCGATTCGGTCACAATTGCCCTTTGCGAGGATTGTTTCCTTATCCATATCAAATAGCTGATACTTGAGTGAGGAGCTGCCCGCGTTGATTACTAACACATTCATTAAATATACCTCTTGAAAAATTTATTTTATTGGACTACAATCATTTTAATATATAAACATACTTTAATCAAGAGGAAGAACTTGAAATAATTTATTTTCTCAAGTATGCTTCAATTGTGATGTGTTAGAATTGTGATTGATGCACAAAATGATCACTCATTTCCATGGTTGTTTTGTGCCTGGAGATTTCTGAAAGGAATAGTCATTTGAAAACTGTAGGAATTATTTGTGAGTATAACCCGTTTCACCTCGGTCATGCCGGCCATATTGAAAAAACAAAGCAAGCCTTAGGCGAGGATGTCGCTGTTATTTGCGTGATGAGTGGGAACTTTGTGCAACGAGGCGATTTTGCAATATTTAATAAACATGCCAGGGCAGAAATGGCAATTCGCGGCGGTGTGGACCTTGTAATCGAGTTGCCGGCACCGTACTCTCTGCAGTCAGCAGAGCATTTTGCTGATGCAGGGGTTCATATTTTAGACAAGTTGAGAATATGTGACTTTCTATCGTTTGGTAGCGAGTCGGGCGATTTAAGCATACTTTGCGACTTTGCAGATGCAATTAGCTCAGAAGATGCACAAAGCATGATTAAGATTTGGTTGGACAAAGGTGTTTCTTATGCTATGGCACAACAAAAAGCTGCGGATGCTATTATAGGCGAAAAAGCAGAGGTTTTTAACACACCGAACAATGTGTTGGGTATAGAGTATATTAAGGCTATAAACAGCGTTAAATCGAAAATACGACCCTTTACGATACAACGTACAGGGGGAGAGCATGATAGTGATACAGGTTATAGCGGATCCGGACTACGAAAATCATTTTTCAAGGGAGAGATGCCATCTGCACTAATGACAGAAGCTGCGGCACTGATTAGTGAGGGAGAAATCAAAGCCGGGCGTGGGCCGGTTTCATTTGATAGATTTGAACTTGCGGTTCTTTCGCGTTTGCGTGGGATTAAAGATTTCTCTGATGTACCCGGTGTCTCTGAAGGACTGGAGTCACGTTTTTTGAAATATGCATCGACAGAGTATTCTGTTGGTAGAGTTCTTGCAAATGTCAAAACAAAGCGTTATACAATGGCCAGATTACGTAGGATACTTATGTGCTCGATTTTAGGAATAAAAACAGAGCATGTTCAAGCTCCACCTCCGTATGCTAGAGTTCTTGCTACTAACACCACAGGCACAAAATTGTTAGGAAAGGCGCGTAAAAAAACGAAAATACCGATTTTAACAAAACCGGCATCCGTTTATAATCTGACAAAGTCAGCGATATCAATATTTGAGCTTGAAGCTTCTGCAACAGATTTTTATGCATTGGGGTACCCTGGTGAAGAAGAGAGAGTAGGGGGGCGCGAGTGGCGTCAATCGCCCGTTATTGTTAGGGGCTAGGGTTTAGTGTCGCGGGTTGAGTTGCTAGCCGTATAGTTGGTTTAGTCGCGGAAACCTTGATGACGTTCGCGTATGAGATCATCTTTGGCATGTTTAATTCTGCGTCTGCGATTTGCACGTACAACATGGTATCTGATTAGAAGTGCAAGATAGATGAATACTACGACTCCGAGTATAAGAAGAGTGTTACGTGCAATACTTGTCATACGACTGCCGTCCTCATATTCTTCGAATACCAGACCGACCAGTTGTCGTCTCATATACTCTAAGCCACTTAGGCTAACATTTGTGTTTGCCACGAGTCGAATTCTTGCATACTCAAGTCCATCACGTGTAATGAGCACTTCGCCCAATATGTGTTCACCGGCGGTTACCGGAGCTGCCAGTTGATTATAGTCATCATAAAACAATGTAACATGTCTGACAAAGGCATCTGCGGGGACATCATCGTTGAGTAGAAGGGATAATGATTCTTCGGGTCGTGCATTTACAAAGTCGACACCTGATCCATATAGCACCGGGACTCTGGCAAGCAGATCGGTTGTACTAAGTATATTTCTCCAAGAAAAATTGTCAAACCCCCATGTCAAAAGCCTTAGTGACTCAGAGAAGTTACGCATATCTGTTGATCCGTCATCAAACATTTGGTCAGAGGAACCAAGCACAACTGAAATTAGTGAAAGGCCACTTTCTTCTGCATATACAACCATTGAACGTCCACCTTCAACCAAGTTGGTGTCCCTACCCGCAGTATGATGTCTATAGTAGTATCTGCTACCCTGGTTCAACATAGAGTTTGAAGTGGTCAGGGTTCGTGCTTCAGACTCATAGGTAGCTTCAGTTACATGTCTAAATGTACTTGCAACTTCAGAAAAGAGTGAACTTCTTATGGCATCATTAAAAATAAGAAATTGATCATATGCGGTAGTGAATTGAGCCGGATTTCGTTGCCCGTGTGGATTAACGAAATGTGTGTTTAGAGCTCCGATTTCTGCGGCTCTTTCGTTCATCATTCTTACAAAGCCATCAATCGAGCCACCCATTCGTATGGCGATCATATTGCTTGCTTCGCTTGCATTGCCGACAAATGAGCTGTATATTAGATCTATAAATGACATTGCTTCGCCGGGTTCGATGCCAAGTGTTAAACTATATTCATCGAGATCATACCATGCACTTTCAGTCATAGTTATCAACTCATGCTCACTAATGATATCATTTTCTATTGCATATGAAGCTAATATTAATGTCATTATTTTATTTAATGCATCAGTTGGATGAGATGTATGGATGTTATGCTCAAACAAAATTTCGCCGGTATCTCTTTCAACTAATATTGCTGCTTGTGCAGCGATGTGTTGAAAAGGAACCTCTGCAGATGCAGTGGCTGAAATAAATGTCATCATTATCATTATTAATAAAGTTAATGCGACGACTCTTCTAAACATTGTATGTCTGTCTCCGTTGTCTAAAAAATTATATTCATGATTATATCGCTTTGCTCTAATCTGCACTCGTTCGGTTATGCCCGTGCAAGCACGACCGCAACACTCACTTCGTTTGATTATATCGCTTTGCTCTAATCTGCACTCGTTCGGTTATGCCCGT
>Ga0123355_10003163_pt1 | contig 23495 bp, 20 predicted proteins | sample TergutEmb28metaG_3_FD_89872 | JGI IMG/M metagenome (GOLD analysis project Ga0123355, IMG submission 89872) | Embiratermes neotenicus P1 segment gut microbial communities from Petit-Saut dam, French Guiana - Emb289 P1 | ecosystem: Host-associated > Arthropoda: Insects > Digestive system > Gut ... | reverse complement strand
TTGGCTGATTATGTTCATTGGTTCAATAACATTAGATTGCACGGGGCTTTAGATTATATGGCTCCTGTTGAGTTCAGAAATATTACCTTATCTTTTTTGTTCCGTTAAGTGTTGACATTCCATGGTGACAAGAGCATAGAAGTAAGGTTAGAAAGCGGAACGGTGGCTGCCGTTCTTTTTTTATTGTAGAAAGATGGTGATTTTATTGTCAAATGATTTAGCCGTAAAACTACTAGCACAACTTCAAGTGGACTTCTCTGACATAGAGAAGAAAAGGAAACAAATACAGGAAAAGTTAAAAGGCATAGATGTAGGAATTGATACCTCAAGCTTCAAAGACATACAAAAAGAGTTGTTATCCGTCACTACCAAGTTTGATGAAATGGGCAGCACTATTCAAACTGTAAAAAAGTATAGCACAGAACTTGGAGCTGTGACGGCTACATTTGGCAAAGAGGGGCAACTAGAAACTGCTAAGTTGACAGAGAATGTTGCAGAACTTGGAACAACTACTCAGCAAACAACTTCATTGCTCGAACAAATGGGGCAAGTTGTTGTTGCTATAGGTATTGCAAAGATAGCAAAACAAATGGCAACAGCTTTGATGTATGCTGCCGAACAAGCCAAAATATTCGAAGAGGCATTGGCAGGGCTTCAAAGAACCAGTTTTGCAAGTCAATCTCAGATGGCAGAATGGGAAGCCGAAATATTACAGCTTAGTAATACACTTCCTTTTGCTGCAACTGAAATAGCTAAGGTTGCGATGGAAGCTAACAGGCTTGGTATTGCGGAAGAGAATGTTATGTCCTTCACGAAAACCATGCTTGACCTTGGCGTTGCGACAACAATGTCAGCAGACTATGCAGCCACCAACCTCGCAAGATTTGCAAATATTACGCAAATGTCGCAAGGGGATTTTGATAGACTTGGGTCTTCTATCAGCTTGCTAGGCAATAATGTCGCAGCGACTGAAACAGAAATAGTACGCATGGGTGTTCGTGTTGCCGCTGCTGGCGCACAAGCGAACATGTCTGAAGCAGATATTATGGGGCTGGCGGCAGCAATGTCAGCTTTAGCTTTACCGGCTTATAATCATAGGCCATTTGATGTGAACCCTGAAGCTCAGGGGTGTGCAGCGTAGCTCAAACGCTGTGCTAACGGGGTTAGTTAGATAAGACTCCCTATCGAAGCCTTACAAGGAGATGATAGGGCTTTTTTGCGTTCTTGCAAAATTGGCCATAGATGAATCCACTAACATTAAGAGATTCTGAAGCCCAGAAATGGGTAGTTGAAAATCCCGTGCGAAGACTTGATTTGTTTGTTTAACTTTCGGAGGAAAATAGTATGAACAAAGAATTGACGCAGGAATTTATTGTGAAAAACAGAAAAAAGAGCTGGAATACGAAAGACCACGCCACATTTGCGAAACAAGTTAAATCTAAACAGCCGCACCTTGTTTTGCTTGGCGAATATACAACTAACAAAAGCAAGATAAAGGCTAAATGTTTAACTGACGGATACATATGGGACGTCTTACCTTCTAAATTATTGCTAGACCGCCATGTCTGCCCATGTTGTTGCAATCAAGCAATAGTTATTGGATTAAATGATATGTGGACAACTCAACCAAACTTGGCAAAATTATTATTAAACCCAAACGATGGCTATACTCACACAGCAGCATCCAATAAAAAGCTAGATTGGCTTTGTCCCGATTGTGAAAATGCGATAAAAAGTTTGCCAGACAATATAGCTCGGCGCGGAATTAAATGTGCACACTGCAATGACGGGAAATCTTATCCAGAAAAGTTTTGCAATTCCGTACTGTCTCAATTGTGCTTGGATTACGAGTGGAGCTACAGCCCACAGTGGCTAATTGATGAAACTGGCAGTCAGCGGAAATTCGACTTCTATATACCAAACTACAACCTGGTCATCGAGACAGACGGAAAACTGGGTCACGGGAAGAAGGTATTTAATCACAAGAGTCCGACCCTAGAAGAAGCTCTGGCAATAGATGCCTGGAAAGATAAGCAGGCTAGAGATAATGGCTTAACCGTTGTAAGAATTGAAGCAGATGAGTCTACTTTGGAATACTTAAAACAAAATATAACCAATGCGCTTGAAAATATGTTTGACTTGTCGAAAGTTGATTGGCTTAAATGTGATAGGGTTGCTCTAACTAGCAAAGTCAAAGAAGTTGCCAATATTTTCAATGCGAATAAAAATATAACCACGACGGAAATTGCCGCACTTACCAGAATATCACGAGGTACCATTCTCCGTTATCTTAAAAGAGCAACTGCGCATGGCTGGTGCAATTATTCTGCCGAAGAGGCGCGGAGATATAGGTATCAGAAAATAGCAATGCAAAACAAATCAAGAAACGTGTAACGACTATCCCGTGAGGGAGTACGCCCGATAATGAGCTACGGGTGGAAGCGCATCAAGCCATTGTTTTGAGTGTCAATGGCAAAATATAGTCTAGTCCCGCTGTTAAATCAGCGTTAAAGTACCGCGAAAGCGGGGGTATAATCGGAAATGGGCGGAACAGCCATGCAGCGCGTCCTAACAAGGATGCAGATAGCTGTTGCCACAATGAACGAAGAATTGGGTAACTTCGCTGGCGTTGCGAATATGACGAACGAAGCATTTTCCAATCTGTTCCGTGAAGATTCAACGGAAGCTTTGTTGCGCTTTATTGAAGGATTAAACGACGTAGAGCGTACAGGGAAAAATGTGACCGAAACCCTTGCGGGAATTGGAATTACTGAGATCAGGATTTCAGATACATTGCGCCGCTTGGCTGGTAGCGGTGACCATGTTAGACAAACCATAGAAATGTCTAATTTGGCTTGGGAACAGAATAATGCTTTGACCAGAGAAGCAAATATTATGTATGAGACTAGCCAGTCTCAACAACAAATCCTCACCAACGCTAAACAAAATTTCGCCATTGTAGTTGGACAACAACTCAACCCTGCATTGAATATAATGCGCGGGAGTATGGCGGAAACGATTACCTCTACGGCTGGAATGATTGATAATACCAGTGCACTCATACCTATTATTACAACCCTTGTTGTCACTCTTGGTGCGGGTGTGGGGTCAATCGCCGCCATGACTGCGGGAATAAAAGCATATGGTGTGGCAAAAACTGTATTAACCACCGTTATAGGTAAAGCAACAGTGGCACAAAAAGGCTTTAATTTGGCTCTTTTAACGTCTCCTGCGGGGAAAATAGTTTTGGCACTATCTCTGCTTGCGGGTGCGGCTACTGCCTTTGCAATGGCACAAGGTGCTGCCAATGAACGACAACGGGAAGCTGCTAGATTAGCCGAAGAAAATGCCAGAGCGCAACAAGAAACAACAAGCGCATTGCGGAATTATCTAGTGGCTTTTGACGAATTAAATAATCGCAGGCTTAAATCCAGCGGACTACAGGAAACTTTAGTAATCAATGAAGATTTGTTTGCGTTACAGAATCAAATAAATGAATTAATTGGCTCACAGGCGGATGGCATTGACCTTGTAAATGGAAATTACAGAGAGCAACTTAAATTGTTACAACAAATAACCGCTGAAAGTCAAAGAACTGAATTAGAAAACGCCAGAACCGCTCTGCAATCAGGAAGAGCCGACGCGGAATCTAATTTTGAGGGATTAAGTCGGCAGGTGTCTTCTCACGAAGCCATGGGGCATATACACGAATTGGCAAGATTGCAGCCTCTTCTGGAAGAGGCGCAGGCAGAACTTGATGCGTTTAATGAAGGTACGACAGAATTACAACGCAACTTGGAGCGTCTTGCCAGCGGATATTTCCGTGTTATGCTTGATTTTGAATACCCCGATATAGCAGAACAATTCTTTGATCCCGCACTTGCAGAACAAAGCGCACAGGCTCAAAAAGATGCCATGGTTGGCATAATGACATCTCTATGGGATGAATATTATTGGGTGTTTAATGAGGTTGCGAACAATCCGATAGAAGCAGTATTATTGCTGCGCCCAGATCTTGATATTGATGCAATACGTGAAAATGTTGCTCGTGTTGTTCCAGAATTAGCAGATGAGCTAGTAACCTTGCTAGATTTTGAAGACCTCAGATTCGTAATCAATCTGGATTATTCTGATATTGAGCAATTTACAGGTTCAACCGCACTCGAATTTGTTGATTTGCTACGTGAACTCCAGCAAGTGCAGGATGAAGTAGCGCAACAAGATGCGTTTGCCAATATGTTCAATGAACTGACATCTCAAACCTCATTGGTACAGGCCGCATTGAACGAACTCCGAACAACTGGAAAGCTATCTATTGAAACATATAGGCAGTTTGCTGAAGCTGGTGATGAATTTAATGGCGTTCTTTCTATCCAAGGTGGAGCGGTTGTTGCACTAGAGTCAGATTTGGTTGAACTAAACAATACACTTGTCAATACCGCCACGAGTCAAGCGATTTCAAACAACGCTACATATGGACAGATCGAACAAATTGTTTCGCACTACATCCCTGCAATACGCGAATTAGCCTCTGAACTAGACTACATGCAATCTGCGTATTCCGTCTTAACAAGTGCCGTAGATGAGTTTAATGAACATGGTGATTTGCAGATTAGCACCATTTTGCGATTGCTTGAAGTAAACAATGACTATCTAAATTTACTTGAGTTCACTGAAAATGGAATTACCTTAAACACTCAAGCCGTTTACGAAAAAGCCGAAGCACTGCGTGAGGAAATGGTTGCGGCACAGCAAGCCGCCGTAGCCGAAGAAATTCGTGGGATTATTCAAAACGATGTAATGAAGTCCACCAATGAAGCGTCTGGAGCCGCTGATAGTTTTAGGTCTTCATTGGCAGATGTTGGTGCGCAAGCCTTACGTACCGCACAGGATTACGGAGTGTTGGCTGCTGCGGCTGTTATAGCAAACGAAGCTATGAATGGAGCAGATATAAGCGGCCTGTCTAGTGGAGCGGCAGACCAGATTCAAAGTGCGTTAAATGCCGCACAGAATAGAATTAACCTTATTAATTCATGGACATCTGCCGATACTGGCGGAAGTGGAGGCGGAAGAACTCCTGGCAGTAGAAGTTCCTCTAGTGGCAGTCGAGGCGGGGGCGGTTCTGCTGGACGAACCGTAGAACCCTTCCAAGCAGAAATAGATGCCACACTGCAACTTGAGTCTCGCCTTAACGAAATCAGCAATAAGCTCACAGAAATTGACCGTCAAATGGCCAACACTCCGCCCGATGGACATGCTCCCCTACTCGAAGAAAGACGTAGATTGCTTCAAGAACAAGTTGGCCTGATGCAAGAAATAAATAATTATAATCGCAACATACTTTCGGAAGGCGTTTCTCGGCTTGCGGAGCATGGAATTGAACTAACTATAGACCCAGTATTGAATACGGTTACTTTTGGTCAGACCGTTGATGAAATGCAGGCAATTATTAATGGTTTATCACTTGGGGATCAGGAACAAACCAATGCTCTACGTCAAGAAATGCAGGGAATCCTTGATACTGTCATCAGCACGAATAACGCAGTTGCTCAACAATCTGCAAGATATAGGGATATTCAGCAAACCATACAGCAGATTAACTTAGAGTCTGTTAATTTACCATTTGCTAATGCAGCGTCAGAGGCATCAAGAGAGCTTGAACAGCTTCGACGTGAACTTGATTTATTGGCACAAAATGATTTTGAGAGACGATTGGAAATTAAAAATCGCCAATTGGAGATTAATCGAAATCAAGCGGCAAATGCCAGTCAACAGATACAGGCTTTAACACAGGCCTATATCAGCGGCACAATTAGCAGCCAGCAATTTAGAACTGCTATCGATGAGGTAAATGCGGCTTTACACCAAAATGCGACAGCAGCCAGACAAGCGGCAGAAGCAGCATTGCAATTGGAAATGAGTCACCTGAATCAACAGGCTGACGCGTTAAATCAAGTTGTGCAAATGACTGTTCAACTACTAAGGCATGAAGCGCAACAGGAAATTGGACGACTAAATGACCAACTTTCGGCAATCCAAGATCGACAGAATGCCCTAAGAGACATAGAGAGACAGCTAAACCAACAACTACAAGACAGAAATAGAGCAATTCAAGATCAAATTCGAGGTTTAAATGACGCACTTTCAGTTGAAAGAAATAGGATTCGCGAAGTACAGGCAGGTCTCAATGAAGAGTTGCGTCTAGCCAGGGAAAGGGCAAGACAACAGCAGCAAGCCTTGGCTGATGAAATGGCGGGCTACAGACAGATTATTGACGCCCGAAGGCAAGCTTTGCGCCGTGAGGGAGAAGAGAGGTCTTTTGGACAGGATTTGGCAGCTAGACAGCAAGAGGTTGCCAGATTAGAGGGAAGACTTTCAGAACTCCAAAATAATGACTCACTCGCAGGTCAAGCGGAAAGAATGCGTGTTGAGGAAGCATTGTCGGAAGCAAGACAGAGACTTGACAATCTAGTATTTGACAATGAAATGCGGAATCGCGACCAAGCATATCAGAATGAACTGGCCAGATTCCAATCCGAAAACGATGCTGCACAACGTCAAATCCAAGACCAGTTAAGGGCATACGAAGATGCGCATCGCGAACGCCTTGCATTAATTGATAAGGAATTCGAGCAACGTCAAAGAAATAATGATGCGCAAATTGATGCCCTACAGCGTCAACAACAAGCCTATGCAGATATGATAGCCCAACAAATTGCCGATCTTCATAGACAATCTGCGGAATACGACAAGCAAGCCGATGGAATAAGGCAAAATATCCAAGATATTCAGGATAGAATTTCACGTAATGGATATATGACAAGACGTGCAATGGCAGAGATAGATAGAGATGCGGAAGGTGTATACGCCCGATTAAAAAAATGGAATGCCGAATTTGGGTCGGGAATAGATGCAGATGTGAGCATTCCTATGCGTAATTTCTTCGATTTAGTAGACACTGGTACGCAAGGCTCTCTATCATTCATGGAACAAACCATGCAACGCATAGCCGAAATTCAAAAAGAAATGGTTAATAATCAACATCAGCTTAATCAGGCAATTGCTTCACAGCCTGTGCCACCAATGGGTGGTGGGATTCGTAGTCACTTTGAGGGAATGGGGCATGATGTTCAATGGCATGGGGCATCGAATCAATTCTCAATAAGCGGACAAATGTTTGATGCAGGGCAGTTTTCTAACATTGATGGACGACTTGTTGCCACTCCACAACAAATGACACAGTTGGAACGCGACATGGAAGAACTTACACGAAGGCTTTCTAATATGAACTCTTTCGACAAGGGCGGATATATAGACAGGGATCAAATAGCCCGTATACACCGAGGGGAAAGAGTATTAACTGTTGATCAAAACAAGGCTTGGGAATCCGGGAAACTGACATCCTTGGAAATTACCACAACCTCTATGGACAACTTCGCGAATTTACTAGCTAACGGCATGAGAATAGATACTGGTTTGGCACAGTCAATTCTTCCGTTCGCAGATATGCCAACAAATGCGCACAATATGAACACTATAAACAACAACAATAACGCGCCTATAGAAATCAATCAGGCTTTCCATGGTGTAACCTCGGAGAACTTTTTGCGCGATGTGAACGGTATTATGCGAGATGTTGCACAGACTGAAATAAACGAATATAAACGACAAGAGGGATTATCTACTAAGGCAAATGGATTGACTAGATTTAGGCCGAGATAAAAGAGTCGTTTAATCTAATTTTGAAAATGGGATTTATGGACGTTGGAGCGCGGCGAGGACTGCGCTCCTTTCGCAAGACAATATCCCAGTTTATTCCTTATTCCGGTGTATAGAAATATTATATGTAGTTTGACTTTGTTTTTACATATCTCGACAAATATTTATAAACTAAAAGAACCCTTCTTTAACAAGAAAGGTTTATTTTGTCAGGAGGTGAATATTGTGGAGGTGCTTGATAATGCATTTTCTAAAACTCCAACGATATATATATGTCCTCTTCCAAGTATGTCTCGTGAATTATGGTATGGCTTCGAGGATATTCCACTAAAAGAAAAAGAGGCGACGAATGAGCTTTGGATTAAACTATCATCAACACATTTTGACAGTTGATATGCTATTGAAATCGTCTAAGCTACCAATTGTTAAACCTCTGTAGTTAATATTGCAAATTGACCAAATGTGCATATGGGTGATAATAGAGCCGAAGATGTTGAAACATCCTTCTGGTGTATCGTATCCGTATTTATCGACTTTGTCTTGTAAAATATAGTATAGCTCGTAGATATCTGGAAGTGCTAATTTCAACGCTTGAAGAATTTTAGTTTTTTGTTCGATAGTAATGCTATGAAAATCAAGAATGAGACCTATTGCCAGCGTATTCTTAGTTATCAAGTCATCGTATTTTATGAAGTTCGACATTGCATCTTTTTCAAGGTCTTCGTATCTCTCGCTCATAACATATGAATCGTCAAGCCCATGACTCCTGACCGCGTCGTCGGCAGACAAGTCCAAAATAGAACTATATAAACGGTTACAGTATCGAACCATACCATGTTCTACGCTATAATTTGCGGCAACATTTACAATATATTCTGTTAACGTCAATTGCGGAAAACCAATGGAAACTTGATAAGCATGATACATTTCATGGCAAAGTATTGCCTCAAATGCGATATCTGGCACTGATGCTTTGATTTCGATTAAAAATGAATCATTTCGACATGAGAGATTCCCGTAATATTGTGAATTATCAGGTAGTGTACCGTATTCAATATCTACTTTTATATGTTTCATGCAATCATTAACAAACGACTTAGCTTTAGTTGAAAGTGTATGGCCAAGTATGTTCATACCTCTACCTCATTTATGTGTGATGGGTGATGTCTGATAAGAGAATTTTACATCACCACAGAGCGTAGAGCAATCAACTATTAAGAATTTCCCAAATTTAGTTCCACTAAAAAATCCTTCCCAGACTAAACGCCACACCTGCGTCCACTGTGGACGTTAGTTTGGGAATTTACTTGGACATCAAGAGAGATGCGGAAACTAGACAAAACAGTGATACTGTGGTATAATATGGGAGTGTGAAAGGTGAAGTATTAAGGGGGTATGTATATGCTGATAAGACATTTTATAGCTTTCTTTTGCGCAATAGTTTTTTTATTTGTCCCATTGCCATCGAGGGTGTTGGGTGGTGAGATGATTGACTCCGATAGGGTCATTGCAGTCGGAACCGTTGGTGAGGATGGTGCGCCTAAATACGATATTTCTAGTAGTTTTACTTGCTCCAACTTCTTACTCTACGTACGTAACAGAATTGACCGTCCATACCCATTACCCATATACCCGTCGCATGTGGCTGGGATTATGGTCATCAGTGTTTTTGACAGAGAAATAACTTCTTTAAATGGAGTAGAATACTTTACTATGCTTACAGAACTTAACGTGTGGGGCAACCAACTAACAAACCTGGATGTAAGCAACAACCACACTCTTTCTTGGCTTAGAGCATCAAACAATCAGTTAACAACCATAGATGTAAGCAACAACCCCATGCTTCGTTATCTTTACGTATCTGGCAACAAGCTAACAATCCTGGATGTAACAAATAATCCTGTGCTTAGGTTGCTTGAGACGCAAAACAACCTCATAGCCTCTCCCGATGATGTTATAGGTTGGCAGGATATATTCCCGACATATGATTGGGAGGAGCAGATAGCAGGTGTTTGGAGTGCTTTCATCTTTTCTCCACAAAAGAGACAAGACATAACACTCTACTTCACTTGCCCCAACTTCCTATCCTACGTACGCACCAGAACAAACCGTCCATATCCATTGTCCATTTATCCAGCTCATGTATCAGGCATCACTCAACTATCAGCCTCCAACCGCAACATAACCAGCCTATCCGGCATCCAATACTTCTCAAACATTGAAAACATCGTAGTGCAGGGCAACAACATATCCGAATTAGACTTGAGCGGCCTGAACTACCTGCGCCACCTAAACGCATCCAACAACAACCTAGCAACCCTAGACGTAACCAGCGCAACCGCACTCGAAGCCCTCTCCATATCCAGAAACGGCATGTCGACCCTGGCCGGCCTGGACACATTGGAAAACCTTGAAGTCTTTTGGGCAGAGAGCAACGCCTTCGCCGCACTCAGCTTCCACCCCGAAGCGCCGCTTGAAAGAATTGACGTGCGCGGTAACGCACTTCCCCTTTCCCGCGAAAATATAACAGGCGCAACGGTGGATTCCCTTCTCAACTACAACCCCGCCGGAATCTTCCGCCCACGAACCTGGGCGCGTTTGCGGATTTTGAGCGGGTTGGCTTTGTAAAATAGACGCATAAAAAATCCATGAACTTGCTTTTATTACCTGAATTAAACTCTCCATCATACACATACTACTTTTGACGGTAGCAATAAACAAACCCGTCAAGCAACATCTATCTCGTTGAACGCGAGGGTAAACAATGTTGATGCTCATTGAACGTGAGCAGGATGAAATAAAAAATGTCATTGCAAACAAAGCCCCACCAATTGGTGGGGCTTTTACCATTCTACAAATAAAACAAAATATAAGTGAAAGGTGATTGCGTGAGCAACTTTATTTTCGACGATACCCCATCACATGTTTTTGAACTGCGCATAGCCCACAGAGGGTCGCAAGGTGATGTGTCAAAAGCCACCACATCAGACTTAGAAATTATTAGCGACCGTGCTGGCAGACGCTTAGAACCATACGTATACGGAACTCGTACTCAGGAGTTTATGGAATTCCCAATGGAAATATATTGTAAACAATCGAAACAATATGAGTCGTGGGAAGTGCAAGCGATTCAAGAATGGCTTTTTAACAGAAAAGAAATGCACTATCTAACAATCCTCCAACCCGACATGGGGAATCAGAGTTGGAAATGTTTTTTAACGTCACCCAAAATTGTAAGACACGCTGGCAGAGTAATTGGTTGGCAATTCAATGTTACAACATTCCCATATTCCCACACGGACATAATAGAGGAAACGTATCAGGTAAACGGTTCCGCCTATATTCATCTCTATAATGATTCTAATTACGAGGGATATATTTGGCCAGAGTTGACTATTCAGATGATTAGCAACGGTAGGACTGTTTCTTTACAGAATTACGATGATAACAATAGAATCCTGTCTATTACAAACATTCAACTAGGGGACTCACTGTACATAGATAATGATAAGAAAATAATTAAAGCGAGAACGACACCGAATGTATTACAAAATTTCAACCTTAATTGGTTCAGACTTCCGATTGGTCACAGTAGAGTTCTGGCCGAAGGTCGATTTTCATTGACTGTGAAAATGAGATTTTTGAAAGCTGTTGGCGGGTTTTGATAACAAATTATAATGACAGGGAGGTTGATTAAATGCATTTTACATTCAGTAAAACAGGCTGGGAGTCCCCTCCCCTTATTTTATGTGAATTAAATAAACAACGTATAGGCGAAATCAACACCATTTCATTAAGCGCGGCTATACGCTGGACATCATTAAGCGAATTTAGTTTCGAGACACCATCTACTATCACATCTGAGGGCGTTAATTGCCCAAATGAACTGTTCGACGATATTAGAGAATTGCGTCTTATCGAAATCCCAAACTTTGGCTACTTCCAAATTCGTAGTGTTCAAACCAATTCTGATGGTATCAGAAAAATAAAATCTGTCAAAGCATACAGCGCAGAAGTAATGTTCCAAGACCGTAGGATTTCAGATGTACAAGGCGAGTATAGGTTATGGAATCCAATTAGACCACAAGATAGTATCATGGGAATCTTGCTAACCAAAATGCCTGGGTGGACACTTGGGAATGTAGCAGGAGTTTTTACTACTCGCCAAAGAACACTTTCAGTGACGGAAAATTCTCTCTATGCTTTTATCATGAATGACTTGGCAGAAGCATTTGAAGCATTGTTCATATTCGACTATGAAAACTTTACAATAGACATAGTGGATAAAACACAGCAATTCAGGGCTACATCTATTTACATGGATTATGACAACTTGGTTAAAAACTCTCAAATTTCTGTAAACGTAGACGACATTGTAACGAAGTTAAGAGTGGTGGGGGCATCGTCTAACAATGATACCTTAGACATCTCAGGTGTTAATCCAACTGGCACAGACACCCTTGTGAATGTTGATTATTTTATTCCACGCATGAGTGCGGGACTTCAAACTGCACTTGCGGCATACAAAGTGTTATTTAGTACATTGCAACCACAATATGCAAGTCTTCTAACTCAACTCCGAAATCTAAATATCCAGAGAATGAACTTGATTGACCAAGTCCCACCTTACACCTTAAATTTTAACCCCACACAGAATAATACAGCAACCATCACCCCTTCGTTAACCAATACTAGCGGCCTCACCCAACTAGAAGGGGCTCGAAGACAGATGGAGGGAGTTAGACAAGCCCGGATTGAGAATGGCAACATCCCATATACGGATGTCAACAATTTAATCAACCAAATCACACCCATGATAAATGCGCGACGTACTGCTATCACAAACATAGAAACCCAAATAGCCGATGTCCAGAATCAGTTGCAAAATATAACCAATCAACTACATATGCAAAACAATTTCACTCCGGCGCAATGGGTTGAACTAAATCGATACTTCATTGAAGATACATATTCCAATCCTCATTTCTTAACCGTAGATGACACCACGCCACAAGAGCGTCAGGATATCCAGCGAGAGTTGTTCGATGTTGGCAGTCGTATTCTTGAAAGAGCGTCATTTCCATCTTTCACGGTTGATATTGATTCTGTAAACTTCTTATTCCTAAAGGAGTTTAACGAATTTACACAAGATTTTGAATTGGGGACAACATTTAAACTAGGCCTAGAAAATGATATGGTTGTTGACCCTCTCTTGCTTGGAGTGGATATTGATTTCAATGACCCGACGAATTTTCGCCTGCACTATTCTAATAAGCACTATCTTGACGATGATTTTCGACTTGTTGATTTTGCAGCGGGGCAGATAAACGCCTCAAATGCAATTTCCTTTAGCCTTGCACAAATAGAAAACATGAGATATCAGCAAGATGATGTTACGGCATTCATAAATGGGGCGTTGAAAGCAAATTTAAATGAACTGATTTCTTCGCCAGTTCGCACCTCTATAAAGATAAATGAACATGGTCTTCGGGCGAAGACATTTGATTGGAATACGGGGCAGGAACTTAACTATCAAAGTTGGCTAACAGGTTCTCAGTTAGCTTTTTCAAGAGATAGGTTCACAACTGCCCAACTTGCACTGGGAAGAATCCAGGCACCTGGGGCTACTGGTGGTACAGTTTTTGGGCTGGTTGGAGACACCATTTGCGTAAAAATTTTGAAAGGAGATGAGTTTAATGCTAGTTGAGAATCAAATGGTTGATGTGAATATTGTAGGCAAAACGATAAACCACTACAAAGCCTTGGGATATGACCCCAAGGCTTTTTCAATACTAACCGTTAGAGCGGAAGACTTATCTCCAGGTTCACATTGTATTGTAAAAGTTATTTGCGATTATTGTAAGAAATCCTATACAAAGCCATATAAGGGATATTTGAACCAAAAAGGCATTGTCAACAAAGATTCTTGCCTAGATTGCAAGGCCGAAAAAACCAAAGAATCTATGCGGCTTCAGTTTGGTGTAGACAATATTTTTCAGTTGAAAGAAATTCAAGACAAACAAAGGGTTACTATAAAAGAAAGATATAATGTTGAAAACATTTCTCAACTAGATAAGGTTAAAGAAAAAAAGAAAAAAACTACACTGAAAAACTATGGTGTTACCAGTCCTATGCGGTCGGATATTATTCAAGAGAGAGTGAAACAAGCTTGTTTTGATAAGTATGGGGTGGAGCATTATACCCAAACAGAAGAGTATAAACAAAGGGCGAAACGAACAAGTTTAGAGCGTTATGGTACCAACTATCCTATGCAATCTGAAATTATAAAGAAAAAATCAAAAAATGGATTTATTGACACTTGTGGCGAGGATAATATTTTCAAAGCCAAAAAATTTAAAGATATGATGAAAGAAAAAAACCTAAAAAGGTTTGGTGTTGAATTTTATTGTCAGACAGAAGAGTTTAAAGAAAAAAGTAAAAGGACATCGTTGGAACGATATGGATACGAGTATCCAATGCAAAATCCAAAAATAAGAAAAAGAGTGATAGAAACTAATCGGATAAAATATGGAGTTGACCACGTCTTTCAAAGCGAAGAAGTTAGAAAAAAAATCCTAGCAACTTTAGCCAAGAACGGAATCGTTAAAACATCAAGTCAACAACTTGCAACGTACGAAATTGTTGCAACCAGATATAACGACATAGAACTTAATTATCCGATGAGCCGATGTATTCTTGATATCGCTCTTTTTGAAAACGATGTGCAAATAAACATTGAGTATGACGGCTGGTATTGGCATCAAGACCAGCAAAAAGACCGAAGAAGAGATGAATATCTTAAAACTCAAGGTTGGAAAATTCTACGCATAAAATCTGGCTATAAACTTCCCACAGAAGAACAACTTATCGAATCCATCAACAAACTTCTATATACAGATAGGACATACACCCAAATTGTCTTAGACGATTGGAGGGGTGATGCCGTATGAGCAGTTGTTTAATCATACAACGTCACAACGATTTATATATAGGCGCAGATACGGCAACATCCGCGTTGCTTGATGGAAAGTTCTACAGAATGAACAATAACTTCCAAAAAATTCATCTTCTCAATAACGCAATTGCATTCATTGCCGGTGGATTGAGTGAAGTTGTGCTTGCAAAAAAATGGTTGGTAGACAACAACAATCCTTCGCCAAATGATGTGTCACAGTTTCTATATTCTTGTATTGGTGAACCTACCAAAGACGGAATTTTTGACTTAGAGCTACTGATATGTGAAATTGAAAATGGACAATCAATAGTACGCCAATACTCCCAATACAATAAATTTGAGTGTGTAGAGCATAGAGTTAGCGAAGGAAATATACAAATTTTGACTGCTGGGTTAAAAGCACCTCAACTTTCGGACATTTCAACATCGTTAATTATTGAGGGCGTTGAACTCAAAGAAGTTTATAAACAGAGCTTCAATAAAATTTCTTGTAATGAAATTGGTGGGACGTTGCAAATGTTTCACTACCCAAGCATAGAGCAAATAATTGATTATCCGATTGAAGAGAGTGGCATTGAATACGTTCTTAAAAGTTTCAAAGAGCATTCTTTAGTTGGAGACACCCTCGTGGGACGCGTTTTAGCTGGAAATAATCTCCATATAGAAACAGCGGCCAGAGGGCAAGGCTTAAACCCTCAGTTAATCATGGATGAAAATGGACTCCGCGTCAATAACGCCAATATAGAGATGACAAGGATTCAGGGTAATATCACCAACCGAATAGTCCTTAATCCTTTGGAAGGTTTCTCTATTTTCCGAGGAACTCAACGCACCATCTTTTTAGACTCGAATGGCGACGTAAATTTCATAGGTCACATAACCGGTGGCTCTATCGGTATCGGCTCTGGAAATGGCCCTGGTGGAAGTGCGTTTCATGTATCTAGCACAGGTGTTGTAACAATAACCACAGGTGAAATTAGGCTTGGCGGTACTTCTACAAACCCCAATTTCCGAGTAGACAACCAAGGAAATATAACCATCCGGCAAGGTTCCATTGACATTAACAATGGGAGATTCAGCGTGGATAGTCAAGGCAATGCTGTTATGCAACATGCAACAATAACAGGCGGCAGCATAATGCTTGGTAGCACAAACATTACAGAAGCAATGTTCCGAACACAAAACGGCCAGCACAGCACTTTCCAAAACAGTAATTTCGACGCAACCAATAATATTCATGGTGGAGCTGTGGAAGCGGGGACACTCAATGCAAGCAGCATTGTGGTAGGGTCTATAACAGCACAACAAATACAGGCTGGCTCAATTACAGCATTGCAAATACAGGCTGGTACTATTACTGCTGAACAGATAATGGCGGGGTCTATTACTGGCGATAGAATAGCTGCAAATCAAATTACAACGAACCATATAACTGCCAGTGGAATATCAGCAGATGTAATCACCAGCGGAACTATTAATGCGAATATTATTGATGTAATTAATTTAAATGCGAATAATATTACTGCTGGGTCTATATCCGCAAATAGAATTCAAGGTGGAGTGCTGCAAGGTCTTGAAATCGTCGGTGGCTGGGGTTCAATGGTAGAATTACAAGTCGGTGGTCTTTTTGTAGGGGCGCCTGCGATTCCCGTGGGTGACACATTAACAGACCTTTTAAATAGGGTGGCGATACTTGAAGCCGCTGCATAAGTAGTTTTGAATATTAAGCTGGAGTGCTATCAATTTGATGGCCCTCTTTTATATTGAGGAGATTGACTATGGAGTTAATTTATAAGTCGGAAACTATAGAGAATATCTTAAACGCATTAAATCAATTGCAAATTAGTGGCGTGAATAACATGAAGATTATTACTTATGTTGTACAGGAGATTAATCAGAATCGATCTGCGGAAAAGAAAGAATAGGAGGCGATTACCATAGCCACAGTTCAGATACGCGATCTCTATGATTGCCACACCACTTACTTTATTGCAGGTGGCCAGAACTTCTTCTTCTACAGCCTATGGCATACAGACATCAATGGCAATCGCACAGACCCCGTAGATTTATCGGGGGTAAATGAAATTGAGTGGAGGTTTGCTCCATTTAGTGTAATCCGAGAAAAAAACAGAGCATTAATGAGAAAGTTTCTTACAAAAGAGGATATCATCATCATTCGAAATGGTAGTGATGGAAACTCTAATTTAGTTCAAGTTACTGTGCGAGGATATGATACACAAACTTTACAAGGAGCGTTTCGTCACCAGTTAATTGTAACTGACGGGGCTGGATACCAATTTACGCCGTTTGTTGGTGTAGCCGTACTGGAGGGATTAATTGCCCCATACTAATGCAAAACAATTTATAACAAACTTTAAATCCCAGAACTAAACCCTCTGGGATTTTTATATTCCAATCAGAAAGGACTGACAATTTTGACGTCAATTTCAACCTTTGCCAGTCATCAAATTTTAAACTGGATATTAGGCAGACAGAATTTCGCTGTGCCGCCCCGACTATATCTTGCACTGAGTCTTACTCCGCTGGCGAATGATGCTTTAGGCATACAGGAACCTTCGCCAGCAACCGGATATAGTCGCATACCCCTCCCCAACACGAAGCAAACATTTTCTGTTGCGGCCAATCGCACGGTGACTATTATACGAGAATTTATAGGGTCGGTTGCTACACAAAATCAAGGAGAACTAACGCACTTTGCAATTTACGACGCTCCAACAGGAGGCAACTTGTATTTCTATGGAGAATTACAAATGAGCATTGATGTGGAAATAGAAACTACGACACTTTTGAGCGGCAATGGAATTAATTCTTTTTTACTGGACATTTGCGGCTGCGTTGGAAGCACTACCGAAATGGGTATAGCAATAGCTTTCGCCAATCAAATACTTGACCGTGTGTTGGGCGGCACCCCATTTACCCCGCCGGCCACATATTTCCTTGGCGTATCGTCAACACCGATTTCTCCAGATTTGGGGGTTGGCTTCACAGAACCGACCGGAGGTAACTATCAAAGACTAGCGATCCCAAATGATAAAAATTCATTCACAATGGCAGCAGATAAGATGGTGACTATCGCTCAAGAGTTTAGATTCAGCAACTCTACAACACCTTGGGGAAATATGACTCACTTTTTTATTAGCAACACCCTAACGGGGCCAACCGTTCTTTGGAGTGGAGAATTAATACATAGCCGCAACGTGGAATTGAACACAACTCTAGTTGTTGCACCAGGATCATTTACATGGCACTTAGATTCCTGCATACCAGATGCAATCCCATCTACTCAACTGTTCGGGGGGTGACGTAGATGCATGGCAGATTCTTAACTGGCAGTGTAGCGAATGTATTTCCATTGGATGCAGATTTCCAGAATAACCGCCATCACTTTGAAGCTGGTGTATATGGATTCCAACGTGATAAAGGGTTGTACGCAGAGATAGTTAAAACTATCCAATCCGAAATACTTGTGAAATTACTAATGTTTTTGCGCAGTCCTGACCTAATTCACAACATTAGTGCAGAACTGACGCTAGAGTTACTTAAATGCATACGAGCAGATATATACAACACATTGGAATCTGAAATAGATATCCACTTAATTAAACAAGTCCGAGCAGAACTCATAAACCATCTAGCATCTGAAATAACCATTTTCCTGCAAAAGAAAATGGCGGCAAACGATGCTGTTATGGGTGTAACAATTGGTACGATTGACAAGGGAAAGGTCATAGCAGACATACAGGATTTGCTTATGTCGGATATTCAAGACTTGACTATATCAGATATAGCGACAGACCTCACAATGATGCAACACGGCTTGCGCCTTGGGGTAGTAAAACCACTACGCATATCCGACATTCAAGACTTTACCATAGCACAAATTCAAGACAAGACAATCGACGAGATATGCTTCGTCAGAATCCTATAAATATAAGGAGGCGATTCAATTGGCAACGCCAAATACAACATTTCTCAGTCTTCGACAGCTTACCCGTCCAACCGAAGCGACAACCACATTTGTTCGTGATTGGATTGATGGCCTAAGTGACCCCATAATAGGGAACATGGCTAAGATTGACGCAGGCTGGAGAAATCATGACCTAAAAATAACCGATATTGAAAATAGTATTAGTGGAATTGTGGTAAACAATCCGACCATTACAATAACACAGGGCGGGGAATATAAGGGGAGTTTTACATTAAATCAGTCTGACAATAAAACCATTGATTTGGCAGCGGGTTTACCGATTCCCACCGTAGATCCGGTGTTTGATAATAATAGTTGGGCTGATATCGCATTTGTTTCTGAAACGTTTATTGTACAAAATGGACTTACGCCTGGGGATTTATCAAATGTGCTAGGGTGGAATTTAGGCGATATGAAGTCATTTACTGATGGGGACATTACTTATCAACTCCGCATTATTGGTGTCAACCATGATAGGCTAGTAGGTGGTACCAGAGCAGGACTTACACTTGAACTCACAGCGGGATGGGGTGGTTCAACTGACGATAGGGCAAGAATGAATGCAACCAATACTAACCTGGGCGGTTGGGACGGTAGTAGGATGAGAATTGGCACAGATGCGGGTATTACTACCATTCCCAATATAAGAAGCCAGCTTCCTGCTGATTTGCTTGCTGTGTTAAAAACAGTTAATAAGTCCACCGCAACAGATGGATTAAACCCCACTTTAATCAATTCGCAAGATGATCTGTTCTTGTTTTCAGAGGTGGAGGTAACAGGGGGGAGCGCAAGTACTGCACCTGGCGAAGGTGTTCGCTATGCGTTCTATACCGTTAACAACACAAACGCTGCAAGGATTAAACAACAGCCTGCGGGGACAAATTCCTTCTGGTGGCTTCGTTCTCCAGTTATAAGTCCAACACTCACCGATACAGCATTTGTAGCTGTTTCTATGGTTGGTAGTATAAGCCCTATTATTGCGAGTGCCGAACTTGGTGTGTCCTTCGGATTATGTATTTAATCCTACGCATTTTTGTTAGAGTAAAGAGAGGATATTGAGATAATGTTTGAAATTTACAAGGATAATGGGGTTATAGCAACAACTGATAGTGTTGTTTACATAAAAAAACATCCAACCAATAATAGTTTTATTCCTTCCGACGAAAATAATGCCGATGGAGTTGCGATACAGTCATTATCACAAACTTTTGCGTTAATGGGAAAAGAACTTGATGGACTTGAACATGTAGTTGTCGTTCGTAGGGATGGCGGTACATTGTTTAAAAACACAAACGACGAAGTGGAGCACATTGCAGAAATTTTGAGCGTTGATACCCTTAGAGGTAAATCTGAAAAAGAAAAGGCTATCGTGCAGACCCACAGATGGCTTAGAGCACAACTGAGAAAAGGTATGACCTGGAAAGATGGAAACCTATACAATATCACTGAAAGAAAACAAGGATTTCTGTCTACGCAACTACAAATTGGCAGTTTGCAAGTGATGAACGGAGTCGACCCCACGGAAGTCGTGCTACGATGGAATGCAAGTGGTAGAGCACATACCGATTGGGCTTTCTCTGAGTTGACCGAATTGGCAAATGATATTCACAATCATATTGAACCCATGGTGGTTAAACAGCAGGAAGCCGAAGAACAGATAGCCAACGCTGAGACCGATGAAGAGATTTTGGAAATTTTGGAGGCCTTTGTTGTTTAGTGTGCAAGAGGAGGGTGGATATAGTGCAAAATATATGGGTGATAATTCAGCTTATATTTTCAACTATAGGTAGCGCAATAGCATGGTTTTTAGGAGGCTGCGATGCATTGTTGTTAGTTTTGGTTGCATTAGTTTCAGTTGATTATTTAACTGGTTGCTTACGAGCTGTTTTTGAAAAGAAGTTATCAAGTAATATTGGGTGGCGCGGCATAGCTAAAAAAGTCATGACGTTTGCCGTAATAGGCATGGCTCATATTGTTGGTTATTATATAATAAATGATAACGGTGTCATAAGAAATATGGCCATATTCTTTTACATAAGCAATGAAGGGCTGTCGATATTGGAAAATGCTTCAAGCATTGGAGTGCCGTTACCATACAAGTTCAAGAACTTGCTTTTACAGCTACGCGGTGACAATGGGAGAGAATAGAAAATAAACTTCACGCCATGAAAATAAAAAAGGAGTAGTTATCACCATACCACTGAATGATAGCTACTCCCTAAGCGAATCGACTGAAATGGGAGGTCGATTCGCAATTATTATACATGGTCACGATTCTTGTTTCAAGGACTATCAAAAAATTCGAGGTGACAGCTAATGTCAGAAAAATATAAAATATGGATTGAACCAGGACATGGGGGTAGAGACTCTGGCGCGGTCGGAAGTGGAATGAGAGAAGCCGACATTTCTCTTGAGGTTGCTTTACATTTGAGGGATATGCTCGTTCCCGCATTTGATGTCAGACTGGCAAGAGAATCAGATATTGATTTAACTCGCCGCGCTGAACGTCCAAATGAATGGGGCGCGGATTTAGTGCTGTCACTACATGCCAACGCCGGTGGTGGCACGGGAGTAGAAACTTTAATTCCCACGGCAAGCCCAAACAACCCGTTGCGAAATCTTGCTGATTGTCGCAAGCTTGCAGAAATGATTAGTAACGCTTTAAGCCGAAAGTTTGACTTGCGGGTGCGCCGTCAAAACGGCGTTAAGCTGGAGACTGAAACCAGGCATCCGTTTATAGGAATTTTACGCAATACAAGAACGATCGCTGTGTTGCCAGAGATAGCGTTTATTGATTCGCCACCACATAATCCAGATGTGAATGTTTTGCGCAATCTGCGTCAAGAAACAGCAGAGGTGTTAGCGAAAGTTATTTTTGAATGGTTCGGGATAGAAAGAGGAGATGAATATATGCCGAGGTTTAACACTTTACAAGAAATTGGAAATTTGCCGAATGGGATACACTTTTTACCAACTATCACAAAACTTGTAGACATGGGTTTGCTTAATGGTAGCGGCAGAGATACACAGGGCAATGTGCAGGGACTTGACCTTACTCAAGACATGATTCGTATGTTTGTGGTGAATGATAGAGCGGGCGTGTATGACAGATAGCGATATGACTGCACTCCCTCAACACACGAACTTATATTTTAATCTCAGGGCATATGCATTTTGATATGCTCCCCTCAAAGTAGACAGTAGAAATAAATAAACTACTGAACTGCCAAGAGGGGAGCATTGTTTATGCCACAAAAGTCAAAGTTTTTATTAGAGGAGAAAATAAAGATTGTAGAGGATTGCATAAACGGTAAAAACAGCATAACTGGAAGCGCAAAGCAACATGGAGTTAATGTCGAAACCATACGTTGTTGGATTCGTCTATATAAAGCAAGAGGTATTGAAGGTTTAATCCCGTCTGTAGGAAATAAAAAATATTCGGTTGAGCTAAAGAAAAGTGCCGTTGAGGAATATTTATCGGGCAAAGTCTCTATGTACGATGTTTGCACAAAGTATGATATAAGCAGAAATGCTATTTTGCAAAGATGGATAAAGAGATATAATAGTCATGGAGAGTTTAACCAACCGAATAGCGGAGGGAAAATCTACATGACTAAAGGAAGAAACATGACTTTTGAAGAACGCGCTGAAATTGTTTGTCATTGTATAGCAAGCAATAAAGATTATGGTAAAACAGTTGAAAAATACAACGTGTCGTATCAGCAAGTTTACACATGGGTTTCGAAATACGAGAAACATGGGACGGATGGTTTAATTGACCGCCGTGGTAAGCGCAAAGAAGAGTCTGCCATGACAGAGGTTGAAAAACTACAAGCCCAATTGAAACTCAAAGAGGCGGAAAATTTAAGGCTACAAATGGAGAACGACTTGCTAAAAAAGTTGGAAGAAATAGAAAGGGGGATAGAAGTAAACTAAGCCTCGTCCGTCAAGAGAGCAAATATTTAGCAATCAAGATGCTACACGAAGAAAAGGGTTATTCTATTACTGCACTTTGCGAAATACTTAACCTTAATCGTTCATCATATTATAAATGGTTGCACCGTGACTAATCCGAACAAGAGGCAAAAGATGCCAAGTTGATAGAGTGCATTACCGAACTCTACCAGAAATCAAATGGAATATTTGGATACCGTCGAATGCAGATGAATTTAAATCGTCGGTTTGGTTTGCGTTGTAATAAAAAGCGTGTTTACAGAGTTATGAAAGCGATTGGGCTTAAATCTGTAATCCGCAGAAAACGACCAAGCTATATCAAATCAACGCCAGCTATAATAGCCGAAAATATTTTGAATCGTGAGTTTAATGCCAACAATCCAAATGAGAAATGGTTGACCGACGTTACTGAGTTTAAGTACGGAAACGGCGGTAAGCTGTATCTTAGTGCAATTCTTGACTTGAAAGACAAGAGCATTGTGTCTTTTGCTGTTGGGCACAGCAATAACAATAAGCTTGCATTTGATACATTCGATTTGGCCGTTGAAAAGTACCCAGATGCCAAACCATTATTCCATAGTGACCGTGGGTTTCAGTATACAAGCAAAGTATTCAAATCAAAACTGGATGCATGTGGAATGACACAAAGCATGTCCAGAGTTGGCAGATGTATTGATAATGGCCCAATGGAGGCGTTTTGGGGTACGTTGAAAGCAGAGATGTATTATCTTCGACGTTTTGCTGATTATGATAGCCTAGAAACAGCCATAAGCGAATATATAGCCTTTTACAATAACAGTCGTTATCAAGAAAAGCTTGGCGGATTGGCTCCGTTGGAGTTTAGAAAATCACTTTTGGTGGCTTGATAACTTTCTTCAA
>Ga0123355_10003162_pt1 | contig 23506 bp, 14 predicted proteins | sample TergutEmb28metaG_3_FD_89872 | JGI IMG/M metagenome (GOLD analysis project Ga0123355, IMG submission 89872) | Embiratermes neotenicus P1 segment gut microbial communities from Petit-Saut dam, French Guiana - Emb289 P1 | ecosystem: Host-associated > Arthropoda: Insects > Digestive system > Gut ... | reverse complement strand
GTCAATAATCTGTGAATACTGCAATAATTTTAAGGTTGTTAGGAAGAAAAAGTAACCCTTATAAATGGACACTGTAACTAGAATTAATTTTCAGACAAACTCTTATACCTATAAAAGCCTTTTAGACAAATTGTATGAAAAACAGACCTGTACTTATGAATGCATAAAATTTTAAAAATATAATGGCATTGTGGGACAGTTTTCCCTTTCATCCTCCGAGGACATTTAAATTCCTGGGAAAGTATTTCCTGTTTGGCCATTACAGTTTAGGATGATCAAAGGTCTGCATGCATCGTAACGTTACGGTACATTGTATTTCCTACCTTGTTTGAAGAGCAACTAACTTCCTAGATGTGGTTCTGAGACACAAGCATATGTGGTGTACAAAGATAATCCATATTTTTAAATTTCTGATTTCCTTATTTTGTCAATAATCATTATATTGGTTTCATGGATTGTTGTATGATGCTTATTACAGAGGCTATTTTGATTTGTAGTAACATCTAGTATTCAGAACCAAACAGAAACATTACATACATACAGACATATACAGGGGTCCTGATAAGTCCTTAGCCCGAATTGATAATTTTTACATGAAAATTAAACATATAAGTTGCCTTTCATCCCTCTAAAGGTTCTTCAAGTCTGCAGCAAGCATATATTATTTGATTTGATCAGTAGATTAGCTTCCAATGCCACTATCGATTCCATCCTACAACATCAGGAAGTAGGTCTGGATAAAGACTTATCAGCACCCCAGTACATATATATATATATATATATATGCACACACACACACACACACACACACACACACACACACACACACGTAGCAATTACGCTACACAAGTTTTCAAGACATAATCATTATTGGAGGAACAATGTTCATTTCCAAGTTGTCACAATGGTCTATTAAAGATCCCTATGGATGGGCAAAAAAGTAGTTCATCTGCTCACTTACACAGTGCCAAGCAAACGGTACTAAAAGAACATCCTGCCTACTGTTGTAAGGTAAAAGTGAAAGGAAAAGGTGTCCCTGTCCACACCATGCAGGAATACAGCAGGAGCAGAGGTATAACTACAAACATTCATAACAGCAACAGGCGACGTGAATGGATACCTGCACAACCTGGCCATTTTACCCACAGCAGGACACCCTGGAACCCACTGACTGGGTGGCTGGGTGGGCCCCAGAGATGACTGGGATGTTTTGGAAAAGAGATAACTCTCTTGTTCCTGCCACAATTGCCACAATTCAACCCCACATCAAACCCATGGCCTAGTCACTATATCAACTACATTACTCTTGCGTCTACTGTTATAGTGTATATATAATGTATCATAATGTATTGCTCCACACATGCTGTATAGCATTATTTTGTCACAACATTAGCAGCCCTCTTCAAATATTCCTGACATACAGTAAGTACACACTTAATGTTGCCTACGTGCTTGGCCAAAAAAAAAAAAAAAATGTTTTTACTGTTGCCAAAAGAGCAAGAAGCAAACAATTACAAATGTGTGACATTTTCACCTGTTCTCAAAAATCATGCCTTCCTGTACAGCCTGGTGAATCTTTTCCAGTTCTTCAATATGTGGTTTATAGGCATAAACCCCTTGTTCATATTCCTTCAGTCTATGAAGCTGATCTTCAAGCGAACCCTGAAATACAAAGCATGTCAGTCACAACAGGGACAAATGGAAAAATATGTGTTGTTCTGTTCAATGCAGCTCTTACTCCCTTATTCTGAGCCATCAGCTCTCTTTACTTGTAACATCAATCAGAATACCACAATTGTAAGTTCAGATCTAATGCCCAGAGTAGTTAAATTCACTCTGAAACTAGTTAAGAGTCCACTGTGAAATAAGCTAAGTGCTGAACAAGCCATTTTTAGGTACACAAATTTTGTAAAGCACTCATAATGGAAAGACATATGCATGAAATATTCCGGTTTTTAATTCCATGTGTAATAACAATACTGAAATGTTTTAAAATAAATTTGATGCTATACACCAATAAGACAGTAAAATAGCATATTCTGATCAATGAAAGACTGAAAAATGCACTGACACCTCTACCCGTCATTCCAATATGTATAATTTTCCTGCAATTATCATTCATTTAATCTGATCCAGAAAAACTTCCCATATAACGACTGCATTATTATTTTAATACCATATGTACCATGCATTGTATAATTAATTAGTTTGTAGAACCAACTTCACTTGCAGTAATTGTATTCTTCATATGTCATCAGTTCTCCAACATGATTCAGCACACCACAAGTGCCACCATCAGAGGGTCTTCACAGCTGTCATCAAACTACTATCAAATAGTCTGCTGCATCATCCAACAGACCACTGATAGCATTATGATAACAAATACACAGACTCCCTGATGATGGCATGTGTGGTGTGCCAAAATATGTTGCAGAACAGATGACATGTGAAGAATACATTCAGTGCATGTAACATTGGTCCTACAAATTAATTAATTAGTAAGTTTATTGCATCATCCCTCAAAGTGTCATTTTCCCATATAAATTGTTCAGAATCCCAGATCCTGATCCACAACATGCCCAGAATAAACATTTTCTAAAAATAAATATTGAAAGGAATATGTTTTTTGGAATTTAGACTAGCGCTACCTTGCCTATAGTGATAATTAGAGTCATACTTGTAAAATGTTGCTACACAATTAGGTGAGTGTGGAATGTTTGTTGAATGGCAGGGGGAGGGGGAGGCACAGACTGTAAGATGGGAAACCTGATATCTATGTTCTACATTTGTTAGTAACACTGCCTTGCATCATCCTGTTTGTGTTTCACTTACTTCAACATTCAGTGTTATTATTTCTCTTCTTACACACTGCTGCTGCTATCTTCCCATTAACAACTGTCATACATAAAACCTACACACCACAGCTTGCTACATCACTACATGTAAGGGAAGTCTGAACTCTTCACAACCAACTGACATTCATAGAAGAGGAGAAAAATCTGACTGAGGAATACAGTGACACAGCTAAACTTCTCAGATTGACACCATCCAACAAGAAGTAGTGTGACCATTACGTGAATGGAGGAAGCAGTACGGAATATGAAGAGACAAACATGACCTTGAGCCAGTGCTGAGTTTTACCCACGTGCATGCTGCTTACAACACTGTTAAATCATACTTTTATGCACAAAGCATTACCAAGCATGACGAATAGAACATTCTGAACTTGGAATTGGCAGTTTCATCTGAATCATAGGGCTTAAAATAAACAGTTATCAATTACAGACATTGAGTAAAGAGAAACTAACTTGATGTCACTTGCTTTATTATTTCTTTATATAATGCATTATATAAAGAAATAATAAAGCAAGTGACATCAAGTTGGTCTCTCTTTAGGCAACTATCAAGATGATGCACGGTCCAATAAACATAAAATTACAGACGTCTTTTGAAAAAAAATGGTTTGCATTTAGTATTAACATTAGTTGTTTATTATTTTTGTAGGCCTAAGTGGCAAATGAACAACTCTCACTTTTTTTGTTCTCTTCTTACATTTCTGATATATTAAGATTTTCTGAAACTGCCAGTTTCCCATAGTTTTTGTTCTCTTTCTGCAATCACAGAAACACAATGGGCAAAGGTTTCACTGTAATGATACTAAATTGCATGGTCCAAACACCATATGGTAGCTTATCACAAACTAATCACATGCCAAATAAACTATTAAAAGACCACAAATTTATTCATTTTAAACTAACAGGGTTCCTTCCCCCACCTCCCAATTAAGCTTTTTCACAAAAATATGTGGATACCCATAACAACTGTTGAGTCCAGAGAACTGCCTTGCATTTCATTAAGTAAAGATTACAACTTTCTTCCTGGTTTATAAATATGTGAATGTGCAGTTGATCAATACCTACAATGCTCATTCTACAGATAATTTCAAGTACTGGTTAACTGACTGAATCCAATCACTCTCAGTCACACAAATCTTGATCAACTGTACCTGCAGAGCCATTTAGTGATTATTTCCTTTGATAAAACAAGAACTATTCAACAAACTTCTTGCTCATCCACAAAACCGACTGCCCATTATTTCCTACACTCTCATTCAACAATCTGCAACAATGCAATGAACGGTTACTTACCTGGAGACCCATACCAATGGCAGTAACTGCATCCATCTGCCGTTCAATCCATGGTCCCACTTGGTTTGCCTTCTCAGCAAATTGCCTGCGAACCATCTCATTGTCTGTACACAAAAGCTCAGGAAAACAGCTGGTAACAATGGACAAAAATTGCTCACATGGTGTGAAAAAATTGTTCAAAACATCCTCTTGCTGTGGAAGGAGGATATCATTAAGATGTCTCTTAGGGAGACATGTTCTGAAAGACAGGAGATAAATACAACTTGCTCTGGTATTAGCAGCTTGAACAGCTGGGCTCTGCCATCATACTGTGAGTTAACTGAAACTACATAAGTAGAGAATGTGTATGCAATCTGAATGGTAATGTAATTGGACTTCACACTATTTCCAGCAGTTTCACTCATGACAAGACTAAAAAACATACGAGACCTTAGCAGTGTACAGCCTGCAAATAAAACTATCAACAGCAATAAAGGAAAATGCTAAGTGGTGGAATCTGATAAACTTCTTTAGTTTCATTACAGCTTCTTACACATAAACAAGGTTATTAATGCAGCAAGACACCAAAGTACTGAAATTCTAATGAAGCATAATCCTGAAAATATATATACATCAAAGCAGATGTTGCAATCAAACTTTATGGTGACCATTGAGATATTTCATAAATGTGATTTATGAATTCTTCTGACCCTTATAACTTAAGAAAGTTAACTGTACTTAATTAAATCAAAAACATAATTTAAAGAAATGGACACCACAAGTTCACACAGCAGTTATGACTTGTTCATCAAATCAAGGGTAATAAATATCAGAAAGACCTTGAAGTTTATGAGATATTTAGATCTGCGTCATAATAAATATATTTCGGAATGAAACCAAGCTGGGCACAGGGGAGCCACTACAGCATTTATAGCAATTCCGAACACAACCACATTATATGATACAGTGCTGACTGCTGAATATTACACAAGGATACTCTGCTGCTTTCGCAATTCTGCCTGCAATGTCTGGTCCCGCTGGGGTACAAGCTGCCGCACATCTGACCACTTCTTGGTGAGGTCCTGGAACATCACAACAGACAAGGACTTTCAAAACAAACAAACTTTACTACATCAATCACTCTCAGCTAACTCACCCCCACATAACTAACATTCTACCTCTTTCAGTTACATTCAATAATCAGTTACCTCTATAAGTAAGCACCACTTCATGAAGACACATAACAAGAGTGGAGGTAAAGTTCTGTGCATTCTCAACCCCTGCATGAGATGGCAATGAATAGGGTGTTGAACACTGCTAGGCTGGACATTGTGGTAAAAAGAAAAACCAAATCCCACAAGAACTGAACATGAGTTATCAAGCCTGCAGCCCAGTCACTTCACCGAGTGGTCTGCGGTAATCAGTACAAAATTTTGAATTAAATTTCAAGTTACTGAGGTGACAGGAACATGCAGTGAAGAATTTAAACCTAATCCACCTCACATTATATTCCACATTAACTAAGAGTGTTAAGAGTTTTTTTACTCTGAAAGTTAATATCTGCCTTATCAATTTACTTGAAACTTATGACACAGCACAGCTACACCTACCTGAAGTTTACCACACAGTGCTTCCTGTTCAGCACAAAACATTAACAATCACCGCCTCAACCAAGTAACACTACTAGTGGCATTGTACTATACAACGAACATTCAAATTTTCTATAATGGGAACAAGAAAAGTCTCACAAGTATGGGAAGCAGCATCTTACTCATTCTTCTGAATCTGTTCAGCTCTAAGAAATCTGCTCTGAACAACACACATTCAAAACTGATAATTTTAAATGTGCCATCTCTTTCAATATTCTTCTTCAAGAAAATCAGAAGACCATGCAAATTTCATATTTTTCCATATAAAAACAGCAAGTATCAACAGCTCCAGAATGCAATCCAATACACATTTTATTTAGATAGTCACGGCTCACCTCCAGAATAACTTATTATACACATACAACACAAAAATTAAAATTAATTTAAAAAAAAAAGTCCCAAACACCAATGTGTATTATTTTCATAACAGACACGAGGGAAACTGTAAAAAGAACAAATATAATATAAAGAAACAGTAAGAAATTATTTCAGAACACAGCCAATATGCCATTAATGTTATCACTGTGACAAAATCAATCAGGTCTGAACTGCCAATTCTTTTATTCAAAATGGGTCTGTAACATCCATCAACACAACTGTTTACTAATATTGCTGTTAGTTCTTATAAATGCCATGACAAGTTTCGACAACCCCCAACCCACACCTTGCCATTCTGTTTACATCAGTTACAGTCTTGCTCTGCCACAGACAGCACAACGGTCAACATTTGTTTCTAATATAAGAACACAAACACTGATTCCAATACAATACACTTCTATATTCAAACTGGGATTCCAGTATGATACAAAATTCAAACCAACATCATTTCCAGGTTCCAGGGTAACATGTTCCCCCTCCTACCTACTGGATAAACAAGACACACATTCCATGGTATACACAATCAATTATTACATACCACATAAGTATCCCTATGCTACTATCATATAACAACATTTTTTCAGTCTGAAACCATTACACATAGCACAATATATCATGAAAATTAACACCACTATCATTTCCAGGTTTTTAATACAACACATGTCCCTGAATATCCACTAGAAAAATGAGACAAGAATATCATGTCATACATGCTGCTTTAGTATATACCATGAAAAGTATATCTAACATTATTATCACATAATGACCACCAATATTCAATCAGAGATCATTAAAAAGAATTAACATACACCTTATTACAGCATCAAACATACATACTACCATGTGTCTGACTGTTTTACTGAATGTCACTGGAATTCAACCCCAACTGTACAGGGAAGAGACAAAGGGAAGTCAGAAATCCTCATAAGTGAAATTATTTTAGGATTAATAAGTTGGTGCATATTTTCATGTTTTTAACTTTGCAGTTTCCAATATACAACATGTAGTACACATTAAGTACAGATTGAGACTTCAATCTGGTTACATATAATTAACCCCTTGACACCTAAAGACCCCTATAGTGGACGTACCGCACCGCTAACCTCTAAATGTTGCGTTTTATATATTTATTCAACAAACACAAGTACTGAATATTTTAAACACGGTATATACTGTCTGTTTTTTCTGTTCAAAATGCAGTTTGTTTCATACTTCTAACGTATTTGGTTCCTGTTTTATTCACATTTTATATACAGCGTATGCTAAAATTTAAAAAAATAATTCCGGCGCCAAAAGGTTAAGCATGCAAATGTAATGTAAATTATTTGACTAATGGCCTGAAGATGATACAATATGGGTCAAAACATGTAACAATTGCATTTATAAGAACTAACAACATTAATAAATACTTGTGTTGACAGGAGTTACATACTCATCTGTATTAGTATAATACACAAGGGAATGTCTAGGTTACAATTTGCCAATTTTTAATTTATAATTTATGAAATTCAATAAAACCAAGTGACTTATTTTGTGCATAAGGGAACGCCAGCCATGAAGGTTTCACTGCTATTCCAAAGTAGTGACTCCAGTAACATGTAACTCTTTCACTGCAATGAATGTCTATAAATTTACAGCCAGCAATGCAGATTTCACTTGCTAATCCAAAGCAGTGACTCTACTGACATTTAACCCTTTCAATGCAATGAATGTCTACAGCACATTCATCAATGTATGTTATTTTTAAAAATGTGGACATAAATGCAGAGCTGGCTGATTAACTCTTCTTTGCTTACGACAAAATACAACTTCAAATAAACTAATGTATAAATCAGCACTCTTACATTACTTTAATTAAACATATACAGGGCAACTTGCATTTTATATTGCTTCAATCTACCATCCTTCTTGGTTCTACACACATTTTACTGGTCCTGCCAAAACTTCCATAAAACAATGTTATATACTCCTTCATTTTGTTTGTGCTTTCTACCCATTTCCACAATTATACATTCACAACAAGCGTATATCATTATGTTGCTAAAGTTTTAAGTACTTTCAATTGAAACTAAAAAAAATAATAATATTCACTTACAATTTCCTACCTTGCACATTGCCTTTATGTCATATGTGCCATACATTGTGTACAGTGATAAGCCAACTAAGCTACTGACAATGGACCATTCTCACAACACAGTGGCCAGGATCAGGCCAGTGTCAGTAACTCAGTTGGGGTTATTCTGTTACAGAATGTATTATGTTGAAAAATGTTCACTACATGCACAGAATAAATACACGATGGCTATCCACTGTATTAGTGTAGGAAGAGGTGCACAGGGTTCAGCAGTAAGTGAAGCAGCAGCAAATTATTTTAATGGACATGCGGAAAAAGTAAACTGGATTACATTTTGAATGCAATAAATTAAGCTTGATTACATTTTTAATGAAAATGATACTAGGGGTATTTCATTTCACCAGCCACATAAATTTTTATCTCCTTGATTTCTGTCACTTTAAATGGTTGCCCCAGCAACACAATTTGCATGTACCAGGACATTTATACGTACAAAGACTTATAAATTCAGGCAGGAAGAATCTTCATTCAATTATTGCCAATCAAAGAATTCTGTATCTTCATGATGTTCAGAAGGCCAATGTTGATTACCAAATATGCAAGTTTAAAAATGTTCACACAGTACCAACTGTTTATGTCATAAAAACATATCCCCCCAAAAAAGTGTATTGGACATTAACCTTTCACATTTCACATTTCCACTACATTTAGAGCACTGTTCAATTGCTATGCCCACTGCAGGACAATACTGTCCTGTTCAGATGAAAAGAAGGTATATTTAATGGGAAATCACTGTGCTGTTTGCTCATTAATAGTTAATGTGTGTGTTACTTCCCTAAAACTTCCATTCACAACATTTTTCACACTGATACAGATGTAGTGATGCACATGTACATCTCCATGTAACCTCGCTGGTCAGAAGTACCCAATTTAAATAACAACTGAAGTGGCTAAACAGATTTTAGAATAACTAACCAATATAAAAATTTCTGGAAGCACTGGAACCTACACAAGCACAGATACTGTCTACTTAGAACTGCTGGACATGTTATAAATATGTTGCAAAGTCATTGTGCTTTTAATTACTGATACACAATTATATCTGCACAGAACTGGAGGGTATTTATATGATGTGTCAACATACCATGCTAATCACATGCTAATGTGCAGTGTTCATTAGTTATTACGACCAACTTAGGAGCTATATACAGATCTTATCCAATCTGCCATTTGCTTACATTCTACAGATATCCACCTTCAAACAAACTGTGCATTTTTTTAAAATCTGTCACTACACATCACCTTAGAGCTGTACATTAAATTACAGTAGTATCACTCCCACCCCATGCAACTCTGTATTCACAATACTGTTCTTAATGACCATAGAAAATTCAAAACCATTAGGACTAAGTGACCTCCAATGGTAAAATTTTCAAGCATTTTGGAAAAATGGTTACTCAAAAACCTGGAAAGGAAGGAAGGACAAAAACATGTGCATGCATGCCCATGCTCACAGAATGCACACATGGACATACAACCAAACAGCACACAATACTCACGGTTGCTGTAAGAGTGGTGTAGGGGTTTTCCAGCCCACCAGGCACTTGGTACTTCTGAACTGTTGCCTCCACCTCACGTACCAAGCCAACAATAGAGTTGTACTCCTTATCTGCTTCTCCCAGTGTTGCCTTGAACTGGCTATGTGCATCAATCAGGCCTTGTATTTCCTCCATGGTGTGGACAATGAACATGTCTACAAGGTCCTCCCGCGTGCCATCCAGCCAGTTGTTGAATGGCTGTCAATATCAACAACCTTTGTAACAATTCAACGCTCATGAAAGAATGCCACGGATTAATCAAAACTGAGCTCAATAACTTGTAGCTCTCAAATAATGAAGTGTTTGGGTGACTATGCATTCTTGAATGCCCCAAACTGCCACCACCATTCTATCAAATACATACCACTAAATTTCCAGGCATTTCAGATAGTACATGAACCCATCTAAATAACAGAATCAGAACAAAAAATAAAAGCAAAGTTGAGGATTCAAGTCCTCTGGGGTGTAATGCAGTGTTGTTACATAAGTGGTTCCCAGCATTTCAAAGGAGTGTGGCATCATCATGACTTGAACTTCTTAATCCTTCAGGACAGTATTTCCCAACCTCTCATTGGTTGTGGGCACCTTTTGGTTTTGAAAAATAACCATGGATCCTCATATCCCTGCACATGTAAATATGGAGTGAGTGGATGATTGGTAACCACAATTAAAAATTTGTATCTCAGAACTGATATTAGAGAGCTATGAATACATACCAGTAGCATGTGTAGCAACATACCACATGATTTGACCTTAATTAAATTGACTGTTGCTCACGTTGTGGATACAAGGGGTTTCTTAATTAGATATTCTAATTATCATACCAAATAAACACATTGCTAATTAAAGAAGTTTGATTCTTTTTAACAAAACATCATTCCTTTAACTAAAACAATAAGTAAACTCCAAAGCAGCCATTACAGAAATGTATCCATGGATCCCTTGGGATCCGTCCAGCACACTCTGGGAACCACTGCTTTAGGATGAAGGTACCACCCTTCAAATTGGGCAGGAAACACTACCAAGCAACAAAGTACTGCATCCCTGAAGACATGAATCCTCAACCACAACACTGTCACTACCTCAAATCTGGCAAAAGCAAAGTTGTCCATGTGTATACCATGAAGGCATATGGGGAAATGGAGATGTACTGTCACTCATTCTGAACCCTGGCACTCAGTGCAGGTGAGCTGTCAGCTTCCTGTCTCAGCTGCATTACCCGTGGGGAAGGATAATTGGCACCCACTTAACAGGAGGCTGGCTGAGCCCCACAGGCAGCATGGATGCAATAGAGATGAAACAAATCTCTTGCCCCTGCCCCGAATCAAATCACAATTGCTTGGGTGTCCAGCCCAAAGCCTAGTCACTATACTCACTATGCTCTCCCAGAGCCAATGAATTAATAGCAAACTGAGAAATGGAAACCCTACGGCAGTATCTGAATTTACCAATTTCATGAAATACTTACAAGTATCTACTCACAACAAAAAGTTTATACCTGAACTCAAAGCTTGTAATCATATGACAGATGCCCTACCAGCTGGCCCCCCCCCCCCCCCCCCAAAAAATATATATATATACATATATGGATGATTACATTATTTTCTTATTAATTAATTATCCAGCAACTCCTACTGTGTTATAGCACATTACATGACATTACTGTGCAAATAAGTAAACTGTAGAGACCCAGTAAGAGTGCAACAAACATGGTATATACAGAAACAGAATCATCCAATGTATATACTCTGTGGTTGTAAAATAGATAAAAGAAATATGCAATTGAAAGGGCTTATTGCATTAAAATGACAAGCCACACCACCTCTGTTTTACAGAAGAACTTTACTTAAGGTTAAATCACAATATTGTATTAAACAACACAAACATTATATACAATACTGTTCATCAGTCACATATTTCACCTGAGATATCACAATACCTTAAACATGTCAAAGAGGGGAGTTTAAAGTATCACTCATCACATTAATGCAATAAGCCCTTCAATTAGAATTGCACAGCTGCACACCTAACACCCATGACCAATGCCCCCAACCCCCCAAACTGTGAGGGCCTTATCTACACCACTAATTTGGAAGTAACTTAATCACTGGCAGCAACATGAGTCCATGGTTTCAGTGGTGTTTTTCAACTACAAACTGGAGCCAACAAATATCAATGATCCACTAGTTCCAAAGGAATTCTATGGTTTGATGAAAACACACTTTCATTTTTTTTTATTTTCCAAAATTAAATGCCCATGCCTGAACAAAAGATGAAATCAGATCACTTTTACAGTGACAAACTGCTAAAGGACATGGTAACTGAAATCTCAGAAAATTCACCAGTGAGTACTGTAGTGTGCAATTTTGCTCACAGGGCTTCCGCTTCAGAGTCCAGACAACAAGGCAGGGCTCTGAACTTCTCTCATCATACACATGATAACACAATTACTCCTCTTTCAGTTATCTTCTGTTGAGATAAATTTAGCAAATCTGTTTTGTATACTTGAAATGTCAGAGGATTACAAGAATTGCTATAATTGTCAAGATTCACAACTAAATAGTACTAAACATCATGCACTTTAATATATGAATGACATAATTTAAACTTCTGGCAGATAGTCATGGGGCATTCAGAGTGTTCACTTTGTCAGATATAACCTACAAGGCTCTCCTATAACCATCACTATTCACCTATACAGAATTTTTCACATATAATTTGTACAAATGCTTATAAACAACTCATATTACATTTCATAGTTAACAGCAACAAACTGAAAACTAAACTCAGATTTTTCCATCACTGTCATATTGTTTTGACATGTACAAACATTTATCTTCATAAAACCTATTCAATTTCATGTTACAGTAATATGCTATGTTAAAACTGTGCTCCAAAATTACTGTATTTTTGGGACAGAAGGGACACTATTTGAACCTAAAATGATGAGTTTAAACCACTTAGTATTAAACACACATCTGCAACCATAATTATTATTAACAACAATTCATTATCACAGGATTAAGAGGTTCCAGAGTCAATAAAAACATGTAGCACAACTCACTGCAGCACGCTTAGCAAACTCCAGATGCAGGATGTCTATTTTCTCAAGAATCCTCTCAGCCTCATCCAAAGCCTGGCGCCTGCGCTGAGTCAGGTTACCTAGTCGGTCCCACTGGTCACAAATCCTCTGACACCGTGCATTCACAGACACACTGTCATGGTACTCCAACGTGCTGTAGAGAATGAATAATAACTTGCTGAGAAGCCAAGAAAAATTCAGATTTGGTTTCACCAGAAGGTGGCCTCAGTGTGGTAATATAGGGCAAAACACACATTTGATGTTTTATGAGCACTAAAACTCATGAAAGAAAATACATGGAAGTTATGTTAACGTTTAGTATAACTTCCATTAATAAGTCTTCCTGAAAACTGCAAAGTAGCTTCAGGCATGAAAAATGTGGGAAAATAAAGGTAACTTCTGTTTTACTTTACACACTTTGTGCAGACAAATACCTAAGTAATAGGATCAGTGCATCACCCCATGCTCTACTACTGAAAAATATGGATCAAAAAGAAGAATTATGAAGGCAACTGAGTACTGTTAAGAGGCCCCAGAGAAGTCCTTACTATACAGACTTTAGATACACTGCATGTTAATAACAGTCAAACCCAATCCATCATTTTTGGCAGCAAGGGAGGGGGACGGAATAAAACACAGGAAAACGACAGCTTCAGGAAACTATTAACCTTCTGACGCCTAATGACGACTATAGTTGTCGTACCCCACCTCTAACCTCTAAACATTGCATTTTATATACTTATTCAACAAATAAAGGTAATGAATATTTTAAACATGGTATATACTCTCCATTTTTTCCTCTTCAAAGTGCAGTTTGTTTCATAAATCTAACATATTTGGTTCCTGTATTATTCACATTTTATATACAGGGTGTGCTAAAATTAAAAAAATAATTCTGGTGCCAAAAGGTTAAATATGTCAGAAACTTGAGAAAACAATAAAAAATGTGTGTGCAAATCCTCTTTTATACAAAGAAATCTAACTAGAAACTGTTTTGCTCACACTGTATGCATCAGAGATAAAACAGTGCCAACTCTAAGTTCAAAATGCTCTGTTTGTCACATTCACCAGTGCTGTGTACACAAACGAATTGACATGCACAATTTTGTGGGACTGGCACCAGTTCAGGCTTGTTTTCGTCAACCACTTCCTCAGCTTCACCTTTGCGGTCATCACACAATACACGGAAGCTCCAGTATGCCATATGTGTCTAACTCACTGCCTACAGATATGTAGTAAGTGTACACACCCACAGTCACACTGACAGAAACAATGCACAGTTGTTAAATGTGTGACTTCTTGAAGAGCCACTACTGCGAAATGTATCACATGCAAAACAATGATATTCAGTTCAACATCCTCTCCAGGGTCCATCAAACACACAGCCTTTGTACTAGATGCTTTCTGTACAACTGCTTGGAACATTTTATGATGCCCAAATCAAGAAGCTGTAACACACCTGTGTAGTTTGGTGGACAACATACAATTTTTACATCCTTTGAAATGACATATCCTGTGGGTGAGTAACACAACTGTCCACAACAATATGTACACCCATGGAGGCACAGCACGCTTAAAAGTCCATACAAATAGCCATGCTCATCCATGCTTTTTAATTTGCACAGGATTCACTAGAAGGTTTTTGTGCCTTTAAAACAATGTAGTTTTAATGACTTTCCAATCACAATTGTCACCACTATCACTGTTTACACACAGTAGCATTTTTATGCTCTCTTTGGCACTTTTCTGCCTTGTGACAGGGCTGGCCTTACACTGTCAGCTTTCTACCTCTGAGCCACTTGTAGCAAATACCATCTCATCTGTACTGTGTATGTCCTGGCCTTATACTGTCAGCTTTCTACCTCTGAGCCACTTGTAGCAAATACCATCTCATCTGTACTGTGTATGTCCTAAGGTATACTTCCATCCAGTAATGTTGGGAGTCTCTCCAGTCACAGGCCCCTTATACCAATGTCAAAAGAAGCACATTCTCCAGCTAGCTTCTTGTACATTATGCCATGACAATTTTCAACCTGCATTTTTGTCATTTACCTTCTTGGTTTGTCACATACAGTATACCATCGACAGGAATACACAATGCAAGTATGTTGTGGTTCCAATCTGACAGGATGCTCTCAAGTTAATGGAAAGCAGATATGTAGGTGTATCAAAAAGTTTCAAGACTAGTTCCATAGACCGCCACCTGATGGCAATACGTGAATTCATGCGCTGTGCTTCGGAGCAGGGAACGTTGCCACTCAGTATGCCGAGTGGCGTCGGTGTGTGAGCACTGGGAGTTGTACAACACAAGTGTTTGTCACCACGTGTGCCTTCACATTTGCGATTTCAGCATGGACATGAAATTGGAGCAGAGAGCAAACATCAAATTCTGCGTGAAACTTGACAAATCTGGAGCGGAGACTTTTGAAATGATACGATGTGCACATGAAAATGAGACCACGAGTCATGCGAGGTGTTTCGAGTGGCATGTGCGCTTCAAGAGAGGCAGAACATCACTCGAAGACGGCGAGAGGTCAGGGCAATCTTCCATGAGCTCAATGCCCAAAAAATGTGGAAACAATTCGGCGGCTTGTGTATGAGGATCGTCGGAGAACCATTAAGGACATTGCTGCAGTCGTTAATGTGTCATACGGAAGGAACAGTGCAGACAATTCTCACATGTGATTTGAATATGCACCGCGTTGCTGCAAAGTTCGTGCCCAGGCTTCTGACCCCCGAACAGAAAGAGTACCGTGTTGCAATTTGTCAAGAGCTTCGTCATCATGCCCTGGATGACCCAACCTTCATGTCGAGGGTCATCAATGGGGATGAGAGTTGGGTCTACAGGTATGATCCCAAGACTAAACAACAGTCTTCGCAATGGAAGAGCCCAGGATCCCCAAGGCCAAAGAAGGCGAGGCAGAGCTGCAGCATGACCAAGAGCATGCTCATCGTGTTTTTCGACATTCGAGGGATTGTGCACCATGAATTTGCTCCCCAAGGCCAGACCATGAACACCGGGTTCTACTGCAGTGTTCTTCGCCGTCTGAGGGAGGACATTCGGTGAAAACGACCTGAATTGTGGCGCGCAGGCAACTGGCTGCTCCATGATGACAATGCACCCTCTTGCCGAGCGCTGGGATCGATGTGTCGCTGTACAAGGGGACTATTTTGAAGGGGATGCTGCCCAAACTTAAATGAAGTAAATACATTCTAGTCTATAGGTCCAGTCTCGGAACTTTTTGATACACCCTTGTATTCTTCCCATCTTCCTATTCTAACAGGACTTGCTACACTGGTCAATGTGTTCACAGATTTTCCTTGCCTTTGCAACAACACAGCTTAATGTAGCCACTACTAATCTCCTACACTTTTTCCATGATCTTCAGTTTTCATGAAGCATTCTTATTTGCTCTGCAAGGTGCAATACAGCCAGCTCTAATGGGCAGCATTATGTACAAGAAATAATAATGGAAAAACAGGAATAAAAGCATGCAGTAACAGGGATACTAACACTACATCACATCACTGTTAAACATTGAATCCAATACACTGACATGAACAGATGATGCGAGACAATGCTACCAACAACTGCAGAACCAGTTTTGAGGCTTGCCTCCCCCTCACCATGACAACTCCACTTCCTTTATCCACTTGACAGAGTTATGGCACATGACATTTTGTAAGTACCTCTGCAGTTCTAACAGTACAGCAGGCATTTTACCATTACTGTACTTCCAAACATTACATTACTTTTGCTATTTCCTTCTCAGAAATTATCCTTCAGACAATACTTGTGGCAAGGACAAAGAAGTCTGAACAACTGATGTGGTAAAACACTACTTCAAATAACAATGATGCCAATAAAATTTTATACATCATTCACTGCGGCAATTTATAGGGGCCAGAAAAAGTGGATGATACTTGTAGGAAAACAATGCACACAGCTTTTACTGCACATGGCTGGAACCACAAAATCTATTTTCACTTTTCTGTTTGTTTAACTTATGATGATACCCATTTGGCAGTATATATCAACAGACCTCAAAGGACAAGAATTATATAGACAAGCAGATACAGCGGGATTAACATAATATTCGTGCGCTAATCCATGTCTTTCATCAGTTGTTTCATCATTCATGATGACTGGTGAAGTCACTATAGTAGTGGCTATTAAATCATCTCTTTATTACAAACACAGTCGAAGCACATCATTTTGACGGGGGAATGTTGAAGCATGTCTCATGAAACAAAAAGCCACATCTATGTCATTAGCAAACCCTCTTTATACAACATTTTTCACAAATGCTCTCATCATCTGACAGCACTTCTCCTTGACAATGCATATCAGGAACATAAACCTTAACATTTAAGGATTCCTTCCTTGTATACATGCACTATAAATATGACTTATATAAAATTGCACAATAAAATTTGGAGTGGAATAAAATAATTAATGACAACTTATGGAATAAAGTGATAAATACAGTGATCTTCAACACATGATGAGATAAAACACAGAACGGATGATATATATCAACACTTCGCATACTGACAATGATAAACAAGAGCAAATAAAAAACCATCATCAAACAAAAAGCATGTTCCACTTTTAACTTGTTCAACAACCCTTTCATGAAAATTGTTCTTGTGAATATTTGACCAGTCCCTTTCCAAACACAACTCCATTATTACCTAATTTCTCATAAATGTAAATCTCTCTTTAAGAACTGATTAACTCTGGGCAGCATAGTTCGTACTCAAAGGCTAAAAGCTCCTCAGCTGTTCATAAAAATTTCCAGTATTTTATGAAGCTTGTGTGTTCAGTATTGTGCTCAAAGAAACCTCCACACTGGTTGCTACCCTTAGCCAGATGAATCCAGCCTGCAGTGCCTGATCAAATTTCAGTTAAGATCAGTCTTATGAGACATTATAACCTTGATTTGACACATTTTTGTATACTGTACATTAAACTTAATGTGTCTCTTTTTCATTAAGAGAATTTAAACTACCTAGCCCACTGACAGACATGGTTACACTGAATGGGTTTTAAAAAATTAATGAATTTTTAACAAAAATATAATTTCAAATCTGTTACTTTTAACTCAGCAGCTATGTTAAACATTATTTTTATTACAATGAACAGAATTTACCCCTCACTTGAAAGATTTTAGGATTTCTAAGAATCACATTAAAAAGTCCTTTGCTATTCAATTCATTATAAAATCTGAACGTTTGTAACTTCTTGGCATAATGTGCATTCACTGAATGAAAAAAACAAAAAGTGCATCTTGCTGCATATTGCACTTCCATATCTGCCAAACATATTTTGAAGAAGTCTGGTATTTGGAATTTACATGCAAAATCATGTCAGTTCAACATAACCCCTGCTTTGCATAAAGCTTCCAACATATTTTACCTGCAAGTTTCATTAGAGGTATTGTGAATATTTAATCAAATAAAAGGCAAATTAATTTCTTGGCACTGTGCGGCAACATGAAATCTTCGGTGTGATTTAGCTTCTAGTTTAGCATCTGCAATAAACAGCCCTATGGCCACAATACGGGATGCAAAATAAAAAAAAAATAAAATAAAATAAAAAAAAGAAAGAAAGAAAGCATTCTGGAAAATGTTTTCAGGTCTTAATTAAAACTTGTTATGGAAAGTCATGTTAAACAAAAAATGCACTCACTTCAGTTCCTGAGCAATTGCTGCAATTTGTTCCACCCGATCCTGATGTGCAGCCAGGTCAGACTCAAAAGCTTCATGCTTTTTCTTAAGAGCTTTCAGCTCATTCAGCTTGCACTGACGGAAGTCCTGGCTCTGCAACATCTCCTCCTTTCCTCGTGTCCAGTCCTCATGGATGTCAGCCTTGTGTTTGAACTTCTGGGCCAGATGCTCCAGGCGCTCCAACCGCATCATCTCAGACAACAGCCATTCTTCAAAAGATTTCTCTGAGAGTTCCAAGCCTTTCCAGGCATTGGCTATGTCCTGTAATAAACATGAAAAATAGTACTCATTTAAAGCACAGATGCCACTTAATGTCCCTAAATTGAACCTTCCTCTCACTGTATTAAAGAAATCTTAAATAAAAATGTTATTATATTTATCTTATTATACACTTCCATAGGTAAAATCTTCAACAGAGCCCAGTATGTAGAAAAAGACCTGGTACATGGGATGAATGCCTAACTGGCAAAGGAACACATTTTCCTAATAGGCCTATATAACCACAAAAAGTGCTCTTAGGACTTCTCAGTTCCTAAAGTTTGTCCACGATCTTGCATACAAACTACATCTGTTTATGTCCGCATCTAATAGGGTAGGCAGGCAGCTACCCAGTTGTGTCCAACAAAACAACCATGCTCAATCACTGCACAACCCAAAGCAGTTAACCACATCTGTGTATGCACCTAGCAGTAGAAATATCCATATAAACCAAAATTAAGACAGAAATACAAGTTGATATTAATAACAAAACCAAACAAAACCTATGACCCATCACACAAACATTGATTTAGAAGAAAATAATATATATTACCCACTTTTGCTAGCACCATCTATGGAAGGCAATCACGAAGTTAAGCAATAAGCATGAAGAAGTAACACAACCTACCTGCCTTTCTATTTTTGCTAACTCCTGCTGGTTTCACGAAATCTATATAAGCAGAATTTCGAAACTATTATGGTCAATTTGATTTTTCAAATATGCATGTGCACCGAGTCCATATAGTTCCTATACCGGCTATTACCATATTCACCCGAATGCAAACGACTCTAATATAAGATGACCCCCACCCCCCACCCTCCCAAAAAAATCTGCGCAGGTAGAGTATTTATCCAAATCTAAGATGATCCTCAAAAAATAAAATGTCTGCTAAGAAAAAGTATTGTACTATTAATTTCATAAACTTAATAAACAGAGCATGTCATATGCTATCTAACTTTACCAGTCTTCCAGTCAGTGCCATCATCTTCCGCACACTCACTCCTAACATGCCCATCCTCTTCACTGTCATTCCATTACATATCACCAGTACCATCCACTGCATCAGATATACATCACTTCTTAAAACCCCTCAGTCAATTCTGGTGAGATGCACTGTTATATCACTACGATCCACATTGACTAAATACTACACTTTCATTTCTTGGTTTCTAAACTTATATGAACCCATGAAGATACACAATTTTCTCCACAGATGGTGTTAGTAAGAATTTTAAATTCATGTGTTCTGGATTTCTGTGTTGTGTCTATGGTCTGATCAGTCTGTATTGGTGGTTCTTTTTAAGGTTAATAATTTGTGGATTGGTCCAGGTTTTATTTTTGAGTATTCTAGTTACTTCTTCATTTCTCAATAGCCATTTTCCTGTTACTACCCTTAGCCTGCATCTGTTCTCAGGTGCCTATCATAACAAGTTTCCTGTTGCTATGGTGCCCAGTGACTGAGAATAGCTGTATCTAAGGGAATGACCAGGTTAGGTGCATCTTTGCCCGAAAACAGAATAAATCCAGTGCTTATTTAAAAAATTCGAAGATGGACAAAGTCCCAGAAAAAGAAGAATTTGTCAACTAACTTCAGTTGTGACCTTTTCTCTCTTTTGGATTTACTGACCACTGAAGACTGGACTGAGAGGTTCAATTTTGAGTCATACTGGTCAAATGTATTGGCAGCACACAATCGTAAAAGTACTTTGTCACAAGGATAATGTGACATTACTCATTTTCATTGTTATATAATGGATACAGTGGCCCAAAGTTATTAAAAATGAAGATAGTGTAGTACTTCAAACACTCACCGAAACCATCTTGCCCTCAGTGGGCATGTAGGCAGGTCTATTGGACAAACGCAGCTTTGTTTGCAAGGTGTTGAAGTTTGTCTCCAATTTTGCTTTTTGTTCAACACGAGGAGGTTTGTGCTTGCGCCGGTAAGTACGGTACTCTTCAAGTTTCTTTTGCACACCAGCCAATGAATTGTCTGTCTGGCGACTGTTCAGCCATGGCATTGTGCGACGTATCCACTCCAACAGCTGTGTGAGAATCAAAAATTAATTTTGCTTTGTTATCACCTTAAGGAACAGTATTTCTAATCCATGTAAAGGGATTAAAAATATCAGTTATTTAACTTACATCACTAGCCAGCCGTTCATATTCTTCCATGAGGCGTTCATTTTCCTGGTTGACTTTCAAAACCTTGCAGATTCTATTAGCAGCTGTCTCTGCCTACAAAGAAAATGGTACATTAGTCACTCACATCAATTTACATCTTGCAGAACCTACACAGAAGAGAATAAATTGAGACTCTTATCATGTTTAACATCTTAGTATCCCAAATTTCCTGACAGCTTTAGGAAAAGAAGTGTTGAAATTTCATATTCAATTACAAGTACCACTGTTGGTTGCATGTAACCTATGTGAAATTAACCTGCTATGTTAAAAAAAATATGCAAACCAGAGAATTACCAGTGCCTTAAAGTAAAAACTATACATTCATGACTTACAGTGTTACATGTATCAAAAACAATGAATGAACATTACTCATTTATAGTAACACACATACACATAATTTATAACTGGCTCTTTTCACAACCTAAATTACTCATTTATTACAAAGAAAATACTTTCTAATGAAATACCATTTGTTTAACTTTCATCAGCGTTCTGTGCACTAGGGTTTTATATAAACAAACATGCTCATTAAGGCAAAAAGCAAACATGATGACAAAATTATTGGCATGAGGGAGGAAGTATAACACAGAAGAATATAGAGTTGCTATCAGACCTGCCAAATGAAGCAATATTTACGACAAATAATAAGGTGTTCATTAAAGATTATAACTTAATGACAATCAGTGTCATAATAATAATCATCATCATCATCATCATCAGTAACTCAACAAGGAACTGTACACCAAAAAGAAATTATGATGACATATGTGTTGAATATTTTTAAAAATAAACAAACAGGGCTCAACAACACCACGGAAAAATGCCCCTACTCTTCATTCACTGCAAGGAATGTGTTCACCCAACTTACATGAGTAATTTTCACAGCATTCTCAAATTGCTGCTCATTAAAGTGTCCCATCTTATTACAGACTTACAAAAAGCACTGGAAATTTGTTTGTTCAAAAGTAATCCGTAACTATCTGTACAGTTTCCAATTACTCAGAAATTATGCTAATAAAGCACAGAACTATAAAAGTAACATATTCACTTTGCAATTAATCAAGTACTTCTCTTGTTTCAATGTCTGACAAAGTTCTTCTCTATTAATTTTTTAAACTAAGAAGTGCAGGGTGTATTAAATTATCTTTATAAATTCATTTGTCAATAAACACTTTATGAAAAGATATGGAGACACTGATTTTTGCATCATCTGTGAGAGAAACTCTCACAATTTCTTCCCTAAGTACCTGGTTGATAGTAGCAACACTTGTTTTCCATTGCACTGTATCAGTGTGTGTGTGTGTGTGTGTGTGAACCATCAGCTTTGTTAATGGAGTGAATGGAGTGTTTTATCAAAGTGAGATCGGACACACAGGTCACAACACGTTCCAGAATGTGTCAAAAGATGTCACCAATGAGAAAACTGATATGATCAGTACAAACATTCAAGGAGACTGGAAATGTTCCACACAAGAAAATTGCAAAGCATCCACAGGTCTGATAAAAATGTTTAACACATACACAAGGACCCTGTCCAAAGTCAAAGCAAGTTGATGTATGCTACAGTGCATTAGCTTCAATGCCATGATAGACAGTGTACTGGGTGTTATGAAAACACATTTGTCCATACGGTCACAAGCTACAAGCGATGCATGCAATTATGCCAGATGACAGGGTAGCAATAACCAAGTATGTGAAACTGGATGAAGACAATAAATTCATGATGTAAAGAACGTGGCATTCCACACTCCAAGGAATGTAATGAGGATGTACACATCTGGGGACCACAACATCCTTTTGCTACAGTGAAGCACATTACACACAACTCTAAAGGTAATGTGTAATGGCCTGCTGCACTATCACTTGATACGTCACTCTTACAATGCAAAAGCAATAGTGACACCCACTAATCATATATGCTAGGAAACTCTCTCCACCCCACACTTAATAGAACTGCAGCCCGCCTTGTTCTAGCAGCAACACAGTGCACAACCAAACTGAAGCTTCAACGTTTGTGCAAGTTGTAATGAGCACTTCTCAAACCAACAAACTGACTGTGATGGTCACATCTCTTGGCCAGCCAAATCACTGGAAATCACACCCCGTGGTTTTTCCTATGGGGATAGCCATGTGCACATGTGTGTCCCACTCTGGTGGCCAACATCAAACAGTTGAATAAAACTGAAGATGATACTCCATCAGTTGACAATGGCAGTGTACATTACTAGAGTTTGAAAATTTGTTAGCAACTGTACGTCTGACATGAGATGCCAGTGCTGAATATGTTTCATTTCCAGAACAAAACTATGTACGAGGTCTGTTAGAAAAGTATCCGACCGTATTTTTTTATGCGAACACCTGATGGATTATAATCTAGCGCGCTTGCATGAGCCGACCTTGAACCTTAGTGCGCATGCGTGAATTTTTT
>Ga0123355_10003160_pt1 | contig 23509 bp, 26 predicted proteins | sample TergutEmb28metaG_3_FD_89872 | JGI IMG/M metagenome (GOLD analysis project Ga0123355, IMG submission 89872) | Embiratermes neotenicus P1 segment gut microbial communities from Petit-Saut dam, French Guiana - Emb289 P1 | ecosystem: Host-associated > Arthropoda: Insects > Digestive system > Gut ... | reverse complement strand
TATCGTTTATAGTAGCCACACACGGCACAAAAGCAAAGCGTGTGGCCAACTCCAACAAAGCCAGCGTATGCCTGGCCTCTAGTGAATACAACATAACCCTTGTAGGCACAGCGGAAATAATCACAGACGCTGACATAAAAAGAGACCACTGGCAAAATGTATTCGTACAAGGGCATCATGCCGATTATGACAGTCCAGATTTTTCTGTATTGCGCTTCAAAACGGAAACTTATAACCTTTACTTTGCCGCAGATGATACGGAGGCAAAAGGTAGCTTGTAAGGCGTACAGACGAAGCCAATTTTCAACTAAAACAACTATGAAACGGAGGAAATTATAATGAATCTTAACAAAGCAACAGTATGTATCCAAGCGAGAAAAGATTTCGGTGCATGTTACGATTTTTACACACAAAAGCTAGGTATGGTGGCAGTATACGGCGATAGAAACGGCCCATATGTGTCGCTTGCAACAGACGCAAAAACACCTGCCTGCATGGGGCTATTTCTGGCAAAAAACAGAACCTATTATAATGGCTACACCCTCCCTAAAGAGGACACCCAGCCAGACACCATTTGCCTATCCATCCCCACAGATGACATTCACGTAGACTATGCCCGCCTAAAGGAAGCCGGTGTAGAATTTATGGGCGAACCTCAGTTAATTGAAGGTTGGGGCGTTACAACAACGTTATTCCGCGACCCGGAAGGCAACCTGCTGGAGCTAACCAACGGTACCGCATAGCATAAGCAAAGCAAGCAATTGCCTGTTAACAGTAGTAACAACAGGCAATTGCTTGTAATAATTATTTAGGACAGGAGAAACCAATGGCAAAAGAGAAAATAACATTCGAGCAATTTTTTCAATCTGTAGAAGCAGATAACCAGCCCTTTGTGCATGAGTTGCACAAATATTTGATAGACAACGGTTGCAAAGTAGCCTTTGAAGAAAAGAAAATCGGCTTCCTTGCATCATATAAATACGGCAAACCGCCTAAGTCAGTAATAAATTTTGTATTCAGAAAGCATGGCATGCTTACCCGTATTTACGGCGAAAACATTAGCGGCTATCCCGATTTCCTTAACAGTTTACCCGCAGAAATGGTAAAATCCATTGCAAGTGCCGGGGCATGTGGCAGGCTGGTTAACAACACCTGTAGCACAAAATGTACCGGCTATGACTTTAAAATAGCTGATGAACATTATCAAAAATGCCGATATAACTGCTTCGAGTTTTTAATTACAAGCGATAGCAACCCTTATATCAAGTCGTTTATAGAGCATGAGTTAAAACAAAGAATATCCGCATAAGCGTGGAGGATGGACATGATACGCTGTTACAATGACTTTATTATGGCCCTGCAAACCGCAGGTTTCTCAATGGCTGGTGGTAGTGCCGATGGGATATACGCAATTATAAACAGGGGCTGGACAGAATCGCCACCCCCCGATGACCCTATCCACTGGCACACCGGCGACCCAGAAACAGACCCATGGGAGTGGATAAACCGCGTGCTAGACGAGCGTGATGATATCGCCTACGGTAAGCTGTTTTTCAAGAAAAGTGGGTATATTACCAAAGAGTGGTTTCCGTATTTCTTGGCTGTGCGGCGTGACGGGATATCTTTTGATGAAGCCTACGAGGATGGTACTATCAGCCACTTCGCCAGGCGTATCTACGATGTTGTGGCTGCCCAGGAATCCCTTCCGGTAGAGGAGATTAAACGTCAAGGCCGGTTTTCTCGTGAAGATAAATCCGGCTTCGACAGGGCTATGATTGAACTGCAAATGAAGCTGTTTATCTCGCCGTGCGGTAGGCGGATGAAGGTATCGCAAAAGGGCGAGGAATATGGCTGGTCATCTACTGTGTTTTGTACGACAGAGCGGTTTTTTGGTAGTGACGTGTTTAATCAGGCCGCAGGTATTGACGCGGAAGAAGCCAAGGATAAAATAACGGCACAAGTGTTAAAGCTAAACCCTTCTGCCCAGGAGAAGAAAATTTCCAAGTTTATATTGGGTAGCTAAACCATTGCATGTAACAGATAACATTTACAATAAACTGTACACCTGCCCCTTACGGTTTTACCCCTATCCAAAGACCAAGACCGCCATCAGCGATGGCAGTTCTATCTTCGCAAGTTAACAGGTGGCGCACCATAAATTTCTGAAATTCGTCATCGCTTGCCTCACTTAATGCTTCAATAAATGAACCACCATTATAGGCGTTGTGCTTTTGCACAAGGCCATTTTTTTTGCTAGTTTCTCCATTTCATATGGTGTTAATCCGAATATTGCTATTATAGTGCGTTAGCGTACTTGTGTGCACATATTTTAATACCCCATATCCAGTGGTATAATAAATGCAACAAAAATAGAAAAGGGTGTAAAAATGGCAGAAATTAAATTTGAAATTACCAAGCACATCGGAGTTTTATCTGAAGGCACCAAGGGCTGGCAGAAAGAACTTAACCTAGTAAGCTGGAACGACCGCGAACCAAAATACGATATCCGCGATTGGGCACCAGAGAATGCAAAAATGGGCAAGGGCGTTACGCTTTCTAACGCAGAGGTAGCCGAGCTTAAGCGTTTGCTTTCAGAGTTTAGCGAGTAAAGCCCTCCGCATAGATAGTTCTATATTTTATATGGTAAAGAGGAATCCACAAATGAAAAGCGAACGAGTTTATAAGATGACATTTGCAAGCATCTTCCCCCTATATGTACAAAAAATAGAACGCAAAGGCCGCACAAAATCCGAGTTAAACACCATAATATGCTGGCTAACAGGCTATGACGAGGATGGGCTTCGGCTACAAATTAATAATGAAGCTGACCTTGAAACATTCTTCGCAAACGCGCCGCAAATTAACCCAAACGCACCACTAATAAAAGGCGTAATTTGCGGCGTTCGTGTAGAAGAAATAGATGACCCACTAATGCAAAAAATCCGTTGGCTGGATAAGCTTGTAGATGAGTTGGCAAAGGGCAAAGCGATAGAGAAAATTTTAAGGAGTTAGGGGCGCGTCATACTAGCCGTATGACAGTGTTGTCCACATCTGGCGGACTGGAGAAAATAAATGGCGAGTAATAAAACATTCGAGTTTGTTGCAACAATTCAAAAAAAACCAGACCAAGATGCCGCTTATATAGCTGTGCCTGTCGACATTAAAACCGAGTTTGGCAAAGGGCGGCTACCCGTACACGCAACATTTGATGACGAGCCTTATAGCGGCAGTGTCGTTAATATGGGTGTGAAAAACCCAGATGGGTCTATCTGCTATATTATAGGTATCCGTAAGGATATCCGCGCAAAAATAGGCAAGCAACCCGGCGATGAGATAAATGTCACCATATGCGAAAGGGCGTAATAAGTGTAAAGGAGCAGAAAGCATGTTCTATGAATACAGTATCCCCACCCCCAGAGAGTACTTCTATAATATCACTACGCAAGTCCGCGAAGCTATAAACAAAAGCGGCACACAAAGCGGTATGGCCGTTGTTTACTGCCCTCACACAACAGCAGGGATAACAATTAATGAAAATGCCGACCCGGATGTTATTCCAGACTTACTTTTGGGGCTAAGCAAAGCCTTCCCCAACCGTCCAGAGTTCCGTCATGGCGAAGGCAACAGCGCGGCGCATCTAAAGGCTTCGGCGGTGGGTTCTAGTGTTACTATAATTATCGAAAATGGCAGGCCCGCCCTTGGTACGTGGCAGGGGATTTATTTTTGCGAATTTGACGCACCTAGGAGCCGGAAGTTTTATGTTAAGGTGATGTGAGTCGCGTGATATTACCATGCATAATAACAAGATAAAGGCAGGCCAAGACTTAACAGATATTGATATGCTTAATCTGGTGTTGTTGCCGCTTATGAGGCATACCAAGCCTAAGCGGGATTTAGCAACCAGCTCTATTAAGTTGGCGCAAGCCATCCCGGATATAGCTAAACGAAATGCCTGTATAGCGGCGGCTTTCGCCTTCGCTAGCAGATATTTGGATGCTGACGAGACAAGTAAATTAGTGGAGGTACTAAAAATGACAGACATAGGCGCAATGCTAGTAACGGATGCTTTAAAAGAGCGAGATGTTGAAATAGCTACAACCATGCTAAAAGATGGCGTAGGCATAAGCACAATTTCAAGATATACCGGCCTTGACGAAGCCATAGTGAGGCAGTTACAAGCAGAGCTAGAAGTCGCATGAAAGTACAATTCACAGAAAACGAAATAAAAATCATGCAAACCGCCTACGAGCAGTGGGGATTAAACGCACAAGTAGGCCAGGCGGTAGAAGAATGCGCGGAATTAATTGTAGCACTTCAAAAACATGTAAACCGCACACCACAACCTAGTAAGCAAGCAGGACACAAAGCGTCCGGCCAGCCCGGGCCGCATGGGCGAGCAGGACGCGAAGCGTCCGACCAGCCAGAAACAGTAAAAAACATAATAGACGAAATAGCCGACGTAGAAATGATGCTAGCCCAAATGCGCCTAATCCTAGACATAGACGACAACACCCTCCGAAAGCGGATTGAATACAAATTCGAACGGCTAAGCCAATACTTACTAAGGGATGAAGTATAATGAGCATTTCCACCAAACACGCCATAATAACAGGCGGCGCAAACGGCATAGGCCGGTGCATTACCGAGGCATTTCTACAAGAAGGCACCACAGTAACCATAATTGACATAAACAAACCCGCCGGTGATTCCCTGCAAGCATCGCGCAGTAATCTCCATTTCTTCCACGGGGATATTGCAAAAAAAGAGACGCTCGAAAGCCTTGTAGCATCACTAACCCAACCCGTAGACTATCTAATAAACAACGCCTGCGTCGGGCGCAGCGGGCTTCTTTCCGGCTGTACGTACGAAGATTTTGAATATGTTCAGCGCATAGGCGTAACCGCCCCATACTATCTCACAAGCCTACTACTACAAAAAAATTTACTTGCCGCAAATGCCTCTATTGTAAATATATCCTCAACCCGCGCAAACCAATCCCAGCCAGACACCGAAGCATATACAGCGGCAAAAGGCGGCATATCATCCCTAACCCACGCAATGGCAATAAGCCTAGCCGGGAAAGCACGTGTAAATGCCATAAACCCAGGGTGGATAGAAACAGCCAGCTATCACAATAATGCCGTACCTCCGCAACACTCAAATGCCGACCACCATCAACACCCAGTAAAGCGCATAGGAAAGCCAAAAGACATCGCAGAAATGGTACTATTTCTATGTAGTGAAAAAGCAAGCTTTATAACAGGCGAAAACATCACAATAGACGGCGGAATGAGCCGCCTAATGATATACCACAACGACCATGGCTGGAAACTAGAAGGGTAGCAACACAACAACAACCGTTTGAATAGGTGAGAAAACATATGAACAGCGAAATATCAGCAATATACGAAGCTCTTAACGCACATCACGGCAACCTAAAATGGTGGCCGGCAAAAACCCCATACGAGGTAATGGTTGGCGCGGTACTAACGCAGAACACGGCATGGGGAAATGTACTAAAGGCCATCGCCAACTTTGAAGGCAAGCTTTCTCCAAGCTATGTGCTTGACATGGACATAGAAAAGCTTAAAGATATAATCCGCCCGGCGGGGTTCTTCAATCAAAAGGCACAATATCTAAAAGCCGTAACATCGTGGTTTGCTAAGCACAATTACGATATCCCAACCCTAAAGCGCATTCCGCTAGATAAACTGCGCCCCGAGTTACTATCGGTAAAAGGCATAGGGAAAGAAACCGCCGATTGCATCCTGCTTTACGCATTAAACCTCCCGACATTCGTAGTGGACGCATATACCGTACGCCTCTGCGAACGCTACCCAATAGATACTAAAACAAACTACGATGCAATCAAAAAAATCTTCGAATCAAGCCTTCCTAAGAGTGTCGAAATATACAACAACTATCATGCATTAATAGTAATAAACGGCAAAGACCACTGCCGCAAAAGCAAGCCCCTTTGTGACAGTTGCCCACTTAACGATACATGTGAAAAGCTAGGCTTGTGATTAAAGAAGGCAAAGCTAGGTTTTGATACCGTGAACAAAAGCGCACTACGATTGTAGTATTGATACTTTGGTGAGAACCAGAAAAGTAACACTTTCATCAATGATTGACAGTGTTGGCAAGGAAAGCAGGTGCCATTCCCATGCAAATATTAGTTGATGCCGATGCCTGCCCGGTAAAGCAAATTATCGTGCGGTTGGCAAAGCAACATAAAATCCCCGTAACAATGCTGACAGATACATCACACCAGCTAAGCGATGGATACAGCACAGTTATAACAGTAGACCAACAAGCCGACAGCGTAGACTATGCGCTAATGGGCCTATTATCCCATAATGATATTGTAGTAACACAAGATTACGGCCTGGCCGCGATGGTAATAGGCAAAGGCGCAAAAGCAGTAAACCAAAACGGGCTTGTTTTCACAAACGACAACATAGATAAACTGCTAATGGAACGCCATATAGGGCAAAAAATACGCAGAAGCGGCGGGCGCACAAAAGGCCCATCTAAGCGCACAAAGGAAGATGATGCCCGTTTCGAGGCTGTATTCATGAAAATCCTATCCAAAGCTTTAAGCCATGACATATAGTTTATTACTACCACCAAAGACTTTATAATAGACACAGACCTTACCCCTGTCGCGTTCAGGTTACGCGGCGGGGGTATTTTCATGCGTTGCAACAAATTTATCGTAAGATATATGAATTTTTACGCGTATATAGTATTATAGTAATATAACGTGTAAAGGAGGCTAAATCTATGTCATTGTATCTAACTTTATTACTAATTGGCGCGGGCTTTGTTGTGATTTCTATGTTCTTTGGCGAGGTCTTTGATTTTGCCACGACAGGGCTTTTCTTCTTAAAGCCTAAGGTTTTGGCCCTTGTCATCACCGTTATGGGCGGGGTTGGCCTGGTTTTAACACCTAGGATGGGAAGCTATTTGGCGTTCCCAATAAGCCTTGCAAGCGGCTTGTTTGCGGGGTTTCTGTTGTATCGCCTTGTGATTTTGCCGCTTATGCGGCTACAGCACACCAGTACCCATGATAAGCAGTCTCTAATCGGCTCTTTGGCCAAGGTATCACTTACAATACCCCAAGGCGGCTATGGGAAAATTAGGTACACAGTAAACGGCTCTTTCGTTACAAGCCCCGCTAAAACAGAGGATGGTAGCGGTATTGCCAAAGACACAGATGTGGTAATTATGTCCATTAAGGATAATGCCTATTTTGTAATGGAAAAGAACTACCAGGAAGTGGAACCGATTGCACCACGTGAGGAAGTTTTAAATGCAAACTAATAATGTAAGCCAAAAGGAGGAAAAGGAATGCAGGCTATTTTTAATCCCGTTGCGCTCGTAATTGATGCGCCAAGCCCACCGGTTATTGCCGCAATCGTTTTGGTGGTAGTGTTTCTTGTCATTTTCGCAATACTTGCGATGTGGAAGCGCGTACCCCAAAACAAAGCCGCCGTTATTACCGGCCGCAAAAAGAGGGTAATCTCTGGTAGCGGCGGTATCGTGTGGCCGGTACTGGAAAGGTACGATGTAATTTCACTGGAAAACATAAAAATACCAGTAGAAATTAAGAGTGCCATCTCAAGCCAAGGCGTAGCTATTTCTGTAAGAAGCGTCTCAGTCGTGAAAATTAAATCCGACCATGAGTCCATCTACTCTGCCTTCGAGCAGTTCTACAGGGGCAATGCCAAGTCTACCAGCGATGAAATTTCCACCCAAGCCAACTATATATTAGTAGGTAAACTGCGTGAAATCATCGCAAAAATGACCGTTGAAGAAATTTATCGCGACAAAGATAAATTCTCCAGCGAGGTACAAGAAAACGCTGCCCGCGACCTAGCCGAAATGGGCCTGGAAATCAAGGCGTTCACGGTAATGGACCTTGGGGATTCTAACGGATACCTGGAAGCACTTGGCCGTAAGCAAATTGCGGAAGTTAAAAAAGACGCAGACATAGCCGAAGCCGACGCACGCCGCGAAACCACCGTAAGAACCGCCGAAGCCACCCGCCTAGGCGAAGCCGCACGCCTGCAAGCCGAAACTCAAATAGCCGAAGCCGCCAAAGTAAAGGAACTTAACGTTCAAGCCTTCCGTCAAGAGGCCGAAGCGGCTAAAGCGCAAGCCGACTTGGCCTACGAAATCCAGGCCAACAAGGTAAAAAAAGAAGTAACCGACACCGAGATGCAGGTTGAACTCCTAAGAAAGCAAAGAGAAACAGAACTGGCCGAGCAAGAGGCCGTAAGAAAAGAAAGAGAACTTGCCGCAACAGTACACAAAGCCGCCGATGCCGAGAAATACAGGCGCGAAAAAGAAGCCGATGCCGCCAAGTACGAGCAAATCGCCCGTGCGCAAGCGGAAGCCGAAGCTGTAAAGCTTGATGGTGCATCTAAAGCGGAAGCCGTAAAAATGCAAGGTCTTGCACAAGCCGATGTTATTTCCCAACATGGTTTAGCAGAAGCGGAAGCTATTAAAGCAAAAGGCTTAGCGGAAGCGGAAGCCATGCATAAGAAAGCCGAAGCATTTAAGCAGTACAATGATGCGGCGGTAACCCAAATGGTAATAGAAAAACTGCCAGAAATTGCAAAGCACGTAGCCGAGCCACTGTCAAAAACCGAGAAAATTGTTGTGGTTGATAGCGGAAATGGCCAAGGCGGCGGGGCTTCCAAGGTTTCCGGTTATGTTACGGATATCATGGCCAAGTTGCCTGTTACCGTTGAGGCACTTACGGGGGTTAACCTTGTAGATACGCTAAAACGCTTTACCGATGGTGCCAGTGTTGATGCCGGGGCTGTTGAGAAGGTTTTAGGCGAGGTATTAGATAAGTAGGATTTAGCGGCGTAACCGCTTTTAACAATAAGCACCAGATGAGTTCCTAGTCTGCAAATAAGGCACTTGGGTTTTAGGTTATTACTAACCATAAAGCCCGAGTGCCTTTTGGTTACTTAGTTAATAAAATATTCACAAAAACACCTATCCGGTTTTTTCTCACAGGCACTATATAAGTGTAAAGGCTTTTACAATACGAAAATAAGGTTGGCGAGCGGAAGATGAACGAAAACGAAATAGTAAAATTGATAGAACCCATTTTTCATTTTTGCGTTAAGCGATTAAGCAACCGCCAAGATGCAGAAGATTTGGCAAGCGAAATAATGGTTCATATTCTCAGCGGCATAAAAAAATATCAAATTGAGTCTCTGGAAAAATGGGCATGGCGTATCGCTTATAACCGATATGCGAGATTCATAGACATGCGCAATAAGAAAAATAAGATGCCGTCTGAATACAATTTTACTGATATGCCTGATGACTACGACTTTATTGACGAGGTGCTTATCGTTGACGAGTATCAGCAGGTTTTCAAATATCTCCACACGCTATCATCGGAGTATCGTAATATTATGGTGGATTATTACATCGGACAGTTGCCGATAAAACAAATCTCCAAGAAGTACGCGCTCCCCGAAACTACAATAAAGTGGCGGCTAAATATCAGCCGTGAGAAAATCAAAACCAGGATAGGAGAAAATAAAATGGAAAAAGTGTATAAACGCATAAACTGGTTTACAAACACGTGCAACGGCAACATCGATGTAAACAAATATTTACACAGTCAAGTGGCACGGGCCATATGCCAGTCGGCTTATGAAAAGCCCCTTACCGTAGAGGAAATAAGCATAAAAACGGGGCTTCCTACAATGTATATAGAGGATGAACTGCCCCGCCTTATTCACGGGGAGGCAATCATGCAAGAGGGCAATAAGTACGCGACAAACTTTATCATTTTACGTTTGTGTGATAAAAAAGTGATGATGACCAAGTTTGCCCCTATTGTAGATAGTGTTGCGGATTATTTTACAGAATCCTTCACTAGCCAAAAAGACGATGTTACGAAAATGGGATTCCACGGCTCCGATTTTGGCATGCATCAGCTTGGATATATTGCGCTACCTGCTGTTATTCGTGTCAAAACCGAAAAGGTCATGGAAGGGCTTGGCATGGCAAAAACTCCGTTTCCACCTCGTCTTGATGGTGGGTATGGTTGGTTTCTCATAAGCGAAAGGGAAACAGAAAGTGAATCCGATGCCACAGCTGCAAGCGGGTGCAATGCAAACGGCGGTGCTGATAAAGGCGGCTTTATTTATTATTACTGGATAGGCAAGTATTTCCAATACAACATCCATAGTGATACCCACTGGCTCGCGAACGAAGGCATTGTTGGCAAGTTGGATAACGGCATTATCCCAAGTGGTGCTTTATGTGATGACGACCTTGCACGGCTGATACAATCCAATCTTGTTATCAAAAGCGGCGATAAACATGTGCTGAACTTTGCCACGTTTACACCACAATTATTTTGTGATTTTAGAGAGCTGTTTACTAAGGATAGTGGTTCACTTGATAAGCTACTTTCTGAGTTAATATCCAGCATCCACAAAAGCTTCAAGGCATTTGTTCCAAAACGGCTTAATGGCCAAATCAATCAGTTTGTTTGTATTTACATTCATCATATAATCGGGTATGTTGCAGAGGAATTGATAAACCGTGGTGTTCTTGAAAAGCCTAGTGAAGAAAAGCTATTAACTGGCGGTGTGTTTAGTATTAAGGGTAAATATGTGAGTGTTTAAAAGCGGCAAAGCCGCTTTTGACGAAAGACAAAAGTCTGCGAACTGCCCTTAGTCAAGCGGAACTGTGAACGTTTCTACGCAGTTCCCCTGCCTTCGCGCTCGTACGAGAGACAACCTTCGTATTAAACTGGCAACAACCTATTTAGCAGTTTCCGTGCATGCAAAAAATCGCTCCAAGCATTTAGGAGCGATTTTTTATTGGCCATAGGAGTGTGAGTTATACCTGCGCCCTGTGATATAGCTCGTAAAAGTGCTGGCCTTTTTCTAGCAATTCTTCAAACCGGCCTTGCTCTGCTATTTGCCCGTCTTTGAACACTATTATATTGTCGAAGGACTTTATAGAGTCTAGCCGGTGGGCTATGGCTATTACCGTTTTGCCTTTTAAGTGGGCCATTACGTTTTTCATTACGGCTTCTTCGGTTAAGTTGTCTATGGCCGATGTGGCTTCGTCTAGTATTACGATTTTCGCGCTTGTAAACCATAGGCGGGCCAGGGCCAGTTGCTGACGCTCACCGCCGGATAGGCTTACGCCTTTTTCGCCTAGCTGTGTGTTTAGGCCGTTTTCTAGCTTAGCGTATAGCTCGCTTAATTCTGCCTCTTTTATAGCTTGTGTTAGCAGTTGCGGGTCTACATCTTCGTCAAAAACTAGGTTTTCCCGTAGGGTTCCATTGAAAATTGACGGCTCTTGGGGGAGATATGCTATATGCCGATAGTAGCTGTTTAGGTTTATTTGTTGTAAGTTTTGGCCGTCTATGGTGATTTCGCCGCTTTTCGGTTGTAAAAGCCCAGCTATCAACTTTGCCGCTGTGGATTTCCCTGAGCCGCTTTCGCCTACTAGGGCAACCGCCCTCCCCTGCCCTATTTCTAGGTTTAGCCCTTGGAATATCTCACGTTCGTTATACAGAAAGCCCACATTTGCAAATGATATCTGCCCATATAAGCCGGTTATCTGCTGGCCTTGGGATAGACGGGTATCGTCTTGGGCATCTAGAAATTCTGCATACCGGCCAAACGCAATTTTATCCAGTTTGAACTGTACATATAGCACATTAAAGATGGCGATGGGCTGGTAGGCGTTATCTACCAACACAACCAGTGCCACAATCTGGCCTATGGTTAGGGCGTTTGCCCTCCAGCCGTAGATTATTATTCCTATTTTTACAAAACCAATTAGGATTGCGAAAATGGTGAAGAAGGCTTCGTGTACCATTTTCATCTTTACATTGGAGGTTATTATTTCTTTGGCCGCGGTTTCGGCCTTTGAGATTTCGCGGGCGAAACGTCTGTTTATGCGGAATACTACCATTTCCATAAAGCCGCGTACTAGGAAGTGGTTGAATTTTTCTTCATTTACCAGTATGCGCTCTTTTACTTTGTATAGGGCTTTTAGTAATAGGTTTGAGATTATGAATACGATTACATACCCCAGTAATATTGAAATCATGACTGTGCGGTTTATTGTGAAAACGAAGATTATGCTAAACAGCATAGCGGGTAGCAGTTCGCCTGCCAGACGCAAGTAGAACTCGAATAGTATATCGCGGCCTGCCGCCGAGCCGCTTTCTATCCGCTGGATTAGCGTACCTGTGCCTAGCTTTACATAGGATAGGTAATTTATTGTAGATAGCTTTTTTAGTGCGGCTAGTTTTAGGCTTAGGCCAATGCTGTGCTCTAGCTTGCGCCAGGGGTATTCTGTTAGGTAGCCGGAAATGTATAGCATTATCAATGCTGTACCGTATAGGGCTATGTTTGACCAGGTTAGGCTGTTATTTGTGAAGCTGTCTACAACCGTTTGGAAATAACGGGCGGTGAAGCTTTGCAGGAAGGCGTGGGTCATGCCTATTAGTAGGAAAGCCGCTATTAGGGGCTTGTACTTTTTTGCTATTAAAGTTAGATGTTTCATCAACCATTCTCCTTAAAATGAATGTTTCTTAAGCCGCATTTTAACGCTTAACTCATTTATGAGCTTACTGCAATTGCACCGATGACGGCGGCACTCCTTTGTACTTCTTAAAAATCTTTGAAAAATAAAAAACATCACTAAAGCCGCACATTTGCGCAATCTCTGTGATGTTCAATTTGCCTACCCTTAGCATCCCTTCTGCTTGGTTAAGCCGGATATTATTTACGTAGTTTCTAAAAGTTGTTTTAGTTTCCTTTTTAAACAGCGCACCAAAATAAATAGGGTTAAGTGAAACCCCGGCCGCAACTTGCGCAATGTTTATGGGGTACATGTAGTTTGTGGCAATATAGCGCATGGCGGCCTTGATGCGTGAATCAATCCCGTAGGTGTCTACCTCGTAAACGCACATCTCCATAATGCGATGCAAAATATACATAAAACGTGACCGTACTTGCATAACGAAACCCGGCCCACGGCGCAACCAGTCTGCGTTCAACCCGGCAAAATGGAAAATCAAGTCATCTTTTATTCCGATATTGGAAATTAGCGGCAGGGGTAGCGTCACTTCTTCACCGCTTAGATTGCACAATAAAAAGTTTGTGGCAAAGCAAGAAAACTGTGCCGGAGAAGAACTAACAGCAGACCGCTCGCTATCTGGTGGAATACACAGCAAGTCCCCTGCCTCTGCCTGGATATCTACGCCATTGACAGTATATATCGCAGTACCGCTTACTATATATGTAAGGTCAATAAAGTGCGTAAGTGATGGCAGTATTGTCCATTCCGGTGTATTGCCCCTAAAAACAAAATATTCAATGTCAGGAACCGAGTTGTTAAAATCGTCATAGTCCATTACGAGACCCCTTTTGCATGAGTATGAATATATGAATATTAGAAGTTGCGCCTCACCAATATTACTATATTGATATAAAAAATAGAAGTGGGTAATGCTATACATGAAAATGCCCCCCTCGCTGTAGATTTAGTAGTTTTTAATTCTACCGTCTACATTGAGGGGGGCATTTCTATACTAACGAAACTGCTTAAAACTTAAACTTTACTCAAAACCCCAATGCCAATCTTCGATACCGGGCCTGTTGTAGATATTACCATACAATGCAACCCAAGCCTGGTCACGCTCGTTGATTATTGCACGGCCACCAATGGCCATGTATTCCTCAAACATACGGTCCCAAACGGAGTCAAAGTCTTCAGGGGATGTGGAGGCAACTGTTACAGCAAAAATTTGGTTACGCAGGTCTGCAAGCGGCGTTGCCATACCTTCTTCAGCCGAAACTGTGGGGAACTGTACGCGGCGGAACACACGTGCATGGTCAAGCCCAAGTGCCCGGGCGGCGGCAACACGTTCAGCATCTATACCGGGGTAACCAAGGCCAACCGTATATGCGGAAATTACAGGGTCACCAAGGTCTACACCATTTACAAGAGGGGCAAGGTCAAAATTCCTTAATGAAACGATTACCATATCATCAGGTATGTCATCTGCAGGAAGTGCTTGGAACGCACCGTTTGGAAGGCGAACATGATGAATGTCCTCATATCCGAACGCCAGGGTTGTACGTGTTTCCATGCGCCCCATAAAGTCAAGATATAAAAGCGAAGCAATAACATTTTCGTTGGTCGCGGGGAAGAAAATCGAACGGTCTGTTCCCGCTGGCATATGCATTACAATCTCGCCTACATTGTTATGGAACGGGGCAACGGCAATGAAGTTAGCCTCTGGGCCTACTTCATCTTGCATTGTTGTAATAATGCCTGGGTTTTGGCGGAATGGGAAATCCCAGTTGCTAACGAACGCGCCCACAACGCCAGTCATAATAATTTCATTTTCAAACGGGTCACCTAACTCGTACAGCGGGAAATCTCTCCAGATAAGACCCTCGTTATACCAGCGGTTAAGAATGCGCACGCCTTCTTTAATGCCTGGTATCATAAAGCGTCTGTCGTCAAAGCCGTAGCGGAACCACTCGCGCTCGCTAATGTCGTGGGGGATGAAGGACGAGAGAATGGGGTCAGCAGTCCAACCAACGTCACTGCTTAAGCGGAAGGGAATCATCTGAGCCGCATTTGGCCCAAGTAGCAAGTCTGCGTTGTCGCGGAATGCGATTAGCATTTCTTCGAATGCTTCCATGCTGTTTGGTGGTGCAAGGTTAAGGGTGTTAAGCCAGTCTTCACGTACAAAGGTATTAACACGCCCGTCTGTTACCATGCGGGCTTGGATTGAGAACATTTCACCCGTTTCTGGGTTCATATTCCAATACACAAGGGTTTCACCCAGTGCACTGTACATGTTTGGCAACAGGTCGCCATATTCGGCAAGATACGGGGCAAGGTCTGTAATTCCATCCATTTCAATAAAGGCTTGGAATGGGCCCATGTGGAAACCCCAGTGTATGTCTGCCGCATCACCGGCACCTAGTAGCATTACTGCATGGTCGTGGTCTGGCCAGCGGGGGGTGTTTTCCCATTCGACTATAATGTTATGTTCTTCCAGCATTTGCGCTTGAACCCAGCGGGCCCAGTAGCCTTCAGCATACACGGGTACGCGGTCGTTAGAGCGGCACCATATTTGTACGCGAATGGTAACAGGCTCTATAAAACGAAGGTTTTCATCCAGGCCGTGGCGTGCAAGGCGTGGGTCGCTTGGGTCTAACTCAATATTAGAGTCGGGTGGTGTCACAGGGTCCTGAATGTTTGTGCCAGGGTCAGGTGTAACAGGCTGTTCTTCTTCGCTTCTGCAGGCCGTAAGTGCCATCATTGCGGCAACTATGCCCAGCAAAAGAAACAACTTTAAAAACTTTTTCATGTTAAACTTCTCCTCTCATTCTTTGCATTTCATTTTTATATAGCGATTTCGTTTGAAATTGGGCTTCGTCTGTCGCCAATTCTGCGTAAAAGCGCTCGCAGAATCGGCTCGTCCTCAGTCCATTTCAAATCGAAACGCATACTTAACATTATCCTTTAATAGCGCCAAGGGTAGCACCTTGTACAAAATACTTTTGTATCCATGGATACACACATAGTATAGGAACCATGGCAATAAAAATCGCGGCGGCTTGCACGGCCTGCCCCCAGCCGGGGGCGGCGGCGGCACCCGGGTCCATAACATCCATGTTAACCAGGTTATTTAATACGTTATACAGCAATAATTGAATTGGGTGATACCTGGTTGCGCCGGTTAAGAAAAATAGTGCGTCCATAAAGCCATTCCAGCGTCCTACTGCGTAAAACAAACCAACCGTTGCAAGCACAGGGGTAGATAGCGGCAAATAAATTCTTACAAGCACATACATCGTACCTGCACCGTCAATTTCTGCCGATTCTTTCAAGCTATCCGGTATCCCCGTAAAGAAATTACGCATGATGATAAACAAAAACACGCTTATCATGCCCGGCAAAATTAATACTAAAGGCGAATTAAGCAGGTTCAAATTGCGATACAGGATAAACGTAGGAATAAGGCCCGCATTAAAATACATAGTGAAAACAACAAGCACGGTGATGATTTTCCGCCCCTTCAATGAATCATATGTTAGCGGGTAGGCAATAAGAATCGTCATTATTAAGTTTATAACCACAACTATGGCTGTAAGTATTGCAGTCCATGCCAAACTCCACATAAACCTGCTGTCGCCCAATACATCGGCATACGCACCGGTGTGGAAACCTACAGGAAGGAACACAACATCCCTGCGCATTATCGCGCCGGGGTTGGAAAAGGATGTTGCTACCACTGTCAGCACAGGCAGAATACAAGTAATTATGAGTAGAACCATGAATGCAACTATTACCCAATCGCCGAAGGTTGTTCTTCTTAAGCGGCTTTTACGCTTTGCCATATCTTTGCCCTCCCTTACCAAAGCCCGGAGCCGCCGAATTTCCGCGCTCCGTAGTTTGCGATAAACAGCAGTGTTAGGTTAACTACAGACATCACAAGACCAACAGCTGCAGTGAAGGAAAAATGCGAACCCTGTAAGCCCCATCTCCATACAAATATGGGTACAATGGTTGAAACATCGCGCACCAGAAGGTTTTCCAGCGCAAGGAATCGTGCCATATCAGCACCCATAATCTGCCCCATCGTTAGGATGAACAGGATAAGGATTACCGGGCGTATTCCGGGCAGGGTAACATTCCACATCTTTTGTATGCGCGTAGCACCGTCCATGTCTGCGGCTTCGTAAAGTTCGGGATTAACCCCGGTTATCGCCGCAAGATAAATAATCGTGTTCCAACCCAAATGTCGCCACACACTTAGCATTACATTTGTGGCTATCCAGGGGTTGTTTTGGTTTATAAAGGGTATAGGGTCAAATCCAGCGCGTACAATTATATTATTTATAGAACCGTCTGTAGGCGAGAACATACGAATCGCCAAACCACCAATAATAACCCATGAAAGGAAAAAAGGCATGTAGCTGATGGTTTGCGTTACGCGCTTGAAGTGCCTAAACTTCAACTCATTAAGTAACAGTGCCAAAATAATAGGCGCAGGGAAACCCACAGCAAAGTCCAACACCGAAAACATTACGGTATTGCGTACAGCCCTTATAAAAAAAGGATTGTTAAACGCCTGCCGGAAGTTATCAAGCCCAACCCAGCGCTCCCATGGGGCTTCGTAAACGGAAATTAGGATGTTGTTCCTCATGAAAGCAATTAGCAAGTTACCCATAGGCATGTAGCTAAATACAAAGAAAAACGCCAGTGGAAGCATTAGCATCATATACAGGCCCCAATGGCGAGACATATATGATGTAAAATTATTGATTCTCTTTTTCTTTATCACGACTTACCCCTCTCCCTCTTTCGGATGGACTTGGCCTGCAATAAAACGTATGCGGCGGAAACCGCCCCTGTCACAAGCATCCCAACACTAAGTAGCCAATAAGCAAGCCCGCCAATGTTTAAGACCGGGTCTGAAATGAAAAACACCCCGCCAATGAGGCCCCAAAGGCAAACCAAGACAGCAACTGCGTTCCGGTTCTTCGTGGCACTTGTAACAAGCGTCAGAACAAGTAGTATAAATCCTATAACCGGCCATACAACCCCCGCGATAAATACATCACGGCTAAGACCCTGCAACGGCATACTCCAGCGGAGGTTCTCTTGAACATAGCGTGCAATGTGACGTACCCCGTTACCTCCCCATACAAAACCACTTAAAGAAACCCTACTAGACATATCCGGCCCAAAGTCAGCTGTGGTAACAAAAAACGGTACAAAGAGGTAAACAACAAAGTAAAATACAAGTAAAACGGGTAGCGCAATCTTAAATATTTTCACATAAATTCCCCCCTATTGGTATATTTTTCTTCCATGTTCATCAGGAACTCCGGTAAAGCGGTAGAAGTAAGTGTTTAATTGGTCGCGCCACTCAACTGCGTTTATATGTTGCTTTTGCAGTCGTTCGGCTACAGATTTAAATACTTCTTCCGGCAATTGTTCTTTAAGGGAGTTCCAAGTTTTGATGAAACCCTCAACCTCGGTGACACCTTCAAACCGTGTGTTGTAGATGTGTTGCAGTAGTGTTTTGCCGCTTTTAAGGCGATAGTCATAGGGTAGCCTATGGAAGAATAACAACATATTTTCCGGACAAGTTTCTCTATTTTCGTACATGTCGCGTACATATGGGGAGTACTGGGCCGTAAAGCCTGTGCCCTTACGTGTTCTATCCACACCTATGGCCCTATTATCCGCCCTGTGATATGTTCCCCACTTGGAAAACTCATAGCCCTCTGCATCAGGCCCGTAGTGTAGATGTGGCTTTACCATGAAGCCGATTGCAAGGGGTGATGTGTATTTTTCATATGTGTCACGTGATTTCATCATCATTTCATAAAGCGTGGGTAGGTCTTTCCCAAAGGTGAGGGCAATCCATTCTTTTGTTATTTGCCCAGCGGTGATGGCTGGGTTCCAGGCCATCTGCCCAAAAGCGTATAAATTTGCCTGTGCCATCAAGTGGCCGCACCAGTTTTGGTTACTGCCTGTGTTTGATACAGCTACAACAGCCTCAATCTCTTGCCCAACTAAATCACGGGTATTTTTCGCCTGGGTTACGGGGTGTTCGAATACCTCCTGCCAGTGTACAGCCAGGTTATATAAGTCTATTTGATGCCCTGTGTATTCCTGCGCAATTTGAAACTCAAGCCCTTGGCGGGTTTTTGGCATAGCCCCCAGTAGTGGGGAGTTAGGCTCTCTTACTTGAAAGTCCACCGGGCCATTTTTAATTTGCAAAATTACATTATCCTCAAAGTGTCCATCCAATGGATGAAAATAGTCATAGGCGGCCTTGGGCCTGTCTGTTACGGTATCGCGCCAATCCTGTGTGCAATCATATATGAAGCAACGCCAATATATTATGCCGCCATATGGTGCAAGTGCCTTGGCTATTACATTGGCACCTTCTGCTTGGGTGCGCCCAAGTGCCGATGGGCCGTTACGAAACTCCGAATCTGCCTTCATTAGAAAGCCTGCCAAGTCGGGAATATGGCGATATACCCGGGCGGTGGTTTCTTTCCAGAAGAGTGCAACTTTTTCATCTACAGGGTCAGAGGTGGAAAGCCCGCCTATAATAACCGGGCTATCGAAATGGACAGATATTATAAGCCTTATGTTAAATGGGCGGAAAACTGCGGCTACTTTACTTAAATCATCTAAGCCTTCGTTTGTAAGGAGCTTTGCGCCCAGCGAGTTTACGTTTACATTGTTTACACTTATTTGATTGATGCCCACAGAAGCCAGTAGCCGGGCATAATCTGTCAAGCGGTTAAGATCATAGCCTATGCGCCCATTTTGCCAAAACAGGGAGTTGCCGGCATAGCCCCGTTCGACACTGCCGTCCGGGTTATCCCAATGGTTGATAACCCTACGGCTTACGGCTGGCCTTTCGGCAATATGTATATTTTGCAAGTCCACGCCACGGCGGATTAATGACATAAGCCCGTAAACACCATATAAAAGCCCAGATTTGTCACCGGCTATGATGCGGACATTGTTATTATCTCCAATTAAGGTATATGCTTCGGCTGGCAACTCGCATGACATATGCATTGTGATAATTGGGGCATTTTCGATACCTTTAAGCCCTTGTTTGCACTCATTTACGGCAAATATATCCGGTCCATTAACAGTTGGCAAAGATGTTCCTGCAACTGGTTGTAGCCATGCATGATACTCAAACAATGAAAACACCCACTTTTCTTTACAAATATATGTAACAGTATAGTAATATTGTCTAAATAAAATTAACATGGACTTAGTATATAATTTTTGTACTTAGTAAATTATTTTGAGGAATGTTGCGGTTTTTTTGATTTATAATATTTTTATGCGCAACGTGTAATATTTGCCGTGCTATAACTCATAAACCATATAATAGATGGCAATTATGCTTACAAAATCTATTGAAGTCATAGAAACGATATGTTAGAATTGTCACGCGAAAGGGGGCGTTTTCATAATACGCTTAGAAGATTTGTACAAAAAGGCATCTCAGCGCACCTCGGCCATGGTATGCGTGGCCTGTGCAGATGATGCTAATGTACTGGAAGCACTAGAATTAGCTAAGGACATGGTAAGTTTTATATTAGTTGGAGATGATGAGAAAATCCGTCTGGCGGCAAAAGAAGCCAAGGCGGATATTTCGCGTGCGGAAATTATCCATGAACCAGACCCGGTAGAGGCTTGCAATAAAGCCGTGCAAATTGTTTCTTCCGGCAAGGCTCAGGCATTAATGAAGGGGCAAGTAGATACCTCGGTGATAATGAAGGCCGTGCTTAACAAAGACGCGGGCATGCGCATCGGGCGTACGCTTAGCCATTTGGCGGTTTTTGAACTGCCTACCTATCACAAGTTGCTTTTTGTAACAGATGCGGCAATTAACGTCGCACCGGCTGTTTCTACTAAAGTTGAAATTATCCAAAACGCGGTAGAGGCGGTGCTGGCACTTGGGGTTAATTTGCCAAAGGTTGCAATGCTTTGTGCAAAAGAAAAGCCAGATACCAAGATGCCAGCCACAATGGAAGCCGCAGAAATTACTGCACACCATAAAGCGATGCAAGCACTGGATGAAATGGCTCCAGACGTTAATGCAGATGATGTAATCTTCGCAAAACGCTTTATCCTAGACGGCCCGCTGGCTTTGGATAATGCCATAAGCCGCGAATCTGTGGCTATAAAGGGGATAAAAAGCCCCGTTGGCGGCGATGCGGATATTTTGGTATGCCCGGATATTGAAGCGGGTAATATCTTATATAAGGCCCTGGCGTTTTTAGCAGGGGCTAAAAACGGCGGCGTTGTGCTGGGTGCTAAGCGCCCGGTAATACTGACCTCACGGGCAGATTCTGCCGAAAGCAAGCTGATTTCTATTGCGTTAGGGATATTGTCATAGATATTTATTTACTTTTGACAATAACCGCAAATCAATTTCTACGAAATAAGCACCGCAAAACATTAATTATCTAATTGAAGGACTGAATCCAAATGAAGCTACTAATCATAAACCCAGGCTCGACCTCGACCAAGGTAGCCATCTTTGAAAACGACACTCCCATCCTGGACAAAACCATCCGCCATGAGATTTCGGAACTGGCCAAGTTCGACAAACTATCCGACCAGTACGATTTCCGCAAGCAGATTATCATGGAGCAAGTGGAAGCCTCTGGCATAAAGCTAACAGAGCTTGCCGCGGTTGTTGGCCGTGGCGGTTTAATAAGGCCACTTTCCGGCGGCACATACAATGTAAACGAAGCCATGCTACAAGACCTTAAAAACGGCGTACAAGGCGAGCATGCATCCAACCTGGGCGGGCTTATCGCAAACGAAATTGCGAAACATATAGGCAAGCCCGCTTTTATTGTAGACCCGGAAATTACAGACGAGTTTATGGATATTTCCCGCCTAAGCGGGCACCCGTGGCTAAAGCGCCGGTCTATTTTCCACGCACTTAACCAGAAGGCGATAGCACGCCGCTTTTCGGCTGATGTTAAGAAAAGCTACTTTGATATGAATCTTGTTGTGGCGCACATGGGCGGCGGTATATCTGTAGGGATACACGCAAAAGGCCAGGTGCTGGACGCTAACAACGCACTGGATGGAGATGGCCCATTCAGCCCCGAAAGAAGCGGCACACTACCCGTGGGGGATTTGGTGGACTTATGTTTCTCTGGCAAGTACACTCATAAGGAAGTGCGTGCGGCTATTACCGGTAACGGCGGTATGGTGGCGTATTTTGGCACTAATAATATGATGGAAATTGAGGAGCGTTCTAAGACCGACCCGGAGGTTAAGCTTGCTATTGACGCTATGATATATCAGATTTCTAAGGAAATTGGCGCGGTGTCTACCGCCGTTAATGGCGAAGTGGATGCTATATTACTCACCGGCGGGCTTGCCCACTGGGGGTATCTTACAGATGAAATTACTAAGCGCGTGAAGTTTATCTCTAAGGTGCATGTATACCCCGGCGAGTATGAGCTGTTGGCACTGGCACTAGGGGCACTTAGGGTGCTTAGGGGTGAAGAAGAAGCGAAGGTGTACGGCGGCTGATAATGTATGAGTGACAGCATGATTCCACAAATACCTAAAACTGCCGCTGAAGGCATAGTAAAATATCTAGGAAACGAAACAGCCGCGTTTCTACAAAAAGCGGAAGTGCGGCTAGAAAAATACACAAAGCTGTGGCAATTGTCACGGCTAAATTTCATGCAAACTGATACAGTAAACATATTATTCGAATGCGAATCTGCAAATCACGGGCCATGTGTACTTAAGCTATGCATCCCAGGGCCAGAGGTAGCAACCGAAATCAATTGCATACGTGCATATAGCGGCAACGGCTATGTCAAGCTTTGGGAATACAGTTTAGAAGATGACATACTGCTGCTAGAGCGCATAACCCCCGGCCTTCAAATGTGGGAAGTAACCGACCACAAACAGCGGGCGCGGCTAATGGCACAACGGATAAATGACTTGAGATTTATCCACTGCGAACAAAGCGAGTACCCATCCTACCGCACGTGGCTTATGGGAATCCACGAAGATTTCGCAAACAAGAGCGGCGTGGATGGCGTGAAGTTCTATCTCAACGAGGCCATACGCATTTATAACGAGTTAAGGCAAACCTATCAAAGAAACTGCCTGCTTCACGGCGACATGCACCAAGAAAACATGCTACTTAACAGCCAAGGTGGCTACACCATAATAGACCCAAAGGGTGTAGTAGACGACCCGGTGATGGAAACCGCACGCTTTCTAATGAACGAAAACGAAGCCCCATATAATGCGAATAAAATACTTGAAATAGTGTCAATCTTATCCCCAGTTATCGGCATACCTAAAGCCGACATACTCAAAAGCATGTATATAGACGCGGCGATGGGACAGTGTTGGACGCTTGACGAGCATTTCCCCTCACAAGAAGCCTTTAAGATAGCTAAGACTGGGGCATTGGAAACCTGTGCGTTTGTGTATGGGATATTAGAGGTGAACAAGTGATTACTCTACGAAATGGCGTAACAGCATTTTTATCTCACGAGGAAAATGTCCTGTTAATTGAGCGTAGCGCGAATAAGTTAATTGCCCCGGGCGTATGGAGTGGGGTTGGCGGGCATATAGAGCCGCACGAAATTAATAACCCGCTAGAGGCATGTTACAGAGAAATTTTAGAAGAAACCGGAATCCATAAAGACGCTATCCTATCATTGGAATTAAAGTATATCGTAATGCGAAGAAGCAAAAACGAAATACGCCAAAACTATATTTACTTCGGCGAAACATCACAGACGAGCGTGACCCAAACAGATGAAGGCAATCTTTTTTGGGTGCCAAAGGCTGAAATGCTTTCCAAGGAATATACAAAATCCTTTGCCGCCATGCTAAACCATTACGCAAAAAGATGCCCCAACGACACAGCCCTTTA
>Ga0123355_10003159_pt1 | contig 23515 bp, 24 predicted proteins | sample TergutEmb28metaG_3_FD_89872 | JGI IMG/M metagenome (GOLD analysis project Ga0123355, IMG submission 89872) | Embiratermes neotenicus P1 segment gut microbial communities from Petit-Saut dam, French Guiana - Emb289 P1 | ecosystem: Host-associated > Arthropoda: Insects > Digestive system > Gut ... | reverse complement strand
GAGGCCTGCTTGTTCAGCAGTCGGATGACATCGATATTGAAAATGAGACACACACAGTAGTAACAAAAACAACTACAACGCAGATGGATGATTTAATTTTTGCTATGAAGGTAGTTAAGCATGTAAAATCCAACGCTATAGTAGTTGCTAAAAATGGCTGCACTCTAGGCCTAGGCGGCGGAGAGGTTAGCCGTATATGGGCAGCAGAAGCAGCGCTTGCCAGGGCAGGAGAACAGGCCAAGGGCGCAGTTTTGGCCTCTGATGCCCTGTTTCCATTCCCTGATGTTGTAGAACTTTGTGCCAATAAAGGTATTACAGCTATTATCCAGCCTGGTGGATCTATAAATGATGCACTTTCTGTAGAAGCTGCAGATAAATTTGGTATTACTATAGTGGTTACTGGAGTGCGACACTTTAAGCATTAAACTAACGCTCATGCTTAAATTATCAACATTTACAGAAAATTAATAAGCAAAGCTAAGGTAGGCCAGTAAGTGGCTTGCAAATATATACAAAATATGCTATAGTTACAAGGCATTAAAATAAATTTTACAAAGGAGTGTAAAACAAATGAGGAAAAAGTCAATGAAAGTTAAGGTGTTTGTACTGAGTGTTTTGGTAATTGTGTTACTCTCAGGCACAATAGTTATGGCAAATCCCGTTACAAGAGATCTAGTCTTTGGTGTTAGCGTCACCATCAACGGAGAAGGAGCAAATTTTGCAGAAGACAGCCAGCCGTTTATCGTAGATGGCAGAGTGTATTTGCCAATGCGCGCTATAGCGGAGGTACTCGGTTTTGAAGTAAATTGGGATCCATCCGTACGTACAGTTAGCGTTACTACATATGAAGTTGCACCACTTATAAATGAGCCTACCATAGTTGAACCACCTGCAATTGAGCCGCTAGTTGAAGTAAACCCAATTACATCTGCCGAAATTATTGCTCTTCAAGTAGCATGGGGCGAAGGTTTGGTTGCAATAAGTACAGCCTATGCAGAGGGTGAGGACTATGCTGCTATTGCTCAAAACGTATTAGACACCTTGTATGGTTATGTAGACGGCACAGTTTTATTCAAACCAACTGTTGCACAGGAGGTGCCTTTTAGATTTACAGAAGCCGCAGCAGCATCCTACTTTATAGGCGGCAGTATTGATGAAGATACAGGTTTTGCCTTAAATCCATGGACAGCCGTTAGATTTAGTACTGACGGACGATACATTATAAACGGAGAAACCGCTTTGTGGATGGGTTCTGTCTTCTTAACCAATGATGTTGAAGAAGAAATTCGCGTAGAAAAATCACTAGGTTTATACAGGGATAGGAACGGCGATGTTAGAATTCAATTACATCATTCAAGTGTACCTTTTGCTGATTAAATTTAAAAAGGGGATGTCTTGCTAGCAAAAGCTTATGACCAAATCATCAACAGAAGGCTGAGCTATCATGTCAATGTTACTTTTTCGGTTTTGATATTATCATCAAAGGTAAGTTTTACCTAAATCATCAACCATATATTGCAAAAAAACGAGAGTTGGCATCACGCCTTCTCTCATTTTTTTGGAGATTCTCGTAATACATCCCCTTATGCTTTATACTCTGATACTCTTATAATATTCTATAGTTTCTACTAGGCCTTCTTCAAAAGTATATTTAGGCTTCCAACCTAACTCAGTGGTTATTTTGGTATTATCTATCGCATAGCGCCTATCATGCCCTGGTCTATCTTTTACGTAAGTTATAAGGCTTTCAGGCTTGTCCAGCGCTTTCAATATAAGCTTAACTATATTAATATTAGCCCACTCGTTGTTACCGCCTATATTATAAACTTCGCCCGATTTACCTTTTTCCAATACCGTCAAAATAGCCTCACAATGATCTTGTACATGTATCCAATCGCGCACTTGCATTCCATCACCATATACAGGCAAAGATAAACCTTTCAGCGCATTAGTTATCATAAGAGGTATCAACTTTTCAGGAAATTGATAAGGGCCGTAATTATTAGAGCATCTTGTGATATTTATAGGCAATCCAAAGGTATGTTGATAGGCTTTTACCAGCATATCTGCCGATGCTTTAGAGGCAGAGTAAGGACTGTTTGGAGCTATAGGTGTAGTTTCCATAAACAAACCGGTAGCTCCAAGTTCGCCGTATACTTCATCAGTAGATATTTGTACAAACTTAACATCTTTTTTATAATCTCTTGAATATTTGTTATCTGGCTCTAACTTCCAATGTTTCATGGCTGTGTCTAGTAAAGCTTGAGTACCTTTAACATTTGATTCTATAAATATTTCAGGATCTTCTATACTTCTGTCTACGTGACTTTCAGCAGCAAAGTTAATTACGTAATCTATTTCGTTATTTTTGAAAATTTCATCTAATAAAGCTCTGTCACATATATCGCCCTTAATGAAGCTGTAATTAGCGCTTTTCACGTCTTTTATATTCTCTAATCGTCCTGCATATGTTAGCAAATCAAGGTTAATTATCTTGTACTGATCATAATTATTGTTTCTTACGAAACAAGAGCCTATAAACCCTGCTCCTCCTGTTAGTAAAATAGTTTTCATGATTTCTCCTTTGCTACTTCAAGTATATATTTACCATACTCTGTTTGATTCAAGTTTTGCCCCAATTTTTCTAGACCTTCTCTTGAAATGAAGCCTTTTCTATACGCAATTTCTTCTATACAAGCTATATATAAGCCCTGTCTTTTTTGTATAGCAGCCACATAATTCGATGCATCCAGCAAACTATCATGTGTCCCTGTATCTAGCCAAGCCATGCCGCGTCCCATAAGTTCTACTTTTAATTGACTCTGTGTCATGTAAACATTGTTGACTGTCGTTATTTCCAGCTCCCCCCGTGGCGAGGGTTGTATTTCTTTGGCAATTTGAACAACATTATTGTCGTAAAAATAAAGCCCAGGTACAGCCAGACTCGATTTTGGCTTTGTAGGCTTTTCTTCTATAGAAAGTGCCATACCTTGCTTGTCTACCTCAACAACACCGTATTCGCTGGGATTACTTACTTGATAGCCGAAAATAACAGCCCCATTATTCTTGTTAATATGTTCAACTGCATTAGAAAGTACACCGCTCAATGTACTGCCGTAAAATACATTATCCCCTAAAATTAACGAGCATGGGTTTGCACCTACAAAATCTTCTCCTAAAATAAAGGCTTCGGCCAGACCTTTAGGCTGCGCTTGTATTTTGTAGCTAAATGACATACCAAGCTGCTCTCCACTGCCAAATAGGTTTTCATAAAGTGGCAAATCTCTCGGAGTACTAATAATTAAAACTTCCCTAATACCTGCAAGCATTAACACAGAAAGAGGATAGTAAATCATTGGTTTATCATAGATAGGTAAAATTTGTTTGCTTGTAGGCAACGTTAAAGGAAATAGACGGCTACCCGTCCCCCCTGCTAGAATTATGGCTTTCATTTGTAATACCTCCTTGTTTTTTAAATGCAAATAATTTTAAAAATAAAAACGTGATTGGAACACCTATTATTGCTGCAGTAATATATGCAATAATAGGCAATAGTCCAAGGATATTGTATATTATAAACACGACTATATACTGAATTATAAAATTAGGAATGTAAGATATTGCAAACTTAATTAGCTTGGTAAAGCTAAGCCTTTCGTTAAATGTAAAAATAGAATTTAAAACATACGCTATTGAAAGTGCACTCATATAGCCTGCCACAAATGCTAAATTTGCTTGCATAAATAGAGAATAGATAAACGCAAATAGACTGCCATTAAAGGTGTTAATTCCACCTATGATAGTAAAAATAACAAATTGTCTGTTTAAAAAATTTCGTTTTATGAAATTAATCATAATCAAAACCAATCCAAAAAGAGTATAGGCAATAAACTATCTGTAATATTATTCGCATACAACTCCGTCAATATAGCTATAGCAACAAAGAAACCTGCTACATACAAAAAAGAGTTATAAAATTTTCGTTGTTTAAAGAAGTAAATTTCTTCTCTGATATTAATTACATAAGCAAACATACCATATACCACTACCCATAAACCTATAGCAAATCTTTCCTCCATCGCTCCTGGTATAATAAATATAACTGGCAGCAGGATTGCGAATAAGGCTAATATTGAGTTTTTAAAATCCATAGATGTTTCTTTTAATGATAGCATGAAATTTTCTATATCTATGATACTTCTTTTTATATACATCATTAAGAAAAAAAGTATAGTCCAGTTGGCTATTGTTAGAATAAACCTACCGTTCCTATTGTATATCATACCTCCACCTGATATAGGGTTTAAGCTCATAATAAGGCTTCTCATGTATATGCCAATCATTTCAAAAGGATATCTGGCAATTAATCTAAAGTAATCCGAATAACTGCGCACTATTCCATACCTATTTATAAGTTGTATACCAGAGTTATTGTCATAACGGAAAGTAGGAGTTTCTCCATATACTAAGCTGGTTTCATAAAAATTAAGTTCTAATCCTACTTGTAGTTGAAAAATATTCAGAGGCAAATCGTGCCAATATACAATCCCTCCGCCGGGTGCTATAGAGAATGTATCAGTGTTATTCATATTTATATACAGCTGTACGCTAGCTAATAAATAAAAGCCTACAACAAAGGCTAAGGCTATAATTAAAGCATAAGCTTTTTTAGGTAGAACTATGATGTTCACAAAGAAAATTATAGCAATACCTATTATCGCAAATTGATAAATAGTTCGGCTATTATATGCAACATAAAAAAAGACTCCTGCAAAAAAGAATAGTAAAATCGGTTTATAATTTATCCTCTTGCTTATTCTAATCTCTTTATAAGCTATTTTTATAAACACCAGTGAAAAAATTAATAAATACAGAGATATTAAATCTGCTAAAGGGACTAGAAATACTCCAAAGAAAAATATTAATAGCAATATCAAGGAAAACGGAATAAACTTATCTCTACCAAAATCCTCAAACAAAATAGGAAAAGCTAATGAAAATAGACCAGACAAAGTACTTATCATAATCCAATGACCCATCTCTGCCTGCATTCCCAATGCTACTGCTAACATATTGAAAGGCATAAGCATTAAGGGAAAAATAGCACCTCTCAAATTTACAGGAAAGTTGCTTAAAGAAAAGCCATAATCATCAACAAATATATTCGACATCCAAAAATAACTCGCTGCATCCCATCTAAATACTAAATTGTTATTTACCAGCAAAAAAATATATATAAGTAGAAAACTAAGCATAAATCTTAACGCAATACTTGCATATCTATTACTTATTGCTAATTGTACATATTTATTATTCATTTTTAAATTCCTCTTCTATAAAGTACACAGGTCTATTTTGGCTTACGTCTAATATTCGCCATACGTATTCCCCGATTATGCCTAGTATTATCATTATTAATCCAAAAGAAAAAAGCATAAGTACCATAAGACTTACCCAGCCATCTACAGCTATAATGCCAAGAATGCTAAAAACTATCAAAGCAATAGCCCACAGACCAGCACCCATAGAAAAGATACTGCCTATAAGCCCTATTATTCTTATAGGCACAGAAGAAAAGCTAACAAATGAATCTACTACAAGTTTAATTTTTTTAGCTAAAGTCCATTTAGACTTACCTTTCGTTCTGTCTAATCTATCATAATAAATCATGTCAGTTTGGAAACCACTCCATAGAATTTGGAGGGTTATAGCCGAATTTCTTTCATCTAATAATTTTAAGGCTTCTATTGCCTTTCTATCTAGCAAGTAGCAATCGAAACCTTCTTTAGGCATTTTTTTATTTACGAATTTTTTTATTGATGCGTAATAAATACTGGAAAATAAGGACTTATCTTCTCGACTCTTTCGTACAGCTAGTACTACCTTATTGCCTTTACTATGACTGGCATACATGTCCAATATTAAAGTGCTTGGTTCTTGTAAATCGGCAGCTTTTATGGTGGCACAATCTCCGGTACTGGCATATAAGCCGGCTAAGCAGGCAGCGTGAGAACCAAAATTCCGGCTTAGTTTTATAACCCTTACATTACTATCCATCATGGCTATCTTTTTGCAAATATTAAAAGAATCGTCCTCAGAGCCGTCATCTACTAATATTAACTCGTAACTCTCTAATTTTGGGATGATGTTTTCTTTTATATCTAAGTAGCAATCCATTAATGTATCTTCGCTAAAATATACAGGGATTATAATAGAAAGCTTAGTCATTAGTTCCTCCCTTAAGATAATCATCAAGGACATTTATATACTCATTTTTATCATAAAATTCGTTTGAGATAACTAGTAAAATGCAAGATGATGAAAAATCATACATATCTTTCCATATCATTTTAGGGATATATAGGGCTTCGGCAGGGTTATCCAATTGGAAAATCTTTTCATTGCCTTGATTATCCAGTACTTTTACTTTGCAACTGCCGGCTAAGGCTATTAAACAAAACTCTGAATATTTATTAGCATGTTTTCCTCTGACAGATTTATTATCCATTCCATAACTATAAAAAACCCGCTTAATGTCAAAAGGGATTTGTCTTTCCTGCTCTATAGTTATTAAACTACCTCTTTCGTCTCCCAAGTTAGAAAATTCTATTAACTTAACCTCTTCTACTGCAGACATAATTCTCCCCCATACTTAATAAAATCTTCTTTAGTAATACTTATTTTCAGTTCGTCTTTATCGTCTTTTCCTAGTATTTTAAAACCAGCTTTTTTATATGCCTTAACTGCTGCTATATTTTCTTCAAACACATAAGCGATAATCTCATCTAAATTAAATTGATTAAAGCCAATTTGCAAACATAGGATTGTGGCCAAATAACCATAGCCTTTGCCCCTTGCTTTGATATCACCTATCAGAAGCCTGCCAAATTCGGCAGTATTGCCATTAAAATTATAAAGAGCCACGCTTCCTATTACCGACTGTAGTTCTTGTGTTTCATATATTGCAAAACTGTAGCAGTCCTGATTTTCTAAATCTTTGTTATACCAAGCTAATTGCATATCTTTTGTAATATAATCAATTTTTGATAGATATGGTGTTAATTCAGCATTGTTTCTCCAGCTACGTAGCTTATCTATATCCTCTAATCTTATTGATGTTAATTTGATATTTTCATATGAAAGCTCTATATTGTGCCTCATTTATCTCATCCCTTATAATTATTGAGTGCATCTATAACATAGGATTGTTCATCATCTGTCATTCCGTTGTACAAAGGTAGTGACAGTACAGTATCTGCATATTCTTCAGCTATCGGGAAGTTGCCTTTTTTATAGCCTAAATACGCATAAGCTTCTGAAAGATGAGGTGGAATAGGATAATGTACGATGGAACCAATATTTTTAGAATTTAAATAATCTATCAATCCATCTCTGTTTTCAGTTTGTATTACATATTGGTGATATACACTAGTGCAACCTTCTTTAACTTTTGGCAGCAATATTCTTTCATTTGTTATTTCTTTATCATATCTCTTACATAATTTTTCTCTTTCTTCATTTGTTGCATCAAGGTACTTTAAGTTTACCTTTAATAAGGCAGCCTGAATTTCATCTAAGCGAGAGTTTGTCCCTACTACCTTATTGTAATATCTTTTTTCGCTACCGTAGTTTCTGTAAACTTTAAAATCTTCTGCAAGTTTACTGTCGTTGGTAATTATAGCTCCTGCATCGCCAAAGGCTCCTAAATTTTTAGTTGGATAAAAGGAAAAACAACCTATCTCTCCAAATGTACCTGTCATTTTTCCGTTTTGCATGGCTCCGTGGCTTTGGGCGCAATCCTCTACTACATACAAATTATATTTTTTTGCTATTGCAGTTATTTTTTCCATATCTGAAGCTTGTCCATATAAATGGACGGGGAATATGGCTTTTGTTTTATCCGTGATAGCCGCTTCTATTTTGTCTGCATCTATGTTGTGATACTCGTCTGGCTCTACAAATATAGGAGTGGCTCCATTCATTGTAATGCCCATTACGCAAGCAATGTATGCATTTGACTGAACTATTACTTCATCTCCAATACCTACTCCTAATATACTAAAAGCTATTTTAATAGCATCTAAGCCATTGGCAAGGCCTATGCTATAATTTGCACCGTTATATTTTGCAAATTCATCCTCAAATGATGTCACTTCTTTCCCTAATATATACCATGCTGAACGCAACGCTCTGATGGCGGCGTCTTCGTATTCATTTGCGTGTAGTTTGTAGATTCTGTCTAGTCTGTTTGCCATTATTTTCATTTGTGGATCCTCCCAAATTTTTGTTATTTATGACTGTGAGTAAGTAATAGAATTAGCACGAATACGATCGTTTTGCAAGTCCTCAATAAATCCGTCAATGGTGACATACAACAATAAACAGATTATAACCGATACTGCCGGCATTACTATCCATCGAAGCATAAAAACACCCGCATTTTGCAGAACATTACCTCTTTTTCTCGGTATTACTACAGCCGGAGTTCTTGATGCTTGAGCGTTTTTTGTTCGCCTTACCTCTTTATGCGAGGTAACTTTAGCTGGAGTAGCAGTTGCTTCTGGTAATACAGTTTTTATAAGCTCTGGTAACTTAGATTCGCTTCGTGTCCTACTCAAATTTTTTAAAGGTCTTTTTCTACGCTTTAGCGAATATAAATCAAAGTCATCCTCTAAAAATGAAGCTACTGGCCGTGGATTTCCTCTTCTCACTATTTACTCCTCCTTAGCTGATTTCTATTATACGATATATTTCGACTTTAATCAATAGTAATCTTGTACTTACGTGAAGCTCATTTAGCGACTATGAACGCTTTTGTCGAAATTATCGCTTGGATGAGGCTACCTAGTTAACTCAGCATTTACTAAATGAACCGAATCATAATTAGTCTCGTAGTCGCCTCGGCCTCTAACCGTAATAGTCATGGTTGCCGCATTCGTAACATTTACATCTATACGCATAGTACTTGTGTGGACATTAAAATCTTCAATACTTTTAACAAAAGCAGGGTTCTCATCAAGCATAATTTCAAGTAAAAACTCACCATCTGCAAAAAGATCATATTGAGCAACAAGATTGGCAGAAAATCTGCTAAACTCTTGATTTAGATTGAAAACGGCATATGAAAAATCCCCGTCATCATATCCCCCTTGAAGGTTAGCTCTAAACCAGAAGGAACCTTGATTAGTATCGTATCCAAAGAGATTTGAACCTGCCACAGCAATGCTTGCTAAACTCACTGGCCTTAAACCCTCAACCCTACTAATCTGCTCTATTATTTGTGCATTACCAGGAAGGGTATATAAAACATTACTGAGTATAAAAATAGCATCATCATAACTTCCTTGTCTAACAAGCCTATCTGCTTGTGATGTCGCATGTATTACATAGTCCTGTTTATAGCTTCGCAATCTTTCTTCAACTATGGCATCGTTAAGTATATCCTGCAATACATTGTTTAAAAATGATATCGCCCTACTCCACTCATTGTCATCTACATAATTTGCTGCTGTGTCAAGTATTCTCTGTCGATTTGCATTATCAAATGAGATTTTGTAAACATCTAATTGTTGTGTAAGTTCAGAGTCATTTTCGATCACTAGCAGGGCTTTACTCAAAACGTTAATCGCCATCTCATATTCCCCATCAACCGAATAATTTTCTGCCGAGGTTAAAGCTTCATTTCTAAGGGCGTCTGTAGCTATTCTTAAGCCAGTTAATGCTCTGTTGTAATTAGGGTCATTCTGTATTACCAACATGTATTGTACAATAGCCGCCTCATAACTCCCTTGCTCAAATAGAGACTCTGCAGCATTAAAAGCTATACGAGATTCATTAAGTCTGCTGATGATGTCTCTTGTGCTAGCTACCCTTTGATTAAGTATGGAAACATCCATTCTTTCAATAGTATTTAGTTCCATCATAATTACAGAATACTCTATTGTTTCGTTAAAAAATTCATATTCTAATGTATCTAAGCGCTCTCCTAACCCTTCTGTTAAGGCGTCATCCGATATATTGACTGCTATTTCTAGTGCTCTTTCATGATCTCCAGCTTCAAGAGCATATATTACATCTCCAACCCAATCGCCTAAGCCTAATATATTGGTAATAACTCTTTGGGCACCACTAAAACTATCTGGGTTATGCATGTATAGCGCACCTACAGCACCTGCACCTACGAGGATAAGTACGAGTAAAGAAATTAAAATCATTTTTGGCCTTTTATCACTAGAGGATGCAACAGGAGCCTTTTCTTGTTTTGCATGAGATTTATGATAGGTTTCACCTATATCGTTTTCAATCGGCTTTGGAGTACTGCTAGGTTCTGCCTTTACTACGGAGCTTAAGGCATTTTTAAACGCTGTAGGTGTTTGAAATCTATCTGCCGGTTTGAATGTGCAAGCCTTAAGAATAATTGGTGCCAAATGAGGATTTGCATTTATAGGGGGAGGCAATGCTTCTCCGTTAATACGACGTTCAAATGCACTTTTGCGTTCTTGATACGTTATGAGTTGCGTATTAGGATTACTAAATGGCAGTCGATTATTATTAAGCAATTGATACAATACGATCCCTAAAGAATATATATCTATTGTTTTTGTTTCATAATTCCTTGAATGGAAAATTTCTGGAGCCATATAACTATATGTACCCCCTTGAAATAGCACGCTACCAGTCTTTTCTAACTCTCTTGCAATACCAAAATCGCCTAGTTTCACGACTCCTGTAGGGGAAACAAAAATATTTTCTGGTTTTATATCCCTATGGACAATACCGCGCTGGGCACACAGTTCTAATGCAGTACATATATCATAGCCCAATTTTACTACTCCCACCTCCGACAATCTTCTGCCTGCAAGGTAGTTATTTAACGGCGTCAACAGCTCCATACGGATAAATATATCCCAGCCTATAGTGTTGGTTTTTTCTACCACATAGTGATCCTCTATGCTGACGACATTTGTAATTCCTTTCATTAATTTCATCAACTTAATTTCTTTAGTGAAATCGTTGACGATGCCTTCAAAATAAGCACGTACTCCTGCGTCTCCAAAGCCCTCTGCACGTAAAGATGCTAAATCTGAATCGTTTTGAGGGATAGAAAGAACTTTTACTGCAGCAGTTGAGGCTACACCACGTCCTTCTTTTACAATTTTATATACTTTGCCAAAAGACCCTTCACCAAGTTTTTCAGTAACTTTCCATTCTGGCCAGATAGTGCTTAGTCTTTCGATACTCATTCGATTCGCCTCCTGAATTTTCAGCAATACCTTATTATAGCATAAAACTCAAAAAAAGGCCTACCTCTCGGTAAGCCCTTTAATCTACTCTAATATAAACACTGTAACGTTTCGACGACCAAACCTAAGCGCATCACCAATATACTCCATAAACAAGTCAATTTTATAACCTCGTATAGCTCCTCCAGTATCGGCTGCTAGTGCAAAACCGTACCCCTCTACATACAACCTTGTACCTAGCGGTATAAAAGCTGGATCTACCGCTACTATGCCGTGTTCTACTTCTCTCCCGCTTCTGGTAATGCGGTACGCAGGATGTCCTGGACGTTTGCCTGTGCAGCTAAAACCTGCGGTGTATGCCGAGGCATTCATTACGAGTCGCCTGACATAGCCAAAGCTTGGGCAGCCTGTGTCTGTTAGTTCTCCTAATGCAAAAGCTGAAGATGGAGATATTTCTTCAAGGCGTGTTATTGGCTCTGATGTGAAAACTCCTAAAAATTCTCTGGTGTACTCTTCTTCATTTATGTACACCACTGTAGTTTCTACTCGTGTTTCTCCCAATTCACCCTCGCGAAGTACGATTACTGTACCCCTTGGCAGGCTATGATTTACTATTTGCTCTGTTTCGTAGGGGATTTTTGTAGTTTCCGCTTCTATCCTGCTTCTCCATGTGTCAAACTCTAAACTATCTTCTTCATAAACCTGTTTCTCTAAGCTTCCGTCAAATAAAAGTGTTATTTCTAGCTCATTTTGCAGATAATTTTTAATTTCTGCTACATTTGTACCTCTATCCACTGTTTTATGATCGGTTTCACCTTTTATAGTTATGTTGACGTTAAATGCGCGGGTTATTTTCAATACTAATCCATCCGAAACATGCAAACGTGGGTCGTGGCTGATTTCATCTGCGGGATACAGTGTTATTCCTTCCTCTTGCAAAAAATTACCTATTGTGCGTACTGTTGTTTCATGTTTTGTTTCTACACCGTCGTCTATCAATGTAATGTGCCGAATATTCGGCTGTGCCGCTACAGTGTCTGCTGTTCCTGGGAGGAATACCCCTATAGTCAGCAGCATTACTAGGGCAAAGGCTGATATTCGTAATAATCTAACCATTTATTATGCCTCCTAAAGCTTTGCTTTATTCATAACTTCCGGTAGATATTAACATACATTTAATAATTTAGCAATAATTTATTAACGCCAAATTCATACACTATGCGCTTTTTTCGACATTATTTAACATTTTATTCTTTTGTGAGTTGTTGACATCTACTCTGGCATCAAAAATACAAACATATGCCTGACCCTACTTTTTTTGTTTTCAGTGAATTAACATCTCCTTCGCTAAGGTAGAATATAGAAATACAGAACTGTCTCTTCGTGATACGCAGAGTCAGTATATACAAGTTTGTCAATACCTCCAAGTTTGAAGCCATATTTCAAATAAAAACGACAGGCTTGGAGATTTAAATCCTGTGTTTCAAGCGAGATATGAACCTCTTTTAGCTATTTGGTAAAAATTCCCTTGATACTTTTGACATAAGCGTTCAAAGTCAGTGTTTATGCCGTGTAGAGAGGTTTTATAGCTTACCTACACACCCACACAATACTCACTCATATAGCCTTTGATACGCTCTACAATATCTGAATCCAATTTATTTTGCAAGGTTTCAAAAATATCTGTCACTCTGATTATAGGATAAGTTTGAATTCCGAACTCGTCTTTTACTTCCTGTACTGCTGTAAGGCTACCTTTGCCCCGCTCCATACGGTCTACAGAAATTACTAAACCTTCTACTGCTGCACCTGCACCTTGAATTATTGGCAGAACTTCACGTACTGCTGTTCCCGCAGTAATTACATCCTCTATTATCAACACTTTGTTACCTTTGACCAGCTTATGGCCTACTAAGTCGCCACCTTCTCCGTGATCTTTAGTTTCTTTTCGGTTAAAGCAGTAGTTTACATTTATGCCACGCTTGGCTAATGCTATTGATGTTGATACTACTAAGGGGATTCCTTTATACGCTGGGCCAAATAGCACTGTGTTATCACTTAGCTCCACATTATCTTGTATACAACTTGCATAAAATTCCCCTAATTGAGATATCTGCTCTCCTTGACAGTATTTACCTGTATTAACAAAATAGGGGGTTTTGCGGCCACTTTTTGTTGTAAAATCACCGAAAGTTAGTACGTTTGCTTTCATCATAAATGCTATGAAATCTTCTTTATAATTTGCCATTTATACCATCCTCACTTTTTTTATATCATCTATGTTCTGCTCTTTCATAAAATCTTCTAATTCTTGCAAAATGCGCATAGGGGCTGTTGGGTCTACTAAAGCAGCTGTGCCAACGGCTACCGCTGTTGCGCCTGCCATTAGAAATTCTACCACATCTTGACCTGTCATCACGCCACCCATTCCTAAAATTGGCAGCTTTACCGCCTGACTTACCTGATTGACCATTCTTATGGCTACAGGAAGGATGGCAGGGCCGCTTAACCCGCCCATTTTGTTTGCCAGTATATATTGGCGGGTTTTTACATCTATGCGCATACCTGCCAGGGTGTTGATTAACGAGATTGCATCCGCTCCGGCAGATTCCACTGCCCGAGCAATTTCGCTTATATCTGTTACATTTGGAGTAAGTTTTACGAGCGGTTTGGTAACCACCTTACGTACTGCCTCAGTCACCTGCGCTGCCATTTGCGGCGATGTACCAAAACCTATGCCACCCTCTTTAATGTTTGGGCAGGATATATTAAGCTCCAGCATATCCAAATCTGCTGCTGTTAGCATTTCGGCTACACGGATGTAATCCTCTATGCTTCGTCCGGCTAAATTGGCAATTATTTTTACGTTTCCGCGGCGAAACAAGGAAAGTTCCCCTTTAATAAAGGCTTCTGCCCCGGGATTTTCTAATCCCACAGCGTTTAGCATACCACTGGCACTTTCTGCAATGCGCGGCGTTGAATTGCCCGACCATGGGTCTATAGCCACACCCTTAGCCGTCACTGCGCCTAGCTTAGAGAAATCGTAAAAACAATTACCCGGAGCAAATGTTCCCGAGGCTGTGACTATCGGATTTTGTAATGTAATTCCACAAAAATCTACGTTTAGGTTAATCACCAAACCACCTCGCTTCCTTCAAATACGGGGCCATATTCGCAAACTTTACGATTGCCATTGATTGTTAAGCAGGAGCAGCCTACACAGGCACCGTATCCACAGCCCATGCGCTCTTCTAGAGAGACTTCTATGTCTAAGTTTTGATCTTTTGCAAATACTGCCAACGCTTTTAACATGGGTTTTGGCCCGCAAGCAAAAATTTTTGTGCCTGCTTCTACACCGCTTGATTTAAGCAAATCTAGCACTGTGCCTTTAAACCCTGTTGAACCATCATCCGTTGCAATTTCAATAGTTTGAGGAAACTCATCGCCTAAAAATGCCTCGTTACGGAAGCCTAATACTACACGTGCGCTAGTTATAGATTTCGCCAAATATAGCATAGGAGGCACACCAAGGCCACCGCCTATTAACAGCGCCTTATCCGAAGACGAAAATCCATTGCCAAGCGGCGTAGATACTCGCACAGTATTCGCATAACCAGATAAAATACGTGTCCCCTCGCCTGCTACCGCGTATACTAAAGTAAGCACTCCTGCTTCCCAATCGCATACACTAAGGGGGCGTGGCAGCAGACGGCTAGCATCATCCAAGTAAATATTTACAAATTGCCCTGGCTGCGGTTTGGGATAATTCGCGGGAAGCTCCAATTTCATTTTAAACACGCCAGCGGCAATTTCTTGGTTAAGTAAGATTTTGGATCTTATGACTTTGTTCATTAAATTGCCTCCTGTAAATCTTTTTGCATTTCGATTACGGCTTTGCGCGCTGCATCTCCTACATTAGATTTATCGTTTTGCCAGGCCGCAATAATCCCGCGGGAGGAGTTTACTATGCAGCCTAGGCCATCTTTACCAAAAAATCCACGTAAATCTTTACCTGCTCCGCCTTGGGCACCATAGCCTGGCACTAAGAAGAATGTGTTAGGCATACGTTTGCGTAGGGCAACGCCTTGTTCTGGGAAGGTAGCACCTACTACTGCGCCAACCTTGCTGTAGCCGCTTGTGCCTATCAATCCCTTGCCCCATTCAGATACTAAATCTGCCATATGCTCGTAAACGGTTAGGCCGGATTGCAGTTTCAAATCTTGTAAATCTGTGCTGCCTTTGTTGCTGGTTTTTACTAGCACAAAAATCATTTTTTCTTTTTCTGTACATACATCTGTAAACGGGGTAATGCTGTCGCCGCCTAAATATGGGTTTAAGGTTACGGCATCTACAGGCCAGGGGCCATCACTGATATGAGAGGCATATGCCACCGCTGTGCTTGCGATATCACTGCGTTTTACATCAGCAATGACTATTAGACCTTTTCCTTTTGCATATTGGCAGGTGTCGATATAGGCTTGCAGGCCTTGTAGGCCAAAACGCTCGTACATTGCAATTTGCGGCTTTACTGCCGGTACAAGATCGTATATGGCGTCTATAATCTCGCGATTAAACCCCGTTAGTGTGTCACAAATTTCTGACTTTTTAAGTTCATCTGGTATCATTTCCAATGTTGGGTCTAACCCAACCACTATTGGTGCGTTCAATGTTTTGATTCTGCTGATTAATTTATCTATCATAATTTTTATCCTTCCATGTGATTTTTCCGTTATATTCTGTCATCATGATGCGTCCGTACACTTCCATCCCATCAAATGGGGTGTTCTTGCCCTTTGATGCAAAGCCATCCCGTGAGATTACATAGGGCGTATCTATGTCTACTACTACTTGGCCTGACGGCTTATCTAAGCCTATGATTTTTGCGGGATTGAGGCTCATCAAATCTACTAACTGCTTCATAGGCAAATGCCCTGCACGTACAAGTGTTGTGTAACTTACTGCAAAGGCTGTTTCTAGCCCAATTATGCCGAAGGGCGCTTTGTCTAACGATTGCGCTTTTTCTTCTTCAGAATGTGGCGCATGATCTGTAGCTATTGCGTCTAGTGTGCCATCTTTTAGCGCTTCGATTATGGCTAGTCTGTCGGCTTCTTCCTGTAACGGCGGATTCATTTTTGCGTCTGCTTTATGCGTTTGCAAGGCCGCGTTGGTTAAAGCAAAGTAATGTGGAGCAGTTTCGGCAGTGATTGGCAAGCCTCGGCTTTTGGCTTCTCGGATAAGCTCTACACTCTGCTTCATGCTGATGTGCTGCAAATGTATACGACAGCCGATTTTTTCTGCTAAGACAATATCCCTTGCTACTATTTCGGCTTCTGGCTCTGCATGGTCTGTTATCAACAGACCAAGTTCCTTTGCTTGAGTAGCGGCTTGGCACATTAGCTCCTCATCTTGGAGCGTTTTGCCGTCATCGGATAAGGCGCATATGCCAGCATCTTTCATACTGCTGTAATTTGTTAGCTTGAGGCCATCTTGTCCAATGCTTAATGCACCCACCACAAGCAAATTTACAAGGCCAACTTCTTTGCCTCGCTTACTTACATACTGCACTGTCTCAGGATTATCTATCACCGGCATAGTGTTCGGCATACAGCATATATCTGTATATCCGCCCCTAGCTGCTGCCACGCTGCCTGATGCTATATCTTCCTTATACTCGAAGCCCGGCTCTCTAAAATGAACATGCAAATCTATAAATCCTGGTAATGTAAGCATTAATTTTCACCTGCTTTAATTAAATCGTCGCAGTAAGTGCAGCGATACACACCTGTATCATCCACAAGATGAAACGTGTGCACAACTTGCTCTATAGATGTAACACAGCGCGGATTTTTGCAGATCAGCACATTACTTACTGTTTTTGGCAAGCTTAGATTTTTCTTATCCACAATTTTATGATCCTTGATAAAGTTTACTGTGGCGTTATGGTCGATTAGGCCAAGTACATCTAGGTTAAGGTTTGTGTAGTTTTCCAGCTTAATGATATCTTTGCGGCCATGTTTTTTGCTGATTGCATTCATTATAAATGCCACTGTGTCGTTTCTTTCAAACAAGCCAAGATGCTGCAATACTTTTATGCCGCTGCCAGCCTTTATGTGGTCAATTACGATTCCATTTGCTATGCCTTCTATTGTCATTTACTCACCCCCAACAAAGCCATTATTAGTGCCATACGCACGTACATTCCGTTTTTTGCCTGTTCAAAGTACAGGGCTCGTGGGTCTGTATCCACTTCTGTTGCTATCTCGTTGGCTCTTGGAAGCGGATGCAAAACCATTAAACTTTCTTTAGCTGTTTTTAGTTTTTCCATATCCAAAATATAACGATCCCTTAGCCTTACATAGTCTTCTTCATTGAAAAATCGCTCTCTTTGGACTCTTGTCATATACAAAACATCTAATTGCGGCATTACTTCGCTTAGTTGTTGAGTTTCTATAAACTCGGAGCATTTTAACTCTTCCCTCACATAATCGGGCACTCTAAGTTCGTCTGGAGAGATAAGCACAAACTTTACGCCAGAGTATCGCAGCAATGCGCTAATGAGAGAATGCACTGTTCTACCAAATTTTAAATCGCCGCACATTCCGACTGTGATATTGTTGAAACTACCAATTTTACGCCTGATGGTAAGCAAATCAGTGAGCGTTTGTGTAGGATGATGATGTCCGCCATCGCCAGCGTTTACTACAGGAAAGTTTGCATTGGCGGCCGCCACTGTTGCCGCGCCCTCCTTAGGATGCCTCATGACTACCATATCAGCATAACATTCTACCATACGGATGGTATCCGCAATGCTTTCGCCTTTTGATACCGAACTGGAATTTGGCTCTGAAAAACCAATCACACTACCCCCTAGCCGCTGCATAGCAGCTTCAAACGAAAAGCGGGTACGAGTACTTGGTTCGTAAAACAAAGTGGCCAACAAATACCCCTTACAAACGTCTGTATAATCCCTTGGTGCGGCAATGATGCGCTCTGCTTCGTCAAACAGTGCCTCCATCTCTGCCACAGAAAAATTTAGTGGCTCAATTAGGCTTCGTCCTTTAAGTTTCATAACTCTCTCCCTTCATATCTAGCCCAAAATCGGCAATAAAAAATCCCCTCAAAAGGGGATTAAATAAAAATAGCAATACCAAGATCAATTTGCTTCCAGCCGCGTATCAATTTACACTTTTGAAATAATCTTGTCATCACTACCACCGTTTCTATTTTTGCTTTAATGATTTTGCCATATTTTTTGGTGATTGTCAACGAAAATATCCTAAATTAATTTTGATGTTGCCTATATGTAAATATCGTACCATCTCTGTCGTAAATTGTAAGAGTTGCCTCATCAACGGAAATCAAGAAACGCATTTCAGTTTCAAATGTATAAATTCGTAATATACCATCATCAATTGCAGTAAACCAGCCAAGTGGCTGAAGTCCCAGTGTTGTTCCCGCTACCCGAAACTCTCCAAATCCATCGTATTGGAAATCAATCATTTCTCCAAATATTGACCCAAAAAAAGCAGGTAAATTAGCGTTATAGGGCAAAGATTTTGATATTTTATCTTCAAATATCCATCTACCTACCAACTCTGAAGTAGTCTGCCAACTCCACTGTTCTCTAATACCAACCTCATCGGCTCGAGCATATGACCATGGGCCCATATAAAGCCTATGGCCACCTAATGACATGTTTATACCAAATTGCCTATGATCGAAAACAACTTCTTCATTCCAAGGAGAACGAGTGAATAGCAAATCGATTGTATCATTATGTAACTCCCAATAAAATCCATAACCTGTAAAAACAGTATAGTATACTTCATCACATGCGGGACATTCGTCAATCTCAAAAAAGACTCCTACTCCGTAATCAAAAAACATTTTTACTTGCATAGTTCCATCTATCGCATAAGTTAACCAATCTCCATTTAACATTTCTGGGCTCACTCTTGATACTACGTAGTAATCAGTATCCGATTGAATATTCAATACTATAAGCACTAAAATTAAAACTCCAGCGACTACTCCGCCGAGTTTTGATGTTTTCCTTAACTGAGAATTTTTTTTAGCGACTTTTGCATACCAGTTATCTCTGTGTCCTTTTAGCTCTGTGGATGTAAACTTGCGACCTTTTGGATGTTTTGGATTATACGACCCCACATCTGCATGACAATCAAAACACAAGGGAATACAATTATCAAACGTATCAGTTCCATTTTCATATTTTGGCACAATGTGATGCAACTCCATTTTTGTAAGACAAAACTTATGACATATACAACAATAACGTCCACAAGCCAAGAGTACTTTATTAGATACAGCTTTTGAAAAAGCCATTTTTTCACCTTTCTCCAGTTATATTCTAGCTATATTCTATTATTGTAGAATATGGTGCGACTAATTTCTTATACCCCTTATCACAGAATACTAATCCCCAACAAAAACAAACATTAATCAATTCACCTTGTCACGCAACATTATGTCACAAAAGCCACTATCCTGCAACCAAAAACTCCCAAAACATAAAAACAAGCCCATCCAAAAATCTAAATAAACTTGCCTCCGACACAACCAAATCAATTAGAAATCAACACAGCTGTCTCTAAATTACCTCTCTCCGCTTGCGCTTGCATCTACAAAATTACTGTATTCTCTCCAATTTTTGCAGCTGACTTCATCACTTACTCAGAACAAGTTAAATTGTACGTTGATACTTTTGCCAAAAGCTTTCAAAGCCATGAATATCAAGGATTGTAATAAAAGGGTATTTGGGCGATGGGGTTAATACAGCCACACAAATCCAAATGCCCTTCTTGCTTTTGGATGTATAATACACATAGGTATGTTATACTTGTAATATGGAGTTGCGAAAAAAAATTTTATTTGCGAAAAAGCATAGGATGAGGGGAACTTATGAAAAAGTATCTATCTGTTTTCTTACTTTGTATTTTAATGATGATTGTTATGTCTGGATGTAATGGTAATGATTCAGAAAGAGGGCAATCTCTCAGTGATTATGAAGCCCCGGAAGGCATTACAGAAATTGCTATTTTGGGCGATTTTTACTATTTGCCGCAGTCACTGGATCGCTTTGTGGATAATGGGTGGACGCCACAGATTGATATTGTTGAAAACTTCAATGATATCTATTTGCCTCCACAGACTTATCTAGAGTTTTATCTTGAGCGTAATGGGAGAACAGTAGGGGTAACAGTTACCAATCCCTCTGATGAAAATGTTCACATTTTGGATGGGATAATCATAGACCTCTCTGTACGAAATGTTGAAAGAAATGAAGTCGTTGCTTTTGCTGGGATTACAGGGGGTACATCAAGAAGAGATATTTTAAGTGTAGTAGAAACACTTGAATTCCATGAAGGCAATAATTTCATTAATGTCACACAGCGATTTGAGATAGGTTCCATGCGCCTAAGCATTGGCATAAATCCTGACTCTGACCTCACTCGGCATATTCGTATTGCATTACTTGATACGTATACAAGACACTTAAGTCTGCATAGGCCAGACTTAAGCGAAGAAGACATTTTGCAACAAGAAGCTGCGCGGCGTGACGCAGACCGGGCAGAACTGATAGCCGCCTCAAGGTCATACGAAGGGGTAGTTGTTGGAGTTTACTCTGAAACCCGAATGGATTTTCCAGCAGTGGCAACGGAACATGGTATTGTAGTGATCAGGCGAGAACATGATCTGCTTATGGCAATTCGCACCCGAGGCCTAACCGATTTTGATGTCGATTCCCTTGAAATAGGTGATACGGTACAGATATGGGTGTATTTAGATTCAGAAAATGATTGGATTTTTTACGAAGGCCGCGGGGCAATCCACGATGTCTTACCGAACTTGTTATTGGTAAATGGCGAACGAGAGTATTTTAGGTAGTTTCAACGAAAAAGAGATATTTTCCAATTCCGTTAATGTGATTTTTCGCTTATAGCTAAAACTATATTATTTCATTTCCTAAAAAGCAAACTATCACTAATATAAATCTTATAAGTTTGTTAAAGATTTGCTTGTTGTTTTAGTATAACTGTGCTAAATTGCTCCTGGAGGTATTAAAAAATGATTACTCTAGCTTATATCGTAGCAGATAAGTTTAACGGGCTTCGTAAAGGAGACGCACAGCGTTTGACACATATTAACTTTTCCTTTGCCATTGTAAAAGATGGAAAGGCAAGTGTTGAACATTGGAAAAACAGTAACAAGATTCGTGCCTTTTTGAAAAATCGCGGAAATTTAAAGGTGTCACTTTCAGTGGGCGGATTAGGCGCAGGAGGCTTCACTCCAGCAGTCGCAAATGCCAAAAGCCGGGAGGTTTTTGCACAATCTTTGGTAGATATAATGAATGACTTCCGTTTTGACGGCATTGATTTGGATTGGGAATACCCAGATGATAAGGAAAAGTACACCGTCCTAGTAAGCTTGCTTAGAGGAAAGATGGGTAGCCAAAAGTTATTAACAATGGCAGCAGGAGCATTGGAAAGCTGCGTTAAAGACCTTGAGCTGGAAAAACTTTCGGAACTAATGGATTTCTTTGGCATTATGACATACGATATGATGAGTCAGTCTGTAGTCAGCCACCATACCAGTTTGTATGCATCGGATATTAGCCCTACTATGTATGCGGATAAGGCTATCCAGCTATATCATGAGGCAGGTGTGCCTAAGGAGAAACTGCTGTTAGGTTCAGCTTTTTATGCACGGGTTTTCAATAATGTTGATGGAATTAATTGCCTTACGGATGGAATGCCATCCACTTATTTGAGTGGTGGTTATACAGGAATTCAATCCTTCATAGAAAAAGCAGGGGACTTTTCGTATGACGAACAAGCTCAAGCCCCCTATGTTTATGATGCACTTAAAAAAGCGCTTATTACCTTTGATAACCCGCGCTCAATTGCAGCCAAAGTGGATTATGTACGGAGAGAAAAGCTAGCAGGTATTATGTTTTGGGAGTATGAGTCGGATGATGAGAATAGTACCTTGCTAAAGGCGATAGATGATTCTATCAAAGGCGGTTTTTGATACTAACCCCGTAGCTGCACCGATGGTGCCCCCTGCCTTCAAATGCCCTTTAATCGCGCGCTGCAAATGTGTATTCTCTGGCAAAGAATCAAAATCAAGATATTTTTTTACAAATACCCATTTCATATAACTGTCAGAATCCTCGTACACCTCTGTAAGCTCATAATCTGCCATAAAATTAAGAATGCGCGAACCGGCTGGCAACAAGGCTTTCAATTTTGGGCATAATAGCCAGGTGCTGCAATAAAAATCTTCAAAATCATAATCTTTAAAGAAATCTACCGCCATACGGTAAGACTCATCAAGTGCCTCTCGTGTCATTTTAGAATCCGATGGAATATGAACAGACAGCACTGGCTTTCCATCTTTAGTTATCTTCTCAAATTCCAAAACTCCCAAACGAAAAATTTGCATAGATACATGCCGCAATGTCCACCATCCACGGTCAAAATCATAATAATCAAAAGTTCTCATATGTTCCCCTACGAAACGGGAAAAGCATTTAAATGTATCAACAAAAATTTGCTCGCTAATTCCTTTTTGGATGTATGATTCGCGGCAACGCAAAGCTGCCGTCAGTTGCAATGCCAATATCTCAGTTCCGCTTAAAGATTTTATGGATTCATATGTCTGCTCTGCCGTTTTTATGTCCATCAAGCCATCTACATGGCCAGTTAGATCACCAATATCTGCATCCATCACTTCTTTAGCAAAATCTTTAGGTAAATCAATAGCCTTGCATAATTCTAATAAAGTCATGCAGCACCTCCTGCTAATCATCATATCGATAACATTCTTCGTATTTATCGTAACTTGTATAAAGCCATCCACAAATTCCTGCTGTGAGAGGGATGGTCAAAAACATGCCAAAACTGCCAACTAAAGCCCTCAAAAGTTCTACAAAGATTTTTTTGTTTGTATTCATGTAGTTCTCTTAAAATATCTGTTTTTACATTCCTTTCGATTTTACACTATTTTTTCTAGATTCGCAAATCTCTTAAGCCGTTGATATACCTATCTTTGAACGCTTTTTACCAAAAGATCTTCTACAAGTCGTCGTATTAAATTTTATTTATCATAGGACGATCAGGGAATTGACAAATCACTTTTGAAGTTATATCATGGGTTATATTGGGGAAAAGTTGTTTTTTTAGCAACAACCCAGAGGATGTTCCCAATCAGTTATCAAAAAAATATGAAAGGTTGATGGGAAATGAATTTTG
>Ga0123355_10003158_pt1 | contig 23517 bp, 20 predicted proteins | sample TergutEmb28metaG_3_FD_89872 | JGI IMG/M metagenome (GOLD analysis project Ga0123355, IMG submission 89872) | Embiratermes neotenicus P1 segment gut microbial communities from Petit-Saut dam, French Guiana - Emb289 P1 | ecosystem: Host-associated > Arthropoda: Insects > Digestive system > Gut ... | reverse complement strand
CCGAGCCTGTTCTTCGGCGGCGTTCGCGTGACCGGCGCGCGCCGCCTCGCGGCGCTCAGCCTCCTCGCCGAGCTCCTTGAGACGCACTGCAGCGCGCGCGTCGAGCGTGTGAATGTCGGCTTGAGCTTCACCGAGCTCAACGCGCAGGCGTCCACGGCGTTCGCATATGCTGCGCACCGTGCTCATGCGCGCGATCAGGCCGACGACGAGGTCGCGCTCGGGTATGAGCTGCTCCTTCCGTTGCAGCAGCTCTCGGCGGAATGCGGTGATGTTCTTCCCAACGCGATCGGCGAGTGCGGGATCGAGCGCAAGCGCCAGCAGGAAGTCGATGAAGTCCTCGGCTTCGGTAAAGCGGAACAGCTCGTCGGCGCCGCCCTCCCGCTGGTTCATCCTCACCTGATACGAGAACAGCTCGGGGTCGATGCGGGCCGCCTCGAGCACCTCCTGCCACTCGCGTTGGTTCTCTGTGTCACCGACGTTGAGGTGCGGAGCGCGATCCCGAAACGATCGCCAAGTCTCCCGGAACGCCCCAAGAGTCCGGCGCGAACGAGTGCCGTTGATTGCGGTGTACAGAGGCAGGTTCTCGATCGTGGACTCGGGATGTTCGGATGCGACGTGGCACGAGAAGAAGAGCCGATGAAGGTCACCCGAGCCCTCGCGACGCTCGTAGAAGACCCCGGTGATGAACCGTTCAGATTCGAGGCCGAGGGAATCAGCAGCGGGGTCGAGCTGCCACTCTGCCGCCGCAACGGCTCGATCGCCGGGTAGGACATAGTCGTTCAGCGATCGCTGCTTGGCATCCGCCTTGCCGCCGAGAAACTCGCTCTTATGCGGGCGAACGATGGCGAAAAAGAGGTTCAGGATGGAGGATTTGCCGCCGCCGTTTCTGAGCCAGAGCGTCGAGTCCGTAGCGCGTCCGTCCGGTCCCTGGAAGCTCAGCAGCAGGTCATCCATCCGCGCTTGCGGGTGCCCGAGCGAGACGAACCGGAGTTTCAGCACTTGGGGCATCAGGCGCCATCCCCGCTCGACGGTGAGGAAGGAGCGTGGAGCGCATCGCGAACGAGCTGAAAGAGGGCCGTACTGGCGAGCTGCTGCACCATGACCTGGTACCGGCGCGTGGGCTGCCATACGGTCTGGGCACCCTGGTGCACTTGGGTAAAGCAGCCGAACTCGCGCAGGCGGTCGAGCGAGTACTCGATGATTCGACGAGTCGCCCGCATCGCCTTGCGCGAGTCGCGCGTCTCCATGGTGTCGAGTCGTTGCATGTAGACGCGCCACGCTTCGATCAGGCCACGCCGCTCGTCCTCGGCCTTCGGATCTGGCGCGCTGCGAGCCTCTTCGGAAAGGCGCTCGCATAACTGGCGGAGCTGTGATTCAACCTCGTCCACAGTGACCGGGACCCGGACGATGTCTGGATCTTCGTCGAGGTCTCGGGCTCGCGGAAACACGGTGGCGGCGATGGCGATCTGTGCGAGGCCATCGAGAAGGCGATCATCCACCTTCGAGCTACCGGGGCGGAAGTCTGCTGGCTTGAGCGCAAAGATGGAGTCGTCCTGAGGCGCGAGCACGACGCCGTGTTCGCTAACGTCGAGCACGAGGAGCCCGAGGCCGTCGGCAAGCTCTCGCACGGTGGTCCGAAAGGCACCGTCATCGAAGTAACGCTCAACGAGCTCTCGATACTCGGCCTCCTGGGCTGGACGTGCGAGTGGTCTTAGGCCCCATTGAACGAGCCGACCTGCGTGCCACACCGGATCGCGAGTCGTCGTCATCCTGTCCCCCCGGCGGCGGTGATGAGCAACTCATCGCCGTAGAGCAACGGGTCCTCGAGCCGTACCCCAGCGATCGGTTCCGACGCCACGCGCGCGGTGTCGCGGTCTTCGGTCGCGAAGCCCTGTAGCACGAGGAGCGAGATCACCTCCAAGACTGCGTTTGATGCTCCGGATGCCCGGGCCTTTGACAGGAGAGCTGAGAGCTTGACGTCGCCATCGACGGCGTTCAGAAGTTCCTTAGCAGCCGCGCGTACCTCGGGCGGGTATCGCCGGAGCTCCGCGTCCAGGTCGGTCGCGTCGACCGGCTCGACATCGATTTCCTGACGAGGTTGTGGTCGCCGCGGCTGAAGCATCCACGTGATGAGATGCTCGAGCGAGGCGAGCACCGGAAGGCGCGGGCCTACGAACAGTGGGAATCCGCGCTCAATGAGCCGATCCGCGCGGCCGATGGGCATCCGCAAGAGGGGCTCCAGGACGTCGTCAGCGAGATCCGGAAGCGGACGCAATGGCCTTGGCGCGAACGCCTGACGAGCTTGGGCGTCGAGGAAGACGTTGCGTGCTCCGATCAGCTGCTCATGCAGCTCGGCGTGCCGGAGCAGGCAATCATGCGTGAGGTCTGCTACCTGAGCGACGGCGCGGCGAGAGCCCGCCTCCTGCTCCGGCATGATCTCCAGCCGTTCATCTGCCGCGCCCAAGATGCCACGCTCGACGGCGACTCGACGTTCGAGGTGCGCAAGGGACTCGTTCAGGATCCGCGGAACCTCGACCTTCCAGTCGACGCGATCCACGTCTCGACGCGTGTCGCGGAGAATCTGCAGAACTTTGTCGCGAAACCGCACGGACTGGATTCGTGCCTGGCGTGCCGAGTGCACGGCCTCGTCGAAGCGCCCTCGCGCGAGCTGCGACTCAACGACAGCCTCAGCCGCCGCCTGCGCGTCCTCGACGTCGAGGTCGAGCAGGCGCAGGTAGAGATTGCAGGCCTCTGCGGATGGCCGAAGGACCGTGCGACCCGAGGGATGGAAGGCGTCGAAGAGAAGTCGGAATTCGAGCGCGTGGCGCTGCGCCTCACCTTCACCGTTAACGGAGGTGTACTCCTCCCGGAACGGACGGCGGGCGTCGCCGTCGTTGCGGAGGGCCCCGAGTAGCGCGTCGAGCATCCGCAAGTGGCGCTCTGGGGAGGAAGCGACACCAGCCGCAGCATCCAGCGCCGAAAACACCGGCCGAAGGACTCGGACAACAATCTCACGATCGGCCTCCGCCTCCAGACCGAGTCGGTCGATCACCACGTCCAGCACGCGGAGCGCGAGCGCCAGACTGTCGTAGTGACGGAGCTCGGCATCGCGGATCGCGTCGCTGCGTCGCAAGCCGTCCAGCGGCAAAGTGTGGAGCAAGACGCGAAGTCGCCGTGTGAGATCGGAGGGCCAATGGTCGACGACCGAGTCGTTCGGCGCAGAACCGCTTGCCCCGGTGTCGTCGGGGAAAACGGGCTTGTCGAAAGCGAAGCTCGACTGTTCGCGGGTGTCGACCCGCTTTGTCATCGCTTCTCCCCGTTCCGCTGGGACTCGGCCTTTTTGGACTTGATCCACGCCTCAATATCCCGGACCCGGAAGCGCCAGGAGTTCCCCACTTTGGGCCGCGGCAACCCTGCGCTTGTGCGTCAACCGGTAGTGGGTTCGCTCGGTCAGCTTCAGATAGTCGCCAACCTCCCGGAGCGTCAGGATCTCGTCTTCGGCCATTGGCGGCTTCGCGGACCGCAGGAAGACCCCGCGGCAAAACCAGAAGTTTATAGCGAACATTTCAAGAAAACAACGGTCGATGGCACGCAAGACATCGGACCCGGTTGGACGCGGCGAAACTCCATCGTCTTTTCGTTAAGGAGGCGAGGCGCACCCTCCAAAGGCTGGCAGGTCCCCGAGGACGGGCATTTTCGCCGATGCTGGTCGGAGCCATGCCACTCCCGTTTCTGGTCCCTTAGACCCTCGCGGCCGCTTTCGGGTACTGGGGAAACTATGGTTCGTAAAGCTCGGGCACTGCCGGTTCCGGTCAATTGGTTACAGTGATGGCGGCGACAAATCGCCCTCTGACGCGAACCTATGGTCCTGGTTTCTTCACCACCCAGCGATAGCCCCCCCACCCACCCGAAACCCGATATCCCACTCTGTATGGGAAGTTTCCATCCGGAAGCGAAAGGCCCTCGCTTGAACAGATCATGAGGGGAGGCGCCGCCCTGCCGACTTGCCATTGCCTGTTGCTGGATAGACGAGATCGCCGGGCATACGTCGCAGAAAGGGACCAGGCAATGATCCTGTTCGCGCTCATGGAGCCGGACGAGGGTGATGCTCATAACGTATTCGTGGATGGGTTCCTGATGAGTCCCCGCAGTCAGGACTATAAGGTGCCGCCTTCCGAGGAGGTGTTAGACCAGTTCCGCCGGTTCCTGAATAGCCAAGTTCAGGTTCCGCAGGGCTCCTGAGTCATTCTGCTGGCGGGTTCCAGGCTTCCGAATCGGGCGCTAATGCGCGGTATCGAGAAAGTCAAAAGCCTGCCGTGCTGCGCACGGGCTGAAGGACGAAACGGCACCTCGATCGTCTGGATCCGCGCAATGAGTGCAGCCACAGTCACAATGCTGCGGTCGCGTGGGGATATTTCTGGGCGCTTCCACAGACCATTAAAGAGGGGTCCCATTGTGTAGTGCTCCAGTGCGGGCGAAATCGCGCCAACATCATCGTAGCTCGATTGTGAAGGCCGTGTGTTTAACCTGGTTTCTTTCATTTCTTCTCCTGTGTGGCAGCAGCTCGTGCTTCCCACAATGCGGTGGTGTTAGTAGCGCTCCCACGTTACAAACCAGTGTTCGTCAGCCTTGGCGGACCTGATGATGAGGTGTCCGTCTGTCGTGAATTCGTACTTACGAAGCAGATCTTTGCCGGTAAGCAAGTCTCGCGTGTTCGATCCCTGCACATGGTGCGTTACTGTGTGCGCGACCTCGTCTACGTCATAACTGCCAAACGAAGCCTCGTACCCGTTCAGCACATACTCGTTCGATAAAGTGTTCGCCGACTCTGGATACATCAGCTGCACGGACATGCGCCCGTCACGCGTATAGATCAGCATGCCCTTCGGCTGGGGGATAGGCGTGGCATTTCCATTTGGGCCGGGCGCATCAATGTGCACGAGATGCCAAGCTCCGATGAGCTTTTCCCTGACTCCGCCGCGGCCGATAGTCTTCTTCGCGGATTGAGCATGCGCCAAGGTGGCAAAAATCACGGCAACCACCAATGTGACGGCATAAATGGCTTTCGCTGAAACTCGCGTCCTTCGAGCGCAGCTCATCGGCCCACCAGTTGTTGATGAAACGGCGAATACCGAGCCCCTTCAATCCTGACCTTTGAGGAAGCTTCTTCCAGAGCCCGCACATCCTCTGCCGTCAGCTCTATGGTGGCTCCGCCAAGGTTCTCTTCGAGACGCGAGAGCTTCGTCGTACCGGGAATTGGAACAATCCAAGGCTTCTTCGCCAGTAGCCATGCAAGCGCGATTTGCGCGGGCGTGGCCTTCTTCTGCGCTGCAAATTCGCTGATCACATCCACCAAAGCCTGGTTGGTCTTACGATTGTCTTCACTGAATCGCGGCACCGTGTTGCGGAAGTCGGTGCTGTCGAATTTCGTCTCGGCGTTGATCTTCCCCGTCAAGAAACCTTTCCCAAGCGGGCTGAACGGAACGAAACCAATGCCGAGTTCCTCAAGCGTAGGCATCACCGCCTTTTCCGGTTCCCTCCAGAACAGCGAGTATTCACTCTGAAGGGCGGCGACGGGCTGCACGGCGTGGGCGCGGCGGATCGTGTTCGCACTCGCTTCTGAAAGGCCGAAATGCTTCACTTTGCCTTCTTCTATGAGCTCCTTCACCGCTCCAGCAACATCTTCAATCGGAACGTTGAAATCGACCCGATGCTGGTAGTAGAGATCGATCGCATCCACTTTGAGTCGCTTGAGCGATGCCTCCGCGACCTGCTTAATGTGCTCGGGCCGACTATTTAATGCGTTCCATTTGCCGCCATCCTCCGGATTCCCTTCCCAGCCAAACTTTGTCGCGATCACGACCCGGTCGTAAAACGGGGCAAGAGCTTCACCCACGAGTTCTTCGTTCAAGAGAGGGCCATAGACTTCAGCCGTGTCGAAGAACGTGACGCCGCGTTCCACCGCAGCATGCAACAAGGCCGTCATTTCCTTCGTGTCTTTCGGAGGTCCATAGGAGAAGCTCATCCCCATGCAGCCAAAACCCAGCTCTGACACTTCCAGTCCGCCCGTCCCCAATTTCCGTTTTCGCATTGCCATCCTCCTGAAATTAAGCATCCGCTCGAAACTTCACCGCGGCTATGCCTGACAAAAGACTAGGCTTCTATCGTTCATGAGACAATACAGTTGCGATCGCAAGGAGTTATGAGTAGCATTCATGAATCATGAGGAACGATTTAGGGGAGCTTTCAGCATTTGCAACTGTTGCCCAAGAACGTAGCTTCACCCGCGCCGCCGTGCGGTTAGGCGTCTCGCAATCTGCACTCAGCCATTCCATTCGGGGCCTCGAAAAGAGACTCGGGCTTCAGTTGCTCGCGCGGACCACGCGAAGCGTCTCCCCCACAGCCGCCGGGACCGCACTTCTCCAGGATCTCGCGCCTGCACTCGAGCGGATCGAGCGAGCTGTAGCTGAAACCAGAAAGCAAAGAGAGAGGCCAGCAGGCAGAATTCGACTCATCATCCCGCGAACCGCGACGCAGATGGTAATTCTGCCGAAGCTGGCTCAGTTCGCACGCACCTACCCAGACATCGTTTTGGAGGTCACGTCTTCGAATGACCCCGTCGATCTTGTGGCTGGGGAGTACGACGCCGGCGTTCAACTTGGCGAGTTCATTCAACGGGACATGATTGCTATCCGCGTCACCCGAGAGATGCGTCTCGCGGTCGTTGGATCGCCGCAATATTTCAAGTCACACACTGTTCCTCGAAAACCTCAAGACCTCAAAGATCATTCTTGTGTAGGTTTTCGTTTTAGCAACGGTCTCTATCGGTGGGAGTTCGAGAAAGGTCGAAAGGCACTCACAGTCAGCCCCCAGGGACCCGCGTCTTTCGATGATCCGGACTTGGTTATCCAAGCTGTGTTGAATGGCGTAGGCGTCGGAACAGCGACGGAAGAAACTCTCAGGCGCATGATTTCAGAGGGACGATTGATCCAGGTCTTGAAAGATTGGTGTCCTACCTTCCCGGGCTATTTTCTTTACTACCCAAGCCGTAGAAATCAGCCCGCTGCTCTGTCGGCCCTGATTGACACACTCCGACTCTCAGATTGAACATCCCGTAGTGTCCGAAAATCAATCGGTTCATTTGCAATTCTTTTCCGTAGCGCCGCACTTTGCGTCCAAGACCACACCTTAAGCCGTCCGGTGTTGGTACGGTTCGACCGAGCGGATAGAGCCACGTGACGGGATCCTTCCCGATGGATTTCCCTGAGGGCTGGTTGTGCATGTCGAGCAGTATATCTGGCTCCAAGCGTGCGAAGCCGGAACTCGTCTGGGTCGCGATGTGCGGGAAATGTGCGGGAACAGGGTACAAAACCAGCCTAAACCAGCCAAAAACTCAGAGCCTAAAATGCAATGTTTTCTCGGCTGTAGTTGCCTGGCTTTGTATGGCGTTGCACCCGTCAATGGGCTCATAACCCAAAGGTCGGTGGTTCAAATCCACCCCCCGCAACCAACCTAAATCATTGAATCATAACGGTCAGCGGCTCCTCCGCTGGCTTTTCTTTTTGTTCATTCCGTGCAGTAGCGCGCAGAATTTTCCCAAGTTTCTCTGCCGTTCTGCGTTCATCGGCGCTGACTACATGTGTGTAACCCATGGTTGTCTGAGGGTCGTCGTGCCCCAGACGATTTTGCCGGACTGCCCAGCTATCTCCGCAGACATTCCGCACTTTCCCGCGCGAGTTCTCGTCAGATAGGCGGCAATGATTTGGAACGCGCAACGACTTTGTTCCCGAGCCAGGTTCTGCCGACGTGTGATTCTGCGGGCTGCGTCCCCGGAAGTAGAAGGCGTGACGACAACTCGTGCAGCAAAGTCCAGAATGTCTGTGGGGACAGCTGCGCTGTCACCCCGAAGTGCAGCACCTGACGCCGATGGTGCGAGAGCACGACGACAACAAACAAAATCCGGAAGGTCGAGGTTGGTACGGTGAAAAGTCGATGGCCACGGTCTGGGCCAGATGATTGCTCAGAAACGTTCGCCAGGTCTGGGAGAGCGGCTTCCGAGGACGAGGCAAATACCGAGCCACCGTCGATTGCGGCACCGCAATCCGCAACTTGCGCAGCTCCCCATGATATCCGCAGCGATTGAGGTTAAGCGGTACCACCGCCGGGATGCCTTCCCACGCTCGTAGCACTAAACATTCGGGGCTACAATGTGTAGCCATGCCAGACGACGAAACCAGAATTCCCAGAGAAGGTGACCCGATTCCTCCGGTTGATCCCGATGATCTGAGGCGCAGTTGGAAGGATCGGCCAACTTGGACTTGCGGAGCCTCGCGAGAAGCGCAGATAAATCTCTGGGCTGTTACACGCCGTGATGGAATGATAAGAATGCTGGCTCATTTCAGCGGCGGCCAACTCCTAGCCCCATGGCAACACGGGACGGAATTGGACGATGCCGTGTTCCGGATCGCGGCGACATTTCCGATGCGGACGGTACACCACCGCGTTTACATGGTAGAGGGCGATGAGATGTTCGGGTTTGATCCGAACGCGTTTGTCCAACGGTTGATCGAGGAAACCGGTGTCCCGCACATTTGGGAGCCGATTTCAACCAGAATCCATGAGCGTGGCTTGTTGTTTAGGTTCACTCGGGTGGCTCGCAGAGACGAAGCACGCTCCGAACCACGCTCGTCGTGGACGAACGCGAAGCAAGGCTTCAAACCCGAGAAGTGTTTTGGGATTGTTGGGACAAGTATCACCACCTGCAGCCGTCTAAACTGGGCGCAGAGATGTACGCACAATCGGTGGCCTGGCGGTTTGCCGACTTTGTGTTTGACAACATTGATCTCGCTCAGCAGCTCATAGCGGATTTCAGCGGCAAAGGCGGCGGGGTTCCGGACTCCTTTGCCATCGTGACCGAACTGGAACGAAGAACAAAAGACTTTGCGAGGATCTATGGCGTTCCCAGGGTCCGTAAGGAGGACGGAGATAAGCCATGTCCCAATTGCAAGCGGTTGTATAAAGATCACTCAGATGATGAAATGCGGACGTGCTTCAATAGGCTTATGGTGAGAGAAAGGAACGACCCAAACCGTCAAGGAGTTGGAACGCGCAGCGGCGAGTTCGATAATCTCGCGATCTCGTCGATGTCCGTCAAGACTCCCACGGGTTGACTACCCGCACCCCAAGGGGCTGAAAATCGCTTACATTCCTGGTCACAAGCGTCATGTCATGGACGAGCGCCGTGGCGGCGATGAGCGCATCTCGATCCGAGCGAGGATTGGGCACATGGAGCGCGGCGCAGCGCTGAGCCACCGCCATATCCACCGCCAAAATGCGATCCGAAAACGTGGGCAAAACGTGTCCATCCATCCATGCACGCAGTACCGCACCCTGTTTTCGGTCGCGCCTCTCAAGGAGTAGGATTCCAATTTCCAGTTCGAGAACAGAGATGACAGAGAGGTGGAGGCGGGCGGCAGGCAGCACTTCGGCCCAGGCTCGAACCCTCGGATGTGCGTGCTTCGCTTTTCTTAGTTCCGAAACTACATTGGTGTCGACGAGGTACATCACGACAAATCCGCCGGCTCGTGCCAATCGCCCTTCAGACGAGGGGGCTCAAATTCAATGCGAGCCGCTTCTGGCATCGCCAGCAGGTCGGCAACGCTCTTCTCGCCGCCGGTAATTCTCTGATATTCCTCAACCGTGAGCAGTACGTGCGAGGGACGCCCACGATCGGTGATGAATACCGGCCCCCGTTTGGCCGCTCGTTTGGCCCGGCTAGTGTCTTGATTGAACTCTCGGCTCGACAGTTTCGTAATCGCCATGATCCACCGTCCATATGTAGCAACGTGCCTACATTGTAACAAGAATTGGCACAGGAGAAAACCTCCGAGACTCATCTCGTTTAGTGAAAGCCGTGAAGTAAACAAGAAGTAACCAAAGAGAAAGCTGGAGACGCTGTCCCCAGGGACTTGAACCCCAGTGCGCCCTCACACCCGTTGGGTTTGCACCCAAACATCGGGTTTAGGAAGCCCGCACGTTGGGCGTCAAACCCAATGTGCTCAGTCTGCAACCCAGTTCTAAAATGCGCTCACATTCGCTCACAAAATTCGATTCACCGGTGTTCCTGAGCGTGTTTTTGTGAGTCTGACAGGTTCCGTGTGTGCCTTATCTGTCATGTATTTAACAACTTACGTTCTTCTCATAACCCAAAGGTCGGTGGTTCAAATCCACCCCCCGCAACCAATGGAATCATAAAGTTAGGGGAGCCGAGACTCGTGCTCCCCTCTTAACTGTGCGCATTCTGTTCGATAGTTGCCCGCCTGCGCATCCGACGACAGTGGCCGCTTGTGCCTTCTTCCATTCGCGACGCTTGCTTAACTGCGAGTTGTTGTGCACGTTTTTCCTCATCGCACAAATCGCATAGCGCTTGAACATGCTTGCGGTTTCGTGGCCCGTAATCTTCATAGCTGTGCGCGTTCTGTGCGCGTTCCATTGGATGGCTGCCCGCCTGGGCACAGCCACCACGTTGCCTGCCTGCGCCTTCTTCCATTCGCGGCGCTTGCTCTGAACTGCGAGTTGTTGTGCATGTTTTTCCTCATCGCTGAACAGATCCGCATAGCGCTTGAACATGCTAGCGGTTTTGTGGCCCGTAATCTTCATGCAATCTTCCACCGAACTGCCAGCTTTCCATGCCTCATGCGCAGCACTCCTCCGAAAGTCGTGGAAGATTCGTCCGATGTACTTTGGATTCTTTCTCCATGACTTTCCACAGGCAGAACATTTCCTGCGAGATAGGCACGGGTCCCGTCAAGCAGACGGATCACGGTCGTATCGATGTGCCACATCTCGTTAGCTCGAGTTGTACGAAGGCCCACCTGGGGCTTCGCAGGGTGCACGGGGAGGCGGGGGCGGCGCCAGCCGTTCTGCCGCACCAGGCGGTACCAAGTAGAGGGCGAAGCCCATACCTTTCCGGTCGGCGGCGATTCCGCGGAATCAGGCAAGACCACGAGAAACCTTGCGATTTCCGAGTCTTGCAAGTCACAAATGAGTTTTGGCGCACCACAGGATGACTGTTCTACATTTCGGGGCTGGTGGAGTGGTTCTTCAAGTTGACCTCGAAGCGATGCGGGTGCGGTTGTGCATCTGCTCGCAAACGTGTCTCGGCTGCGGACATTGCGTTCGCAAGGTTCATAGCAGTCTTTCCCGATACAGTTTCTTTTGAGGTATAAACGATGTCGAAGCGCGCTGACTCGATTGCATTTCGCGCCTTGACCTCTGAAGCAAGAAGTCTAGCCTGCTGCTGCATCGGGGTATCAAGCGTCGCAAGGTTCACACCGACGCCCAGTTGGTTCGCAGAAAATTCCGAGACTTTTCGATCATCAATCAGGAGGTCATAGGTTCCATCCGACAGCCCGCGCAGCTGTAGAGTCTCGCGGTCAAGAGCAACTACTATGTCAGACAGTTTCACGACGAGGGCAACTACAGGATCAACTTCGGCAGGTGGAAATGGCAAGGGCAGGGCCCGCTCCGTCTCTGTCCATCGCAGTCCGGTCTTCGTCCGATGCACATCACCAACCGTGGCGTTGTTAACATTCACGGTGGCGGCTTTACTCGATACCTCGAAGGACACCGAGCTGACCAATGCGGGCGCATTCCATGACTTGAGCAGGCTTTCGGCCATCAACCAGTGTCCACCTTCGCCAGGGTGAACGCGATCGGGGATCAGTTCCTGGGCGAAGCCGGGAGACTGCCGATTCAGGACTTCGAGAAATTCGGTGACTGGACTGTTAAAATCGGCAAGCTGAGTATGTTTTTCCTTGCTGAGGGCGACAATGAGGTCACTGTAGGCACGTAATACGCTGTTATAACCGCCCGCGAACTGCTCGCCACGGGTTACGTCGTCAAATGGAGACGGCTGAATTAACGTAATGCGCGCTCGCGGAAGATGTTGTTGAATGGAATCGACAATATGCCGATACCCCTGGGAGTAGGTCGAGATGATGCCCGGCTCACTTTGCCGGTAGTAGCCATCATTCATTCCGAGCATAACTGTGATCATCGTCGGTTGATAGACGAAGACATCCCGCTCAAGGCGAAGATCCACAGGGCCTGCAACCCCACCACTTACTTTGTCGCCACCTACGCCAGCGTTGTGGAATGACACTTTCCACGCCGGGAACCGTGTGAGCACATATTCCTCAATGTCTTCGGTATACTCGCGCTGTGCGGTAATGCTGTCCCCGTAAAAGGTGACCCTGTCGCTGTCGTGTAAGGAAAAGTCTCCCGTCTGCCCCACCGATAAAGTGGGTAACAGAAGACCAACCAATACCGTAAGTATCGCAGAGCTGTAGCTGGAATGCATGCTATCTCCTGACCTGAACCGTTCAGCCCCGAGGAGCCCGGCCCATCATTTCAGAATACACCACCAGAGTGGTCGACTGGCCGTGGGCGTATAGAGCAACCCGACGAGTCCCTGCACTTTTGCCATAACTTCCATCCATGTTTTATCGACATTCTCCTCGCCGCCGCTCACGATCCGCAGTACTTACCTTCGGTTTAGACGTCGAAAGGGGACGTACCGCTATTGCCGAACCATCGATAGTTTTTAATCGACTCTTCATGAGATTGGAAGCGCCAGCGTTGTGGTGACTTGTCGTTTAACCAGTCCTCCGCAAAGCCCGTGGAGGAGGCAACGATCTGAAAGGCGTCCTTTACAGCTGCTTTCTGTTCAGGCCCGATGGCCTCGGGCTCAAGTGACACAAAGAGCGAAGTACCGCAGCGACTGACGAGATCGAGCCACTGACGACTCTCGCTCCAGATAGTTCGTGTTGTCACGGCAACGCAATCAGGATCGAGGTGGAAGAATGTTCGGTGCTGTGGACTTCGGAATGCCAACGAATTGATCGCCATGCGACGCGTACGCTCCCAGGTTTTGCCGCTGGCATCGTCACCCGATCGCTGAGATTCGAAGATGCCCGCAGAAAGGTGTCCCATGGTATTGCATCCGAGAATAAGTGTGTTCTTTCCTGCAGCCCGGCGAAGAGCTTGGTAAAAAGAAACGAGAATCTCTGCATTGGTACGGGTCCGGTCTGCGAAGCTCCAGCCTTCTCGTGTGGGACTGGGCCCCATTTCCGAGCCCCATCGGCCAAGGAGTTCGTAGGTGGAATAGTCGTGTTTCACAAAATCATAGCCCCATGAGACGGGCTGACGAACCGATTCCATCATGGCTTCCAGAGCTTCCGGAATAGTGGGGTCATAACTCAGCGCTGGCGGCGTGCACCCCTGGGGGAAACGGGCCCGAGAAAGCAGGAGCGAGCTTTTTGTTTCACGCGTAGCGCGCGTCGGCCGAACCCAGAGGCCCGGGCGCAGGCCTCGATCGCGAATATCGGACGCCAGGCGGACCATATTGGGAAAGCGCCGTTCGTCCTGCCAACCGTCGTCAATTACCATAATGGGCTTGTATCCAGATCGCGGTGCAAGTAAAGCGATTAGATCAGCACCTCGCCGGATCCCATCCGCGGTGTTTTTGCCATAGGCGTAATTCCAATCATTGCCCCCATAAAGCGGGCCATCGGGCAAGGTAGGTTCAAGGCACATTTTTCGGCAGAAATGTCGTGAACACTCGAATGGCGCTTCGCCTGGCTCTCCTTTATGTGTGACTACGGTCGCGACATGGAGACGGCGCGACCCGAGTTCAACGTGACTCCCACCGTTGCGCAGGTCAGCCCACAGGGAAACGCCGTCGGGATCAACTTGCCAAAAACAAAGGGCCCCAGCACCCGTACGCACGCCGCATCCATGTACACTATCGCCGTCGACCGTGAGGAAATACCATGGCATCGCTCGCTCCGGCGCAAATCCTCGCCACTCCAAGTCGCCATAGCTCCTTTCCCAGGCGTCTCCGAGAATGCGTATGGAAGAAGCTATCTTTACATTCCATCGGAGATGTAAATGGGTCAAATTGATGCGGGGGCTGAATAGATGAATGGAAAGCTCTTCGACTTTCGCTTCCGGCGAGCCTTTTGTTTGAAGGCAAATATCCCGGTTAACCCACAAGTCCTCAGAACGAGCCAGAGGGTAAGGGATTTTGAGACCCGAATAAGCGGTAAGCAGATCAGGTGAGCGAAGAACATCTAAATCGTACCCAGTGGCGCTGTCCCGACGCCTTGGATTCGGCACAACCGCACTTGCGGGTGAAATAACAAGACCGCCCGCGGCCAGGCCGACAAATGCCCTTCTGGTCATGTTTTGTCGAGGCACAGTCCGCACTCTTCTAGCTTCCCAGGCTGCTCTTCAGCGCACAATCAAGAACGCCGGACGATTCACTTCCTTTTTCGATCATGCTGTCATGTATGTCAGATAGCAAGCTTCTAATCCCTCGTCTCCGTTCATTCCCGGTTGATTGACCACAAAGTCGATGCTGTCTGCCCCAGTTCAGAAGTTCTTAGTGAAGCCACGCTCTGGCCAGTTGGGGGAGGGCTTGACGCGATTTTAAAATCGACGCGACCGGGGTCCCTCAAGTCGCCTCGATTCTGTTTCAAAAGTAATACTTCAGCGCGAACTGAAAGAAACGAGAATCTGGGGTGTAAGCGCCTAAAGAGCGGGTCGTCAAAATATACCCGCTGTTGGAATTTATAGAGACATCAGCAGGATTTGCATATGCCGGTGTGTTGAACACGTTGAACACGTCGACGCGAAATTGCAGATATTGCTCGCTAAGCGTGCTGAAGTTCTTAAAGATCGAGATATTCGTGTTGTTAAAACCCGGGCCATCGATCTGATCCCGTGGCGGGCCAAGATATTTAATCGCAGTAGCCGTATCGGTTATCAAGCCTGTCACGCTGGCACCAGGGAGCGGATTGGCGAATGCGCACGGATTGTACCAATGTGTCACTGTGCGGACCTTCGCGGGGCACGTGATATTAGGGTTGGTGGAGTTGGGCTGACCACCACCTTTAAATGGATCGCCGATGCGGATTGCATTGGCGGCGCCGCCAGCGGCCGTCAAACTGTTGGGTGAGATGGTGATTGGGGAGCCCGTCTGCGCTGCGAACGTAAGTGCAATTGACCATCTGCCAACGAATTGATCTAGTACTTTATTCTGACTGAGATAGCGACGGTTAGTGCCGAACGGCAATTGATATGCTCCAATAAAGGTAACCCTCTGACGGACATCGGACGGAGAATCAGCAAACTCGTATTTCAGCGGAATCAGGACAGGGTTGCGCCATTCAGCGACGCCAAGTAACGAAGAGAGACTTGGAGGGCCGTTATCGACCGAATGACCCCAGGTGTAGCTGGAAAGAAAATCCAAGCCCGAAGAGAATCGTTTCTCAACGCTGGCCTGTAAGGCATGATAGGCACTCTCCCCTGCATAGTTGTCGAAAAATGCGCCACCGAGAAGTGGGAACGGTGAATACGGCTGCATATTCGTTCCCGGGAACGCTAGCGCGGCGGGCGAGTTGAGGTTGACATCGTCCTGCATATGGCGCCCCAGAGCGCCAACGTAGCCGACTGTGAGGCCAAGGGTTTTGGTAATCGCATACTGCGTCGTCAGATTCCATTCCTCGCTGTATCCGTCATGATAATGCAATGGCCGGCCCGCCAGAATGGGGAAGGAGACAGGGCTCGATGGTCCTGGCCTTGGCACATTAGAAAATCCAATGGGGAGGGTGATGCCGTTCGTCGGGCATGAACCTCCCAAGCTGCAACCGCTCGTCGGCAAATATCCAAGCGTCGCGGCAAATGGATACGAAGTTCCCAGGGTCGAACCCACATTTTCAAGGCCGCCATAAAACATTCCAAAGCCCGCCCGAACGACCAGCCGGTCAGTCGCGCGAAAGCTCAGGCCAATTCGCGGAGAGAAGTTAGTTTTGCTGGCGGTGCTTAGTGCTCGATTGGCAGTGTACTCAATGGGGAAATTATTTTGGCTGGCGATTGTCAGAAAGCTGCTGTCTAAAGCCAGACTGCTCCATTTGCTGGGTAAAAGGAAGACGCCGCGTCCGGTCCCGACTCCCAATGACAGCGGAACAAAATTCGATTGTTGGTCTCGGAGTGATGCATACGGCTGAAAATAGTCGTACCGAAGCCCAAGATTAAGAGCAATCCGTCGATTCACAATCCAGTCGTCCTGGAAATATCCAGCCAGATACCAGTGCACTTGATCCACATTGCTTAGTTCAGAGAGAAAGGCCGAATTTTGATAGTCCGCGAGGAAGTCAGCAACCCCATAACCTGTGTAGTTAACGCCAGGCTGGCCGGTGTATGTTCCACTATATGTGTAGCCACCTCGTGGCGCTGGTTGTTCGAGGTAGCTGAATCGCACGCGTTGAAAGTCCGCTCCCATCCGCAGGGAATGATTGCGGACAATTCGGGTTACATTGTCAAGCAACTGAAAGGTGTTGTCATGCTGAAGTGCTGGATAGAAGAAGGGTGAGCCAAAGCCGTTAATACCCCCAATGCCGACACCAGGTAAGCCTCCATTATTGGGGCCGAACGGAATGCCGCCCAGTCCAAGCCGCGTCGAAAGGTCTTGGCTGCGGCTGAATTGCGTGTGCTCAATGACCATCAGGTTCTCGCCGATACGAAACTCATTCACAAATCTAGGGTTGAAGATGTGAGTTCCGCTCACTGCGATGCCTTCAACCTTGGCTGCAAGGTTGTCACCGCCGAAGTTCCCGCCATCCAAAATCGGACCTAACGGGGGCGGGATCGAGCCGAGGTCGTTGCTGTAGCTCATTCTTGCGAATGCACGGTCCTTTTCATTGACATTCCAATCGACCCTGCCGTCCCACTGGGCAGTGTTGTCCACTGCATTGGCGCTTTGTTCGTAGTTGTTATAAACCTTACCGCCATTGGTGTTGGGTAGTGGGTAGAGAGAAAGAAGCCTTTGCGCCACGGGCGAGATTTGGCCTAAACACAACACATTCAGCTTTCCATTGCACGACTGAGTCGTCACGCCAGAAGAGCCGGGTGCGTAAAGCGTGATTGGTTGAAGTTGACCGGTAAGGGATGTATTGAGAAGCTCGCTGAAGTCGCCCGACCGCATCGCGGCCGTAGGAACGGTTGCAAAGACCGGGCTTCCGTAAACGATGCGATTTGCCTCGGCATCAGCAAAGAAGAAAAGATGGTTATGAACGATCGGCCCACCGATGGTGGCTCCAAACTGATTTTGGCGGTATTCGAGATTAGCATTAGTATTGAACTGCCCCGCATCGAAAGCGTCATTGCGCAGATATTCCCACAGGTTTCCATGGAAGGCGTTAGTGCCGCTCTTGATGGCTGCGTTGATGACAGCTCCAGCGGAGTGGCCGAGTTGGGCGTCGTACGAGATTGTCTGAACCTTGAACTCCGACAAAGCATCAGGTGGTGGCTTAACTGAATAGCTGGTGCTGTTAAGAATGTCTGCACTGCTGCTGTTGTTGTCGACACCGTCAAGAATAAAGTTGTTTTGCTCCGGACGCTGCCCGTTGGCGTTGAAGTCGCCGTTCGCTCCACCGCGTCCGTCGGCCGTAGGCGGTGCACCAGCGGCAAACTGGGCGATGAAAACGTAGTTGCGTCCATTCAGCGGCGTCTGATTGATGACCTCCGCGGAAAAGGCTTGAGCATTGGAGGCATCTTGAGTCTGAAGTAGCGGCTCGTCGTTGGCAGAAACCTTTATTGCCTCCGCAACTGCTCCGACCTTGAGACGGAAATTTATGGTCTGCCGCTGATCTACTTGAACCACAACGGACTCCACTGTGTAAGAGGCAAAATTGGGGGCAGAGGCAGTGACGTTGTAATGGCCTGCCTTCACGGGAGGAAAAATGTAGACGCCATCCGCATTTGTAGCTGTGGCGAACTGCAATCCAGTGTCAACGTCCGTGAGGGAAACTTTGGCGCTGGGGAGTGCTGCGCCCTGCACATCGCTGACTACACCCGTAATTGTTCCCTGGTCAACTTGCGCACGTACTAAAGGAGGGGTGAGCCACAACAAAATGAAAATAAGGAGGATTGTCAGGGAAATGCCCTCGCTGGACGCTTGCGAAAAGTAAAGTGCTGCCTTGCACTGATTCCATCGGTTCAGGATTTCACCGATTTCCATAAGGAATAGCCTCCAGTTTTCATTCGATTCGAACACGATCTCGTCCACGCTCCCCTGGGGGCCATTGTCGGACCTAAGCCCCTGAACGGTCCCATCTGACACAATTCGGCTTGCTCCGGTAAGGTAGATTACGGTGCTCCTTACGTGCCGCTCCTTTTTGTGTTCGACCATAACTCCTTTATATTCAATAAGGAGTGGGAGATACGTGCCGATACGACTCAGCATGGACCTGCAACGCCAAACGCGGTACAGTACTTCGACCTTCGACCGGGGAGCGAATTGCAACTTAAGGCTTGAAAGGATTGAGAGGGCTTGAGACAATCGCGCGCTGATTGGTTCTTTCTAGCTCGGCTGATCTACTCCGTGGACCGGGCGTCGCTCCGCGGAGGGAAATTCCTACGGTAGCAAGTGGCAACGCGAAGACGCAAGACTGCACCGATAAGCTGCAGCTGCAAATGAATGGGAAAACATTAGCGGGCAACCCGAGTGTGGAACAAGAGGCGGCTTCAGTCGGGAAGGCATTAGAAGAGGTACTTGCGGGGTCTTCATTTCGCTCCAGCCCGCAATGCCAGGCACTCCTGCGTTACATCGTCGAGCAATCAGTGGCCCACCGTGACGAAATGCTGCGCGAACGCATGATCGGTATCAATGTGTTCGGTCGCCCCGCAGATTACGATACTGGAAACGATCCCGTAGTCCGATCGCGTGCTGCCGAAGTTCGAAAACGGCTGGCTCAGCATTACCTGCAACACGAGCATGGGCCTGAAGCCATGCGAATAGAGATTCCAAGCGGATCCTATCGGGCAATCTTTACGGTGCTCGACCGCACTTGGGACAGTGCGCCCCGGACCATCAAAGGAGGCGCCAACTTAGATCCGCCCGACCAGAAGACGGATCGGAACCCAAACCATGGCGTTAACGAACATTCGGTGTCCGCTCAAGCTCCGGTTGCTCAAGATCGCCGTCGTCCTGCAAGTCGGCGGTATCCGGGAATTGGGTTGAGCTGGCTACGATGGCTAGCCGGGAGTGTTTTGGTAGCGACTATACTGCTGACGGCGGGCCTGTTCACGGTGCGGCAAGGTCGTGCGCCGCATCAGCGTTTGTATGACATGTTTTGGGCGCCTATCGTGAACAAGCAATCAGTGCTTATAGTCATCGGTGCGAACCACACATACATCCTCAGCGATGATTTCTTGGACCGCTATCGCACGGAACATCAATTGCAATACTTGGGGAGGGGGCGGGAATTCTTCATCGATCTTAAGAGCGGAGACAAGATCGACGAAAACGATCTAATTCCGACGAATTCCTTCATTGGGTTTGGCGATGTCGCCGCCGCTGCTCGAGTTGCCTCGACACTGACGAGGTTTAATAAACCCTATGACCTTCGCTACGGCGACAACATTGCCGTTGGTGATCTCCAATCGTCGCCAGCAGTTCTTATTGGCGGTTTTAGCAATGTTTGGACTCTCGAGGTGATGCATCACCTTCCTTTTCGTCTCGAAGGTGGCGATAGGATCGTTGAGGGTAGCGAGAAAAAACGGGTTTGGATCAGGCAATCTGATCCGGGAACAATGAGAGGGGACGACTATGCGGTTGTTACAAGACTGAATGATTCAGAGACAGGAAACTTTGTCCTAGCGATAGCTGGAATCGACACCTATAGCAATCAGGCTTCGGCCGATTTCTTGGATAACGCGACCAAGCTAGGTAACCTATTGCAATCTCTGCCAATTGCTTGGCAACAAAAGAACATGCAGATCGTGCTGCACACAACCGTTATGGCCCACGTCCCCGCGGTAGTCAGTGTGGAGGCTGTAAAGGTTTGGTGATTCACTGGCTCACTTCGCTTTTTAGGCCAACTGTCCATGTTCTCTCATTGCATCGTGGTCTTCACCGGCGTGGGCCTCCCTCCTTCGCTGTGACTACCGAAAACCCGGCCTTCGGTGTTCGGGGCTTCTTTGCGGGTGTTGCGGTTCCAATTGGTCTGGCTGCGAACCATCGAACCATCTTCGGAAGTTCATGCCGAACGAAGGCATCGAAAACCAGCTTACGTGTCGCGGGGGGACTACAGACGATCAGTATTGACTGCCCCGGGATTCGAAACCACCATATTTTAATGCGTTTACTGAAACCCGCTCACGTTCGTGAGCCTAACCACACGTTGGGTCGAAATCCAAAAGTACTCAGTTTGCAACCCCGTTCTAAAACGCGCTCACACGAATCGCCTTGGGAACGTCCGCCTCAATAACGTTGATCGTTAGATGTCTCTGGATCTCAGTGTCGCCATCTTCCCAATTACCGTCCCACGAGATTTCCACACGATATATGGGCGAATCAGCCTGAGTAGATCTTGCCTGAAGGAAGAGTGCCAGACGGCAAGCTACAGTTCTAACGGGGTTCGGGTTAAACGGCGAAATAAGTGGCATGAGACGCAACCTCCGCCTTTTGTCACAGAGCAGAGGTCGCTGTCATATTCGTGACCGATGGTCCGCGTAAGGCTTCTGATCGATGAGCTAGGATACCTTTCCCTGGATCAGCAAACTTCTAATCTCTTCTATCAGGTCATCTCCACTCGCCACAGCCATAAAAGGAGCACTCTGATCACTACCAACACCGCCTTTTCCGACTGGGGCAACATCCTCTACAACACCACCATCGCCACTGCCATCGCCGATCGTTTGGTGGAAAACTCCGAGATCTTCCTGCTGGGCGGGGAAATCCTTCGTAAAAGCAATAAGAGCCAGCCGCCCGACCAAGCCTAGAACGGCCTGGCTCAGATCAGGCGCCGCTCTGTGACGATATCCCGCGTGGAGGAGTCCGCCGGGTAACCCCTCAACGGCGCTGACGACGGGGGCGGGAGTGCCACTCTGGATTCCCGCTCTCTGTTCTTCCTTCCCTATGTTCAACTTCAGCGCCAATCATTTGCTCTTGCTCTCGCGCATGGAATACCGCAGCTGTGTTGTGTTCCTAATGCAAGACCACTCCACCCGCCGGGTCTATCGCCTGTATGACTTCACCAAATCCCAAACCATCACGTCAGGCCACTATTACTGCGTGTCGGGAAAGGTCAACAGCGCGGACAAACTGTACCTGGTCATCGAGTCGGTCAAAAGGGATACCAAACACAGCCCGGAGCCGCAGTTACGACTGGAGTAGGGCGGCGCGGGAGGGAACCGATGAACTAATCAGCCGTGGCTGGGTAAAAGACAACTCAGACAACGCAATCGGCTTCGGTGGTGACGGCCAACGCACTCGTGTCTTTGAAGAGCTTGCTGGCAGCTATCTGGCTCACCCCAAACCGGCGTTAATGGCTCCCTTTTAAACCGGCGCTAACACCCTTCGGGTGGATTTGCAGAACTAGGCTAGGGGTGAGATGAGGATGGGATTGAAGTCTTCATTTTTTTCCCCAAAAGAACGTTTTGGACATTCAGCGGAGCTGAATATCCAAATCCTGGGGGGGGGTTAACGACTATAACTTGCCAAGTGTCCTGTTTCCATAGAGAGGATGTGAGGATCGATACCTGAAGTTCCGACGCGCTCACGAAGGACGTGTCAAGGTAGGCACCATTCCATCGCACGATTGAGCCCTCTTTGAAGTTTGCCCCTCTCACGGCTATCCGCACTTTGCGATTGGTATGCGAAACCAGACTGATCCCACTGGTAGAAGGCGGGGGCTCAACGGGCGGTCTGTCGAAAAAAGGTTTCTGGTCGAACGAGCTTTGAGCCGATTTATTTTCTGCCGCGATCGAGGGTTTTTGGTGCGGAACAGGGCCATAGCCCTCAGTTTCTCTGGTCGAGGTGAACATGAAGAACAAAACAGCAACCAACAAACCAGCAAGCGAGACTACGCCCAGTGACAGAGCGAATCGCCAGTTGCTCAGAAAGCGAATCCCACTTCTGGGTTCACGAACAGTCGTGCCAAAAGGTGGGCGGGTTTCTAGTGGCGCTAAGTTCTCCGTTCCGCCCAACGGATAAGCTATTCCTTCTGAGGATCCAGAGTCTTCAGGTTCCGAAGACAGGTATCCGCGGTTCTTCGCGGAAACGGGAGGCAACCCGAAAACATCACTCCAGATCGGAACTTCGTCATTGTCGGACCGAGGTCGATCCACCAGTGCGAAGGCTTCCAGCAACTCGTCTCGTCCTAAGAGTTTTGCTGTTAGACGTATCTTATCTCGCCGAGCCCGCGTTCGAAAGAATCGATGTTTGAAGCACTGAAGATCTGTCTCGCTCAGTGCGTTCTCAATGTATTCTTCGGTAAGCTCATCCTCGATGGCCGACAACAAATCCGCGACTTCTCCGTTGAGAAGAACGGCCTGTTCCAGATCGTCCGATTCAATTTGCGAACACTGTCCTAGCAGATAGCGACGCAAGAATTGGTCGTCAAATTTCTCATTCTGCGGACGATGGTCGGGTTTTGGCAGATCGTCGTCGGGCATCACTGCACCTGCGGAGGCTTTCCAAACTCTATACAAGGCATAACACAATCTGCAACACGCGCGCGAAGTCGGGAGATTCTGATCCTGAGTGCGTTTGGAGTCGTAGCCATCTCTAGTGCCATCTGCCTACGATTCGCGACTTTTTGGCCCGGTTCATACCGGTAGTACTTCAGCAACTTGTCTCTGTCCGAACTAGAAAGGCGCTGCAGGCAAGCGTCGAGGCACATGTGTTCTTTTTCGAGATTGAGAACGTAGTAGCCCTGCGCATTGAGATTCCATCGAAAGGGAAAGTCCGCGGGAAAACCCGCGATCATTTTTCGGGGAACCCTCAGGTACTCGGAATAGATGTTCTTGGCGAATCCAAAAAACAAGCGAATTTGATCTTCCGGACAGGCAGATGGCAAAGTTTCGCGTGCCAAGTATCGGGCCACTCTATCCATCACCTCATCCGCCAAGTCTTCAGCACACTCACATCCTTTGAACTCGAAGTGCTTAATCAGCCTCCGGTGCATTTCTTGGTATCTGGCTCCCGAGGACTCCTCGTTCGGGTCGAGCCATTTAAGCAAGCAATCGAAGTCTGCTCGTGGCAAATCTGAGCGCTTTGGCATAGTCAACTATTGGCGGATTCGTCAAATGCAATCGGCACGAAATTGTACCGCACGAATTAGCAAACTGTTGGAAAAGATAGTCTTCCAGTTCGCTGACTTGAGCCTCCGGATGAAATGGTGGGCAATTCTAGCCGCAAGAGTGGAAGGCTTAGCTCAGAAATGAAACCAGCGAAGATGAAATGTTTTTCCAGTTCTGGTCATAAGAGAGTGAAAGAGCTCGATGGGCACAAGAAGCGGCTAAGAGGGGCCAATTCCCCTCGCAAAAATGGCATCGGATCCGATGCCTGCCGGGGTATCGGGAGCGATCCGCTCGGCAAGGCCTCCTCCCCTTCCGCGACCGCCCGCCGGAGGCTTTCCGCTTCGCGCCCTGAGGAGTTGGGCGTTGGTT
>Ga0123355_10003156_pt1 | contig 23518 bp, 22 predicted proteins | sample TergutEmb28metaG_3_FD_89872 | JGI IMG/M metagenome (GOLD analysis project Ga0123355, IMG submission 89872) | Embiratermes neotenicus P1 segment gut microbial communities from Petit-Saut dam, French Guiana - Emb289 P1 | ecosystem: Host-associated > Arthropoda: Insects > Digestive system > Gut ... | reverse complement strand
TTCTCTCAAAACTTCGCAATCCTGTTCAAATGCAATTTTTCCGTTTTTAATAAGCATTACACGATCAAACACAGTTTCTACATCTCTAATTAAATGTGTAGATAGTAGAATAGAAGATTCCTCTGCATGTGTAGCGATTATAGACTGTAAAACCTTCATTCTGCCAATCGGGTCTATACCGCCCAGCGGCTCATCCAGTAAATATAATGAAGCTTTGCGAGAGAACGTAACCCCAAGCGCAACCCGCTCCTGCATACCTTTAGACAATTTTCGTATATAGGCATCTTGAGAAAGTTCTAAAATTTCCTGCATCATTTTGGCGTTGCCACTATCATAGTCCGGATACATTTTTCTATAAAAGTCAAAAGCATCTGACACTTTCATCCACGCTGGAAACTCAAGTTTATCCGGCAAAAAAGCAATTGTCTTTTTTGCCTCTACCCCTCGCCTTGCCCCACCCGGATACCTAATTTCACCAGAATCTGGATACAACAGGCCTGCGATGGCTTTCATAAGCGTGGTTTTACCTGCACCGTTTGGGCCAAGTAAACCTACAATTTTGCCCTTAGTAATTTTCATATCTAAGTTATCTAAAACTTGATTTCTCGAAAACCGCTTACTAAGTCCTGTAATTTTCAAAAGTTCCATTGGTTACTGTCCCCTTTCGGTAAAGCTTTCAAGTTCGCTTTTTATTTCGTTGTCGGTAAATCCAAGAGAGCGCATTTCTTCCATGAATCTGGACACCACGTCTTTTACCATTTCTACTTTTATTCCCTGCACCATATTCTCGCCCTCCATAATAAAATACCCTGTTCCTCTCTTAGAATAGATAAGCTGCCGCCGCTCCATTTCTTGATACGCCCGTTGCACGGTGTTTGTGTTTACCTGTAACTGCATTGCCAACTCTCGGATAGACGGTATCCTTTGGGATGGTACAAGTTCTCCTTTTATTAGCCCGCGGCAAAATTGCGTAACTATTTGCTCGTATATGGGAGAACGCTCGTCAAAATTTGCAAAATCATTAATCGGCATTTGTGTGACTCCTTTCTTATATTTTTAATTTTTGAATGTTCCCTTGCATTGGTGCACCACCATACTACTACACTAATCACATATTGTCAACCAGGAAATTTATTACAAATTTATTTCATCAGGAACTTTGGCATATCCTCCACGTTTTAATAAGCAAGAATATAAAAATTATTTGCGGGCAAAGCCTCATTAAAACAAGAAAAGAGGAAGATAACCATGAAAAAACAAAAAAGATTATTAGCCACAATAGGCATTGCAGGAATGCTTGCACTCACCGCCTGTGCCGCTACAGACACAGTATCTACAGCCCCAACGACAGTCGATGTAGCGGATGACTACACTTTTGCGCAGCCACTAATCGATGAAGAGCCTGAAGAAATACACACCGACATAGGCATAGTCGGCGGCCCGGCACTACTTTCTCCGGAAGATGTTGAGCGAATGTGGGCAAACATGTTTGACCCCGAAACTGTACAAATTATTGTACAAGACGAAGTGATAGCAGCACCAACACCTTTTACAGACAACACAGCCGGAACCGTAATGCTACCGTTAATAGCTATTGCCGAAGCTTTGGGATATGTAGTCGTTGATAATGGTGAAGAGGTAATTGTTGGCCCAGGCAGCATTGTTACTGCTGGCGAAAATAGCTATTTCCGTGGTCGGGAAACACCAAGAGAACTAACCTCCGCCCCCATAATGCGTGACGGTATAATGTTTGTACCCTGGGAGTTTTTCCATGAAATACTATCCGCCACGGCATTTGTAGAGGACGGAGATATACATGTGGTAGAGCTAGAATTTTAATATATGTAAAAAATTCAGTTGGGTGCCCTCCGCACCCAACTGAATTTTCTCTTACCCTTTACGCACAACATCTATCATTGCAAAATAATTTTCATGCGGTACATATGGCGGAACACTATTCCCGGTACCAAGCGCATATCCGCCAACCTTTTCTGCTTGCTTTAACATCGCCTTTGATCTCGCGTTAATTTCCTCCGGCGTTGCAGTACATACAAAACCCACATCGATGCCACCAAGCAAGGCTATTCGCCCCTTATATTTTTCATACACTTCCTCTATTGGCATAATCGTATCCTCAAAAGAATGCTTGGCATCGTAGCCCATATCCGTGATTATATCTTCCATAATTTCTTCTGCCTGCCCGCAAGAATGTAGTATTACAGGCTTGTTTTGGGCATGGCAGGTTTCTACAATTTTTTTATGCCACGGAAATACATATTTTCGCATATCATCTGGGCTTAGCATTGGTTGGGTTTTAAATCCCCAGTCGTCGTTAGATACCAGTGCGCAAACATTCTCATGCCATGCAACCAGTTCATAATACTTCACAAGGCGGCTTCCTACGTCGTCAAATATTTGCTTAGTTAGCTCAGGGTCATCGTAAAGCATTAGGCACAAATTATCATAACCCACCAAACTTATTACGTTCTCTAAAACCCCACCTGGACCCATAACCAAAAACTTCATACCTTCCGGCAATTCAAGCTTATCCAAAACTTTGGAGTCAAAATCTTCCGGCTCCGGCCAAACATATTTATTGTAAGACTCCCAATCCACAATCGCATCTGCATCATTTAGGGATATTGTTGATTTGTGGTCTTTCTTACTTACCGGAAAATGAAAGTCAGAACCATTAATTGTTACATAATCATAACCCGCTGCAACAAATGCAGCAATACGCTTGCGCCCCCAGTCGTATCCATCGCCTTTGTCAAACACCTTGCCATCGTTTAGCACATCATACAACTGATCATTCATAAAAAACTCAAACAGCGTAGGGCGATCCGGCACCTCTTTGTTAAGTACTTTTAAAAACTGGGTATAATCTGGTTTACGCATAAAAATCTCCCTTTCTAGTTTCATAATAATCCCTAGCACGCCAACCTAATTTTAAATCGCACAACAACCTTGTAGAGAACGGTTCATAACCGTTCCGAAATATTCCAAAGTTGGAATAGTCACGAACCATTCTCTACTAAAATTAGATTCCCATATGCTTTTCTGAATTATAAGTATAGCGCGTAAATCAAAATTATACTATACTCACATTATGATAAATTTAGATTATGCATCACATACACCTGCCAATCCCACCATATTGGCAGAATTTTGCCGTATAGAGCAAGCGTTTCCGGCCAATGTAATGGCAGCCCACACCCTAGGGCAAAAAGCCATGGCCGAAATGACACGTATTACAAATGGCATCGCAAACCTACTTGATGTAAGCCCCACAGAAATAATTTTTACTTCCGGCGCCAGCGAGGCAAATAACCTTGCGATTAAAGGGATTGCAAAGGCCTATGCACATGTTGGCAAGCATATTTTATCTACGTGTTTAGAACATCCCTCCGTTGGAGGCAGCTTGGCGGCACTTGCATTAATGGGCTATGAAATCGAGCTTTTAAAAATTTTACCAAATGGCAAAATAGATCTCGACCATTTAAAAACCGCCATAAGGCAAGATACCGTGCTTGTATGTATCAGCTCTGTAGATAGTGAGTTAGGTGCAATTCAACCTGTTACAGAAATTACAAAAATACTGGAAAATCACCCCCACTGCCACTTACACATTGATGCAGCACAAAGCATGGGCAAAATGAACATACCTTTAAACCGTGCGTCTACCTTTTGTTTTTCGCCTCACAAATTTTACGGCTTATGCGGCGTAGGTGTGTTGGTAAAGCGTGCAAATGTTGTTTTAGAGCCACTGATCCATGGGGGCAAAAGCACCACCATTTACCGCAGCGGCACCCCTACCCTAGCACTGGCCGCCGCCACACTAAAAGCCTTAGAATTAGCATTTGCCGAAATGGAAACCCGGCTTAAAATTGTAGACAATTTACGCAAGCACGTACTAGCTTCCATACAAAATTCCAAAGTACGTATCAACAGCCCGGCAGATTCCAGCCCATATATTCTAAACATAAGCGTTACCGGCATTAAAGGCGTAGACTTTCAGGCCGCCTTAGACAAACATGGTATTTGCGTTTCTGTAAAATCTGCATGTTCTACAGACAACGCGCCATCCCGCCCGGTTATGGCAGTAAGCCGAGACAAAAAGAATGCAATATATTCCTGGCGTATCAGCTTTAGTCATTTAACTACATTTGCAGAAATCGATAAATTTAACGACGCCTTTCAACAAATATGTAAGGAGACAGCATGAAAAAACAACTAACCCCCATACAAAAAATCGAGCGCAGCATCCATAAAAAATATCGCAAAGCCATCTGGAAGCCATTTGTAACAGGTATCCAGCGATACGAACTTATCCAAGAAGGGGATTCTATTGCCGTATGCATTTCTGGCGGCAAAGACTCCATGCTAATGGCAAAGCTAATGCAGGCATTATACCGCTATAGCAGCTTTCCCTTTGAAGTAAAATTTTTGGTAATGAACCCAGGCTACAACGAAATTAACCTCCAACGAGTGATAGCCAACGCTGCAAAGCTCGAAATTCCAATACAAATCTTCAACTCCAACATCTTCGAAGTCGTTACAAATACCGACCGCTCCCCCTGTTACCTTTGCGCAAGAATGCGCCGAGGGCATTTGTATGCATACGCAAAAGAACTAGGCTGCAACAAAATAGCCCTTGGTCACCATTTTAACGACGTGGTGGAAACAACCCTAATGGGAATGCTGTTTGGTGCACAGATACAAACCATGATGCCAAAACTAAAAAGTAAAAACTTCCCCGGACTGGAACTGATTCGCCCCATGTACTGCGTACACGAAGAGGCCATTCTCGCATGGAAAAACTATAACAACTTAGAATTTATACAATGCGCCTGCCCTCTTGCCGAAAGTTGCAGTGTTTTTGACGCAAGCGGCGGTGTTTCAAAGCGTCAAGAAATTAAAATGCTCTTAAAAAATCTAAAACGAGAAAATAAAGACGTAGAAAAGAGTATTTTTCAAAGTATCCACGCTGTTAATCTGGATACGGTAATCGGATATAAGCTGGATGGAAAAGATTTTAGCTTTTTAGATAAGTATTAATACAACGCAACATCTGACTTCGAAATAGTGGATGTAAAAAGAAGTTAATTATGCTATAATTAACTGTATGGATATGAGATATGTAGGGGGCGGCACCCATAGACACGCACTTTCTGTCCGTGTAAAAACAGCAAGCATGTCCGTAATCCATAATACTGAAAAGAGGTGTTCAATATTATGGAAGGAAAAGTGATATTATATGATGCCAACGATACAAAGGTTGGCGAAACTTTTATGCGCAGAGCAAGGCAATTTGTAAAACAGCAAAGAGCAGAATGGATAGATGACAACCACAATGCCATCCGGTTTGTTGCTGACCTAGAAAATTGGGAAACAGCTATAATGCCTAGTGACGACCCAAATGACACACAGCTAATCTTATTAGCTGAAAAACGAATTACAGAGCGCAAGCGGTTTATAATCCATTCCATTGTAGCAGTTCCAATATGGTTAGTTTTGGTTTTTGTTTTTGGTAATATGACCCGCGATATGGTATTCCCTGTGTTTTTTACAGGAGTCTGCCTAACAGCATATCTCATTCACGCCTATCAATTCGCCATCCCGCGAATCAACAAATACCGCTCACATGATAAAGAAGAACGAAGGGCAAGAAGATTAGCCGCAGAAGTTGCTACATTAAAAACTGAGTTGCAAAGGCAAAACGGACAATTATAATTCAAACAATCAAGCCTATATTTACAGACAGGAGCGCAACAATAGCTCCTGTCTGTTTTTTAAATATTCACTGTTATATAAGATAGTTCTAAACCTTGTCCATATATACATATTATTATTGTATGAACAGGAGCTGGTGTTATGAAAATTCTACTTTTTCTAGTCTTGGCAACCATACTAACCGCCTGCACACAAAGTAACGACAACATCGGCGGCCCACTACCTATGCTAATAACCGATTGGACAGATATTACAGATGGCGATGCCCTAACACTTTTTGACTATGCAGCCATCACTCCCATAGACTTTAATACAAATGAAGTAATCGCAACCATAGGCGACGATCAACCAATACCACACAGAATTGTTGCCGAAATGCTTGAAGCCCTAAACCATAACGACCATATGCCATATTTATCCTACGACGACCCAGACACCATGCTAACACTAGAAGAAGCCCACCAAATACTACACAACTTAAACCCCACATCCATGGTAATTTACCTAACCGACGAAAACCGCAATACATACATCTCCTACGCCCTATGGGTAGAATTATTTATTAAGCTACTTGAAGAATGTGAAGACAAACACGGCGTAGAGGCCGCCAACATCATTGTACTAAGCGTAAACAACGGACAAACATTAACCAATTTAGGTATATTTGATGGCAAAAACATTAACCTATCTGCCTACTTAGACCAAGAATTACGAATACTGCACAAAAATGGAAAAATCCTAGCAGTCCTTGGTATAACCAGCCTCATGCCAACCTTAAAAAACGTAATGATAACCCACATCGATAATTTCGGTATAAGCATATTCATAGGTGGCGCAGAACGAAACTATGTGTTCGCCTCAGACATATCTCTCCCACCAGAAGACACCCCTCCCCTACCCCAAATTGCAAACATACAAATTTCTGCCAGAGAAGTCATTGCAATAACAACCGCCGACACAATAATCAACGGCACAATAGAAAGAGTTCGCCCTCACATAATTGACCTGCGTGAATGGGGTGCAATTCCCCTATGCCCTTTCTTTACCATTTTTGGCACATCATCCACTGTTAACGGCTCACAAAACTATGGCTTTCATGCAACAATAAAAACCCTACCAGACTTGCTAGTAGGCACAAATATAGCAGATTTCCATATTATAAATGGCAGAATTGCATCCGCCGTAATAAGCCGAAGTACCCAACCCACAAATATCCGTGTAGTCATCAGCACATCACACTTTGAAAACCTTGTACACGAAAACGTAACCATTACCGGAACAGGCGCATTTACCGTACGTAGCGACACCAGAACAGAACAATTCGCCGCTGGAGAGCATTTCACCGCAACATACGACCTATGGGAAGCAAATCGTCTATATATTTCCACAAACGACCCGGCCTACAGACTAAAAATTGTAGGATTAGAACGCCATTGGCAAAACGGACAAACCCCGCAATATCGTGGAACCTTTGAAGTTGCACGGTTTAACGGCGGAGGGTTTATCATTGTAAACGAACTATGTATAGAGGAATACCTGTATGCGGTCATTCCAAGCGAAATGCCAACATCTCACGGTTTAGAAGCAGCAAAAGTACAGGCTATTACTGCACGAAGTTTCGCCCGCCACCAAATATATCAAAACGCCTTTCACCAATTTGGCGCCCATGTAGACGATTCTGTCATAAGCCAAGTATATAATAATATTCCCGAAACTGAAATTTCAATTGCGGCAGTTACCGCCACACGTGGACAGGTGCTAACCGTGGATGGGCAGCCTGTTATCGCAAATTACTTCTCCACTTCCGGTGGAACAACCGCAAACTTTGGCGAAGTGTGGCCACAGGGCAATCAATTTCCCGGCAGTACACCATCACACCTCGTATCCAGGACACATTTCCACCTGCCCCATAATCCCGGAGATTTACGTAATGAAGATTACGCCGCCCATTTCTTTCGCAGCCACGACATCCCCGCATTCGACCGAGAGTTCCCATGGTTTCGCTGGCAAGTGAGTCTCACATATGCCCAGCTTACAGAATCTATAAACGCAAACATTGCCGCAAGGCAAGCCGCAAACCCCGCAATGGTTCAGGTATTATGCGCCAATGGCAACCCTACAAACGAAGCGATACAAACAATAGGCGAACTTTTAGACATGCAAATAATTCGTCGCGGTCAGGGTGGCAACATAATGGAAATGGTACTTACCGGCAGCATCGCCACCGTACGCGTACAAACAGAATTTAACATACGCACCTTGCTTAGCCCAGGAAGTACCCCTGTTGTCCGCCACGATGGTAGTTCTGTTTCAAATTTGCGCCTTTTACCCAGCGCGTTTTTTACAATGGAAGCTTCACTCCCAGAAAGTTCCCCATCCACAGAAAAAGACACCGATAGCCCCACTGTCACATTTTTTGGTGGCGGCAATGGTCACGGTGTCGGTATGAGTCAAAATGGAGTAAAAGCCCTCAAAAATATCGGGCTTACCTACAGAGAAATCTTAAAACACTTTTATCCCGGTGTCGAAATTACCTTTTCAGGTTAAGCCGCCACTCCAAATCTCCACGGTCTAAGGATAAAAGAAGTGCCTCTGCCGTAGCAAGATTACTTGCAACAGGAATATTATGCACATCACAAAGGCGCAGAAGCGAACCAATATCCGGTTCATAATGCTTTGGAGATAGCGGATCTCGTAAAAATATTACAAGGTCTATATCATTGAGGGCAACCTGTGCACTAAGCTGCTGCTCGCCACCTAAATGCCCGGCAAGATATTTATTAATTTGCAAATTGGCAGAGTCTTCTAATATCTGCCCTGTTGTGCCTGTTGCATAAAGTTTGTGCTTAACCAAAATATGCCTATAAGCAATGCATAGGTTCTCCATAAGTTTTTTCTTGTTGTCATGTGCTATTAATGCGATATTCATACCAACACCCTTTCTTTTACTATTCTTCATCTTAATGGGACCTATTGCCCCAAACCTCATCGTTACGCCAGGCAAGGCCCGCCTCCACTCCGTCGGCTATGCCTCCGTGCCTCATTAAAAATGAAACCGATTCATTCCTCATCAAATATAGACTTTGTGCGTGGCAATCCTACATTTAGCACAACGCCAATTGCTATCATATGCACCCAAATCATAGATCCGCCAAATGACAAAAACGGAAAAGGCATCCCTGTATTTGGTAAAAAATCCGTTGTTACACTGACATGTACAAAAGTTTCAAAAATAAGCATACCTGCAACACCTGCAGCAATTAAACGCCCTTGCATATCCTGGGCACGTAATGCAATTAGAATACAACGTATGATTACAAATGCGATAGCAGCCAGTAAAATTGCCGCACCTATAAACCCAAATTGCTCTGCCACCAAAGAAAAAATAAAATCATTATGACCATTGGCTACATATGAGTTATTTAAAAAACCGCGTCCGGTTAACCCACCGGAACTAATGGCATTGAGGGATTGCTGCGTTTGCCTAAAGGAATCTGTACCTAAAACAGGATTAAGCCAAGTCTCTATACGGTCCCATTGGAAAGGGTTTAAAACGCGAGTTAAAAATATCGGCTCCGCACGCTGCACATCCAGCCATATTAATATTATAACAGGTGCAACAAGCCCCAGTGCAATCAAAATTGTACGATAATAAAGCCCCGCAACAAACAGTATCGTAAGCGAAAGAAATAACACAACCAATGATGCAGACAAAGACGGCTGCTGATTAACAAGATACACCGGTACTACGATCAAAACCATTACAAGCCCAAGCCAAAATATATTATTAAATCTATCATTTTTAACATCCAAAAATTTTGCCAAAAACAAAATCATAAAAAGCTTAGCAAATTCAGATGGCTGCATACTGACGTCTCCAATTCCCGGTATGGGAATACGTATCCACCGTGCAACATTTGTACCTTCATCGATACCCGTTAACATGGCCGCCACCAAAAGCGTCATCATTAAAGCGTATATAAACAGGTACAAACGCGTAATATAGTGATAATCTATAAACGACACCGCAATCATAAGCACCGCACCGCTAATAATATACATCATTTGCCGCACCCACATGCCGCCAAACATATCAAAAAGCCGGCTTGGCATAGAAGGTGCATGTGCAAAAGAATAGACCATAAGCACTCCAAATGCACCAATAATAATAACACTTATCATAAGCAAATAATCATATGCTTTTACTGCATCTTTAAATTTTACCATTAATCCTTGCGCTTTCTCATATTTTTTATAGGAATATTTGCATACAATACAGGCATCGGCTCATTTGTATCCGACAGCCCTTCGGATATTTGCATATCAAAATCTGTATCACTAATGTCTACATATTTTGCTAACACTGCCATAATATCATTCTTTATCATTTCTAATAAGTCCGGCGAACAACTGACCCGGTCATGCATCAATACAAGTTTTAGCCTATCCCTTGCCACATCTTTTGATGTTGGCTTAGAGGCAAAAAGGTTTGAGAACCAATTCATATAAACGTCCTCCCGTTACGATTTTACGAAGAACTTTTTAATTCTTCCAAATACGCCTTTGTCTATGTCCAAATCCATCAGTGGAACTGTTTCACCTAGTATACGCCGAACAATGTCTCTAAATGCTTGCCCCGCCATAGATTTTTCGTCTGCCACACAGGGCTCTCCACGGTTGGTTGATATAACAATTCTTTCATCGTCTGGCACCACACCCAAAACATCAATTGCCAGAAGATCGGTTACATCTTCAAGGGTCATCATGTCGCCACGTTTTACCATTTCTGGGCGAATGCGGTTAAGTATTAATAGCGGATTTCGCACTTCCGCAGCCTCAAGCAAACCTACAATTCTGTCTGCGTCCCGCACGGCAGAAATTTCTGGCGTAGTAACAACAATTGCTTTATCTGCACCTGCAATGGCGTTTTTAAAACCTTGCTCAATACCTGCCGGGCAATCAAGCAATACATAGTCAAAATCTTCTCGCAGTTGATCGCATAGTTTTTTCATTTGCTCCGGAGTTACCGCATCTTTATCCTTAGTTTGTGCCGCCGGCAAAAGAAATAAACTCTCGTAACGCTTGTCCTTAATTAATGCCTGCTTTAAACGGCAATTTCCTTCAATAACATCAATTAAATCATATACAATACGATTTTCCAATCCCATTACCACATCTAAATTTCTAAGACCGATGTCTGCGTCTACTAAAACAACTCGCTTGCCTTTAATTGCAAGACCAGCACCAACATTAGCAGAAGTTGTAGTTTTACCAACCCCACCCTTACCGGATGTTATTACATATACTTCACTCATTCTAAATACCCTCCTATAACGGCCCTATAAAAACTTGCCCATCCCTTACATATGCAATCGATGCCTTTTGCGGCTCTTTTTTTATTCTGGACGGTGCCGGCACATATGTGATAATGCTTGCAATGCGTAACTGTGTAGGCTGCAAAGTCAGTGCGGATACAAAACATTCATCATTACCATTTGCACCTGCATGTGCAACACCTCTTAAGGCGCCGAGTACAATTACATTTCCATCTGCTGTAACAACACTACCCGGGTTAACGTCTCCCAAAATAACAACAGAGCCGCTAAATTTTATAGACTGACCAGACCTTAATCCCCCATGATAATAAGCCGTATTACTTTCGATATAGTTTATTAAAGATGGCGTAATGGGTTGCGTCATAGGTACGGACTTTGGTACTTTCTGAGGCTCAGGCGGCTCAGGCAGCGTATTTTCATCTATAAGACTTATACGCATTGTGGTTTCAGTAGTGATCACGTTTACAAGCGCTTCTTCTTCCGCCTTTGTTATTTCACGGCCTTTAAAAGCCACATTAGCAGTTGCCCCTTCAAAAAACTGTTTTGCATCTGACACTTTTTTTCGCAATATTTCTACAAGTTCAACAAACTCAATATTTTTGTCAAGCACAATATCCATGCTGTCACCTTGACTTTTTATTGTAATCAAAACCTACCTCCTTAGTGTGTTGAATGATTCCGCATGTTCCGGCGCTTGATCAATGCCAAGTGCAACGCCAATCATATCTCGCGCAATATGTGTAGCTATTTGCGTACGTGCCTGTGTTGTGCCAAATGGCACACTTACGTAAATTGCAATTTGCGGGTCTTCCAAAGGTGCAAATGCCCCAAAAGACGAGTGGGAAAACCGGGTTACAACTTGCTCTGCCGTACCTGTTTTTCCTGCAATACGTATTGGAAAACCACGAAATGCATTCACTGCCGTACCACCAGCACCCGGTTCAGTTACAAGGCGCATACCTTCTATTGTTGCATCCCATGTAGAATCCGAAGTTTCGATATTATGCTGCATAGGCGTAGGCGCTGTACGACTTACAATATTACCGTTAAAATCTTCCCTATGTCCAATTAAATATAGTTGATAATTTACACCTCTGTTCGCAATCGTTGCCATTCCACGAACCATTTGTGCAGGTGTATGGTCGGCCAACCCTTGCCCTATTGCAGTACGCACTGTGTCTCCATCAAACCAAGCAAGTCTATACGCTGGCGCAAATGGTTCCCTTGTAGATACACGATGGCGCTTAAGTTCCGGCGATGCCATAACAGGGCCTGTAAAACCCGCTGCGCGAAGTTCTAGTGGGTGTTCACCAATTTCTACTCCAGTAGGACCATTTAACCCAAACATATCCATATATCTACCAAAGATTTCTATACCTTGCAAGGTCGTATTTGTACGCGCATTACCTAAACGAAATGCCGCTTCTGCAAAAAAGAAATTACAACTTACCGCAATAGCCTGCATCACATTTATACTTCCATGCCCGCCAGAGTGCCAGCATCTCAGTGGGGGTTCTCCGGCAGACCTAAACGCTACACCATCAAAAATGCGTGTATTAGGGCCTATATGCCCCTCTTCCAAAGATGCCACACCTGTAAACATTTTAAACGTAGATCCCGGTGCTCGGGTTTCCCTAAAAGGACGGTTTACCATTGGATGCGTCGGGTCAAGGGTATTGATACGGTGCCAATAGTCATTATCAAAATTATTTACAAGGCGATTATTATCAAAAGACGGATATGTTGCCGCCGCCAACACTGCCCCTGTTTGTGTACATGTAATGATAAGGGAACCTGTTGCCGGATCCATATTAAATAATTGTGGGGTTAGCTCTCTTGCGCGAATTTTTTCTATAAGTATATCACGTGCGGAGTTTGGCTGGGCGGTTAACCTTGCAGAAATTTCACCTTCCGGATCGGAAATTTGTTCCGTACCTATTAATGTAAGCAGCATCATTGCAGGGCTTATTCGGCGGCCTTCAATTCCCTCTACGATCATACCCTGTACTTCTGCACGATTGCTTTCATGTGCTGTGGCTTCCGGAAAGTGAGCCAAAATATACTGACGCATTGCAAATGCCAAACATTCCGGGTCTGCATCAAGTACACGCCACAAATCTAAATTGTTGGCGTTAACAAATGAAATAAACATTTCTTCAGGAGTTATGGCTCTCTCTCTGTGGTGTCTGAGATTCATTCTGCCAATTAATGTTTCGCTAAGCATATCTTCTAACGCGTGAAAAGCAGCCATCTGCAACTCAAGGTCGATGGTTAAAAAAATCCTGTCCCCGGGTGTTGGGTCTGCATATCTAATAGGCTGGCTAATCATACGTCCGGCAGAGTTCACTTCAAACCGCTCACGCCCCGGTGTTCCTCTTAATGCATGCTCCATCGAAAGCTCAAGCCCCGACCGTCCAAATAAATCCTCTTCAGTGTACCCTAAATGTTCGTTTTGCTCAAGTTGCTGTGCGGTTATCGGGCGCAAGTAACCTATCATATGAGATACATATCGCCCGGCAGGGTATATGCGCTGGGTTTGAATATCAATAAACAGCCCATCAAATAAATCAACCTGCTCTTCAATTGCAGCCATGGTTTGTGGCGAAACACTGTAAGCAAATAAAATGGGCCTAGGATTATATGCGCCAAACCCTAAAAATCTCTGCTCAAAAATTTTAGCACGAAAATTCATAATGCGACGCGCATCTTCATTGCTTAATTCCGGGTCTATATCAAACTGGTTGTTACGCAAATAGTACCAGGCTTCTTCCGCTGTAGCCAATTCCGCATTCGGAATTGCCATATCCGCTTTCCAGCGATATTCTCGGCGGCGTATTTGTTCTTCGTTTGTGCCTGTTATAGTAAATTCAAAGGGCTCCTCCCGGGATATAGGAAAGCTATCAATATATTCTTCGCCATTTTTTTCAAATAAAAAAGCAAGCTGCAAAAGCGCCTCATTTGTAATGTGCACACTTGGGTCCATTTTAACAACAAAGGACAACTCGTTGATAGCAAGGGGGCGACCGTGTCTATCGTAAATTGTACCTCTAAGCGCCGGTAAATAACGGTCTACATATCCTGTACGCGGCGGTGGCGCCCCAAATATATTTACATTTACAATTTGCAATTGAAAAAGCTGCACTAATAATAAATAAAAAAGTATACTCGTAGCAACCAAAAGCCACAGTATGCGATGGGAAAAAAACCGATATAGTAATTTTATGGTATCACTCAATAACTCTTTTAATTCATACCCCATCAAATTTCATCCTTATCAGATTTTTTAAACAAATTACGAAAATTCTCTTCATGTCTTTCCACCTTCGCATTTACAAAATGCAAAAAACTATAAAGCGGTATAGAAAGAGACGCAGTATAAATAGTTTTAGGCAAAATAATTGTGCGCGCATAATGGAAAAATGCTAACTGACCTGTAAACATTATTGTTGTAACGTAAAGTACAAACTGGTAAACCAAACTGACAGCCACAACAATAAAAAACGGCAAAAAGTAATTATCTTTGAAAAAATCTTTAAATGGTTTACCGCAAACATAACCTGTAATAAAGCCCAGCATTGCAAATATACCAACAAACATTCCACTAGATAAATCCGTTACAAGTCCGACAAAAAAACCAAATAACGCACCTTCTATATCATTACGCAGTATTGCGTAGCTAACAATTAACACAAGTGCCGTGTCGGGCGTAACACCTAAAATTGCAATTTCCGGAAAGAGAGTCGATTGCAATACAAAATTCATGAAAATGATTGCCGTCATTACTAAAATACGCATCATATTACTTAATCCTCCAAAACGAAGGTATGCCAATCTTGCCTAACATCCGTATCCCCAAAATTTTCTGTAATAATAGAAACCATTGTTATATTATCTAAATTTGCCGCAGGACTCACAATCGCATGGCGCGTGTGCCCATCTGGATTAGGGTGAATGCTTACAACTGTTCCTACCAAAATACCCGGCGGAAAAATCGCACTATGGGTAGATGTAATAATTTCATCACCAGGCATAATTTGCGCCCGGGCATCAATACGATCCATTCGAATTAACCCTTGCTGCATTAAGGCAATATCTCCACGAGCCGTACCAATATCACCTGTGCGCCTACTCATTACAGATGCGGAAAAGTCATTATCAACAATGGATACAAATTGCGACCGCCTAGGATGCACCTGCCTTATTACACCAATAAGTCCACCGCCATCACCAAGCACAGCCATATTGGTTGTAACGCCGTCATTTGATCCACGATCTAAAAAGAAGCGGCTATACCAATCGTTTGGGTTGTGGCCTATTATCCTTGCCCCCATCATTGATAAAGGAGCATACCGCTGGTTTATGTCCAAAAGCGCACTAAGTCGCTCATTTTCTTCCCCCGCAAGTTGCAATCTATAGTTTGCTTCCAGTAATATGTTACGTTCTTCTCGCAGGGCTTCAATTTCTTGCAAAAGCCGCTGATTATCAGCCACTGCCGTAAAATTGCCGGAAACCCACGATACAGCGCCACTCATCCCTCTTTGCATCGGTGTAAAAATACGAGAAAGCCCTCTTTCGAAAATAGTTGGCCCAATAGAAGGATTTACCGTAAAAATAATAGCCACAATGCATATGACAATACCCGAAATAAGGAATATACGCCTATGCCGCTCAAACAACTCTATCATTTAATCACCTATCACCGCTTTTGTCTGCCATGGGTTACCAACACATTACGCAACACATTGTAATGCTCTAAAACTAGGCCGGTTCCCATTGCAACACAATTTAATGGTTCGTCTGCAACGCGCACAGGTATGCCAGTTTCATAAGCAATTAATTTATCTAAACCATGTATAAGTGCACCGCCTCCTGCAAGCACAATACCCGCTTCCATCACATCGCTGGCAAGCTCCGGCGGCGTTTTTTCTAATGTAAGTTTAATGGCGTCAACAATTTTATCAATAGGCTCAATCAACGCTTGTTGTGCTTCCACTTCTGAAAGTTCTATTGTACGTGGCAAGCCCGAAACCAAGTCGCGCCCACGTACCGCCATGGTAACATCCGGATTTGCCCGATAGGCACATCCAATTTTAATTTTTATATCTTCTGCTGTGCGGTCGCCTATGGCTAAACTAAACTCTTTTCTTACATAGCTTATTATATAATTATCAAGTTCATCACCGGCAGTATTCAGCGATTTACTTGTAACAACACCGCCTAAAGAAATGACAGCAATTTCACTTGTGCCGCCACCAATATCTACAATCATGCTGCCCGTGGGCTCCGAAACAGGAAGGCCTGCACCAATTGCCGCCGCCATTGGCTCTTCTATAAGCGCGACACTACGTGCAGATACGCCGGCACTGATAGCAGCCTCTTCAATTGCGCGTTTTTCAACCTCTGTTACCCCCGAAGGCACACAAATGACCACATGGGGTTTACGAAAAAACGAGCGGGATGCTTTTGCTTTTTTAAGAAAGTATCGCAGCATATCCCTTGTCGTATCAAAATCGGCAATAACACCATCCTTCAAGGGGCGTATTGCAGTTATATTGCCTGGTGTACGTCCAATCATCTGCTTTGCATCATCGCCAACAGCCATTACTTTTTTTGTAACTGTATCTATCGCAACAACCGATGGTTCGCTTAGTATAATTCCTGATCCTTTAGCAAAAACCAGCGTATTTGCAGTGCCAAGGTCTATTCCTAAGTAGTTTGTAATCATAAATTTAATGCCTACCTTCTTTTAATAACATGTTGTCTTATGAGTATTTCCAAACATCTGATGTTTGAAACTTGAGCCTTACTTGATTATCCCATAAAATCATAACTTTTTCAAACTTCTTTGATATTGAGCAAAATAATTATATGCATACATATCTGACAATAATCACCTCGTCATATATTATACCAGTATATTATGTGGCGAAGTGACTATGATGTCTTTACCTTTTGAACTACTTGATTTCGTTATCCTGTTTGTATTACAGTATGTATGTGATAGCTTTTGTTTGTCAATGAGCTATCATAAAATACATTTTAGGAGGAAACTGATATGGTAACTTATAGCATTGTTTTAGGCGGTAATGACAAATAACTTGACAGGGCAGTAATAGCTTTATCTGTCCTGTTATAAAACTAGGAGGATTCGCATTGAATAATCAAATTAAACCTGACATTTTATACAACGAACGATTTCCACGCTCAAACAAATATGACCCCTCATGGATTCTTAGCAATAAAATGGGGCCGAATCCGCTTTGGTTGACGGAGTTTTTGGTACAGTCATTTAACTTAAAGCCGGGAATGCGTGTACTTGATCTTGCCTGTGGAAAAGGGATAACAAGTGTTTTCCTTGCACGTGAATTTGGCTTGCAGGTATTTTCAATAGATTTTGATGAGTGGGAAGGATGGGACACCGTCGCAACCAGCTGGAGCAACGCCAAGAACCATGGCGTTGAGGACTTAATCGTCCCCATAAAAGCAGACGCGCGGAAGTTACCGTTTGCACCGAACTTTTTTGATGCGATTATCTGCATAAATTCTTGGTACTATTTCGGCCAAGACGAAGCGTATTTGGAAAATATCCTTAAATTCCTACGCCCAAACGGTCAGATTGGCATGATAATTAATGGGTATCCTAAAGAAGCTCCCGACAAAGTTCCCGATTATCTTATTGAGTTTTTAGGAGAAGATCAATTATGGACATGGAAATCGCTGTCATTCTACAGAAACTTATGGGAAAAAGATGGACTGGTGTCCATAAACGTTGCTGATACACTTCCTAACGCCTGTGATTTGTTAATACGCAATGAAACAGCTTATCTCGCGTACAACCCATCTGGAGAAGATGAAACCGACATTTTCAAGGAAGATAATGGAGAGTATATGGGCTTCGTTCGCTTAGTAGCAACAAAGAACTAAAATTGTAAAACGCAAACAAATAAGCCTAGGCATCCAACGCCTGGGCTTATTTGTTTTTTGAATATCGTGAATTGTATCATCTCCACCATCCAAATCCTCGTTTTGACGTTGCCTCTGATACAATTATTAGAAACACGGAATTAATTCTGAACTAAATTATTTTTCGCAAAAATAAAACAAAGCAATTCAGGATAAGAAATCATCCAATCACCATGTTATACTTTAATCACCGTACGGAAAGAGGTGTTGCAATGAACCACACCCAAACACTACAAGCTGTGATTGACTACATTGAGGACAACATTAAATGTGAGATAGACGCAGTGATGATAGCGGAAAAGGCTGGCTATTCCGCGTATCATTTTAGCCGCACCTTTACAAGGATAATCGGAATATCCGTGATGTCTTATGTAACTTGGCGCAGACTACAGTATGCGCTATACGACTTATCTTGTGGCGAAAAAGTGATTGACGTAGCTATAGATTACGGCTTTGAAACCCATGGGGGATTTACAAAAGCATTTGTGCATTGGTTCGGGTTTCCGCCCTCCCTATGCAAGCTACGCTTGACTGTAAATCCACCTATAAAACTAAGTGTCAGTATGCTGACAAATAAATTTTCAGGAGGAAACGCCATGCACCCCCATATTATCGAATTAACACCGTTTTCCGCAGTTGGCTATCCAAGTCGCCACAAAGCGGAAGACACAAAAGATATTGTTAATGCCCCTACGTTTTGGAGTACGTTAGACCATGACTATAGTTTCTTAACAACATTACACGACACGTTTACAAGGTCAAAGCACTTTGAAATCTGCATGGTCTACGATATAGATGAAAGTACAAAAGAATATTCTTATATTGTGGGCAGAGGCATTGATAAGCCTGACGACCTTGCAAGTATACAGCCTGATATGACACGGATTGATATTGACGGTGGATTATATGCTATTTTTTCAACGCCGCCTACCGCTGATTTGCTTGACCAAGTAGTACAGGATACTTGGAATAATATTTTCCTTCAGTGGCTTCCGCAATCTGAGTTTGAGTATGATGATACCCGGCGCGACTTTTCATATCATGACGAACGCGACCACGGCTGGTACTTCGGTGGTAAGTTGCAAATTGATTTTTGTATTCCTATTCGCCAACGAGAGGAGGAGGTTCGTAAATCCCAGCTGAGAGTTGGGCGTTGAATTTCGTAATAATATCCATATATTTATCAACTTCGCAAGCTTTAACGCTATCCCCTACATCAACGCCCTTATTTTTACATTCTTTTTTTATCGGCATTGATCGGTAATCGTGGAAAGTTTTAGAGCAGAGACTTTATCACGCTGTAAAAAACGGCGCGTATTCTGCTGCTACTTTTATTGCTTCTATCAGGCTTGTGGGGCTTGCAATGTTCTGCCAAGCTATATCAAAGGCAGTACCATGGTCTACGGATGTGCGCAGTATTGGCATTCCGTTTGTTACGGCTATGGTTCTTTCAAAGTCTAAAGTTTTAGTGGCGATATGCCCTTGGTCATGGTACAAAGAAAGCACGCTGTTAAAACGACCTTGCAATGCCAAATGAAAAACCGAATCTGCAGGTACAGGCCCCGCCACATTGTAGCCAAGTTGCTTTAAGTAGTTTACCGCCGGTTCTACATGGTCTACTTCTTCGTTACCAAAAAGGCCGTGTTCACCGCTATGTGGATTTAGTCCGGCTATTGCCATTGTGCCATCAGCCACACCTAATAAGTCCAAGGCTTTTTTACAGCGTATTACATAATCTATTATCCGATCTTTTGTAACCATATCGCAAGACTTACGCAAAGATACATGCCTGCTTAGAAAAAACACGCGCAAATTTCTTACTTGAAACATTGTCAGAGGATCCTCTGTTTGAGTAAGGTCTGCAAAAATTTCTGTATGTCCGATAAAATTAATATGACCAGCCTTGAGGGATTCTTTGTTTATTGGCCCTGTTGCAACTGCAGAAACTTTTTTATCCATTGCGAGGCTTATACTTTTGGAGATATATTCAAAAGCACCTTTGCCACACATTCCGCATATTTGGCCTTTTACAAATTTGTTTATGTCTATATTATCCAGGTCTATTAAATTTAAAATGCCCGGGCTGTAATCCCCAGCTTGGGGGTCTGTTACTATGTTAATTTTTAATTGAGATTTTGATAACTCTATAGCTTGCTGCAAGACTTTTTTATCCCCTATTACTAGACAACGTGCAATACTTGTTGCATCTTCGCTTAGCATGCTTTTGACTGCAATTTCCGGACCGATACCAGCGGCATCTCCCATTGGGATTGCTATTATTGGTTTAGAATTACTCATATTCATCACCATCCTATTCAATTTTTTGCAAAAAATCTACGCATGTAGTTAATGCGTTTTCATCCCCTACCATACCGCCTTTTGTAATATACCGCAAGCCATCAAACTGCCCGCCTTTTAGTATACCAAATGATGCAAGGGGCACAATTTCCTTGCAAAGATTCATACCAAAAGCGCTTATTTTATTACAAACTGATACGGAAATATCTCCGCCACTAGTGTATAAACTTTTAAAGCCACAGTCTGCCGAAAGTATTTTGTATGTGATTTCCGCAAAAGCATTATTGATTATATCCGACGCACCTGATGCGAGGTTAATACGGTTTTGCGGATATATTCCAGAACCTATCACACTGCAGGTGCAAAATTTTTCATTTACGATTAATATTTCTTGTACTACTCTGTCAATTTCCTCGTTGCGAGAATATTCGCCTTCTAAAAATTTGGCCGCGTTTACAAAAACATTATGATTATTATCCCTTTGCAAAAAAATATCTACTTGCTTGGCAGCCACCTGGTTTGTGCTGCCGACCACCACCAGTACTTTTGGCAGTTTAACACAGTCACCGAGTAAAATGCCGCTTACTACAGATGTAAACACCCCAGGGTCTACCGCAACAAAATTTACTTGGGATTCAATCGCGCTATGTGCAATAAGCGCTAAGTCTGCCAAGAACTCTGCATCAAAAATGAGGATGCGCACCCCCTCTTGCTTTTTTTGCTGTATTAAATCTGCTAAGTAAGCAGAACCCTTTGCCAATTCTTCTTTATATATGGCAGATATTTTACGATTACTTTGTTTAGCAAAAATATCTGCGACTACATTTGTGTCTATTGGATTTTTTGGATCGGCGGCAGCCTCTGTTTTGTGGAGCGGTACACCATTTACATACAGGCAGCCATTGATGTTAACCCGCCCCGCGTCAGGAAAGCACGGCACAACCAAGGCCATTGCGTCCATTTTGTCACGAAGCAAAGCGTCTAGCATTGCATCTGTTTCTTTGCCTATATTGCCACGCAGTGTAGAATCTATCCGCTTGGAATACAGCCTCACCTTCGAAGATTTAAGCATACCAACGCTATTATACACCGCGTCATAAGCCACATCGGATGGTGCTGCACGGCTGTTTGTAGCGTACACTATACAGTCACAATTTTGTATTTTATCTCTACTGCTTATATCAATTAAGCTGTGTACTTTTAGTTGATGTTTTGTTAACTGAACGCCGGTTGCGTTTGCACCGGTTAAATCGTCTGCAATGACTAAAACTTGTACCAATTTGCACCTCCGGTTAATGGGTTCGTTTAACGCCGCTTTAGCATTGCTTGAAATTCTAAGTCACGCCAGCGACAAATTTCTTGCGCGTCTAATTTTAGAATGTTTACACCATGATACAGCAGACTGCTTGCAAATGCTGTTTTTACTGTGGTATGTGGGGGATCATAGGTTAGAACAAATGCAATCAACCGCCCTATATCTTGTTCTTTTGTACCATAAATTCTTTCTTCGAAATCCACACCCCAGCATTGATTATTATTAAAAATAAAATTGCGACCATTCACATCTCCACGTATTTCCTCGGTGGCAACTGCACGGTAAAAGTCGTCAAACCATTTAATTATTTCCATTGCAACTCCATTGCAACTTAGTTCATCCGTGGTGACAGAGGCCTCATATTCCTCAATTAAATCAGGTAATGTTTTTCCTGGAATATACTCCATTTTTAGCACCGCCCCATTTTGGGAATAAACCTGCGGCACATTCACTCCGGCTTTTTTTAACTGTTCCAGTATCTGTAATTCTATGTTGGCTAATTCTACAGAAGCACAGTGCTTTTCTACAATATTGTTCCTTAGCAGCACCGTGTTTCGTTTTGATTTAAATTTTAATTTCAATTTCGCACCCCGGTATATATCCATTCAATTCGCTTACAACGCCTAGTACGGTGTTTCGCAAAAGGCTTTGCACAAAGGGCACCATATCTATCTGCCGCCCATTAATTAAAAGCGATATTCCTTTATCCGCAACACAGTCTTTACGCTTTTTTTTGCCTTCTAATATTGCGCGGCCAAGCTCGGCACATGTCATACCACAGGCTGTACAGCATTTTGGGTCAAAATCCGGCAGCCTGTCATAAACTTTAAGTTCGATTAAGTCTACAAGCTGGGTAATATGAGTGGTTGCATCAATTGCGGGGCGGTTTCGATATTCATTAACCTGTGCCGAAAAACGGCCGGATACGCAAAAGGCCATGTCTGTCCATTTTTGCGCAAGGTCGTCTTCGTTGTGAGCGGTAATAATTGTGGGAACAGGCATATCGCCTACACCTTCCATTACAACATAATCGTAGTCTTTTTCATAAAATTCTAAGATTTTTAACACAGGTAATTTTTCCGGAAATAGTAAATCTGTCTCATAAAGGCCTCTTGCACAAACAAGTTCTGCCCCTGCATCCCGGTGGCGCCTTGTATTACTTTGGGGATTAGGGTCAATGGCAAATGCCTCGTTGTGTATTTCCTTTATCGAACCTACACGATATCCCCGAGATGTTAACTCTGCAATAATTTTTTCGATAGTGGTGGTCTTTCCGCTTTGAGTTATACCACAAACGCTGAATACTTTCATAACACGTCACCTTCCATCTTACTGAGGCGCTGCCCCAGGTTGCATTCGCGACCAGCCCAAACCCCGCCGCTCCGCGAGGCAACGCCTCTCTACGCTTCCTCACTGCGTTGCAGATGCGCCCTATGCGCGCAAATAGTTTTTATAACCATAATAAAATAGTAATAGCCCCCAACCCCATCACAACCACACCGCATAGCATAATAACATCCATAGGCTTAAAGGACAATTCGTAAAAACTGCTACGCGTGCTCATAGCTCTAAATGCACGCATTTCCATGCTCATTGCCAGTTCCTTTGCATTTTGCAAGCTGGAAACTATCACAGGCAGCATAAGATATGTGTATAGTTTAAGACGCCTTTTAAAGCCCAATTCCTCCACAACAATACCACGTAATTGCAAAGCAATCAGGCTATCCTTCATTTCTTCTGATAGTTGGGGAATAAATCGTACACCTACAGAAATCATATAAGCAATTTCATAGGGCATTTTCATTTGTACCATACCCTGAATAAGCGTGCGTACAGAATAACATGTAATCATTGCACCGCACACAATAAATAA
>Ga0123355_10003155_pt1 | contig 23524 bp, 20 predicted proteins | sample TergutEmb28metaG_3_FD_89872 | JGI IMG/M metagenome (GOLD analysis project Ga0123355, IMG submission 89872) | Embiratermes neotenicus P1 segment gut microbial communities from Petit-Saut dam, French Guiana - Emb289 P1 | ecosystem: Host-associated > Arthropoda: Insects > Digestive system > Gut ... | reverse complement strand
TTTTACAGTTTTTCCTTTCGGGTTGTGGTTGGCCCCATTTTTGGGGGGATTTGGAATTTTGGGGGGGGGGAAACCCCCCACCCCCCCCCCCCCCCCTCGGTACGCCGCTGGCCACATTTCCCCTTTTTTTTAAGTCTGGCCTCTATACTTACTGGTTGTTGGTGTTGAAGCTGATTGTTGCACGTGATCAAACTCAGTGACACACTCTCTATGACTACTCTGGACGAAGGATCAACCCGTCGCAAAGACCTGTACCTGAACAACACACAACATTCACAAGAGACAAACATCCATGTCCCAGGGGGATTCGAACCCGCAATCTCAGCATGCGAGGGGCCGCAGACCTACGCGTTAGACTGCACGGCTACCGGGATCGGCTGAACTTGCCTTACGACTCTTAAATGATGTACAGTGCCAGTATCGTCATATAGTCTATTTCAGACAAGTCTATTCAACATAACAGCATGCTTTATGAGTGGCGTTCGGAAATCCTTGTTAACGTAAAGACAGCGACATCATTGCAGCGTGTACTTCTGGTAACAATAGGTGTTGGTCAGTCATCTGTACTTCTGTTTTGTACACCATATGTCTGTGTCAAGCTGTCCACAAGTTGATTTGGGGTATTATCCGTAAGTGTTCCAATGGTGTCATCAACAGATTTCCGCTCAGGCTGATCTGCTATAACATCGTCATCTTTCGGGATATGAGAAGTACAAATAATATTTTCTCTGCCATTTGTGTTGTAAAAAAGGCGTGACTATGTATATTAGCAGGTTGTCAGCCCTATGCAACGGCATTTCTGTTAGAGGCGAAGTGGACCCCAGGGCCAAAGTGCGGCCGGAAGGATTATGGAAATGAAAAATGCCAGTGACACCACAAATTACAAGTTATACACAAACATGAACTCTCCTACATGTTTCAGCGATAAATCGCCATCATCATAGAAGAAGTCAGTGCAAAGGAATGTATAACATTAATACATTAAATTTCTCATATACAGTGCTAAAATATATAACAGTAGTTGTACTCGTAGACATAATAATACGAATATCATGGATAGAATGATATTGACATATTTTTCGTTAAAATTCATTGATAGTCCATTGTTTAAAAGATATATATATATATATATATATATATGTGTGTGTGTGTGTGTGTGTGTGTGTGCATGTAAACATCTCATATCGAAGCTTTAGATCCAGAAGGATCAAGTTCCATGCTCTGTGTAGGTCCCCCCTCCCCGGCTTGATGGATAAGCGCCGGCCGAACGCTCCGCTCGACCCTCCGCCAGCGTTGCGGCGTACGCCGTCTTTCGGGGAGGTTTACCACTCGATGACGGGAACTAGACAAAAGATCGCCCTGATAATAAACCTTTAGGAAATCTGATTAAAATTCACTAGAGCGTGGAAGGTGTTGTGTTTTGTCCGGGACCTCTTGTTGGTGTGATACTCCTAGAATCGTAAACAATTGGATTCTAGATTTCCTATTTTGATGATAATCGTTGTTTTACTCAGTCCTCAAGAAAAATACCTGGTTAGTATTTTAAATTACATTACAACCGCTTCCTTCCACATTCCTACCAATTCATTATTTACTGTCATGTGACCATTCTATGCCGTGTACGGTGGGTTACTGAGAACGTCGTAAAATAAACTGTAAATAGCAGCAAGCAGCTAGAGCGGTGCGTCTGTCCATTTATTCGCAGGCCACTGGCTGCAGCTGTTCTTCCACGAAAATGCTATGCTGCTTTGTAGAAATTGTCCCGGGACTTTGTTTTTCAAGTTCACGTTTAGGTCAGCATCTGGTATAATTGGATGTGACGTAAGTCGTGTCGTTGCTAATCTAGAAGGCATCCGCTGTTAAAATAACTCATGGACCACCACCATTTCCTTTTCTGGGAAAGTGTTTGATCACTACATTTTTATACCTCTGCTGCTTTGCATTCGCAAGGTACCCGGTTCAAATCTTGTTTGGGAGGTCTGTAGGTCTGTAGTTATTTTCTGTTTTCCTCTGATTCTCCAGGCTGTTCCTGGAATATTACCCTAAACTGGTCACCCCACATACCCGGCCGTTCATATATTTTAAATTACATGCTAAAGAACTGCAGCTGGTACAGCGTCGTGAAAGAACTTTCCACTAAATTGTAGCCTGCGTTACAAGAACTGCTTACAACATTTTTCAGTGAACCGGCTTTTCAATCTGTAGTGAACCAATCAAAATGATTAAGCATTTTATTTCTGCAGTACAAAGGTAGAGACGTGCAACAAGGCCAATTGAAAGCGAACGCTTGGACTTGAGGGATTATGTGAACACGCTTCGTACTGTTGGTAGCGAGGGCGTTGGTGACGTGTTCGTAGCATAGCCTCCAGAGGTCACTAGCGATTGTGTTCAGTCGAACTGGATTCGTGGTGCGTTGCAGGGTATTATGTGTGAATGTGACAGTGTTGTGGCGGACAGGTGGCAACTTTTGGACTTTTCGTGCTGATCTGCAGCCGGCTTCTACCTCTGGGTCGGAGAGGTTTGTTTTGTGTGGGACCATTTTGTTTCTTATCCGAACGTGAAGTAGTCGTGCGACTGATCAAGGAACAACAATGCCAATCTAGTTTGAACGTGGGTTAATTTTTGGTTGGTAGGACGGGGCCACTTGGAAGCCCCGAGCGTAGATGAGACGGTATTAAAACTGGCCGTGAAGGAACACGGTAAGAGAGCGTGGAATGGATTCGTCTGGTTCAAGATAGGGATCAGTGGCGGAGTGTTATGTACTTTCGGGTTCCATAGCAGGTGAGGAATTATCTGCCCACCTATACAGGATTCTGCTCCTTGGCGGTGGTTCATGGCCTCGGCCATGTCTAGTATACGAATGGTGGCAACTGTCGGCTGCTGACGCGGTGTGGAAATGTGTACTGTTTTACGTACACGCGCCAACACCTCAAAACACTAATGTTTGTAAATAGTACAGAATTTATGAGTGAACATGTGAATAATATCGTAGTATACCTATGTTAAAAATTCTTATCTTGGGTCGTCACACCAGTTGACAACAGGAATAGCGACTGCAAAGGGCGTTACGGTTACGATAGTGGATAGGTAACGTACGAATGGAGCTTTCCGGTCTTTTGGTATGTATCGTGACGTGTGGTTCATAAGAAAGGTGCCAATTAATTGAAAACGTTCTGGGATAACTAATGTCAGTAGCAATCTCGGGCGCTATCCTTCGGTCTCTAAATACAAGGAAATTTTAAAAATAAGGAAACAAACTCACTGATGCCGAGACCTGTATCTAACTTCGATGCATACATGGTATGTGTGTAGTAGATGGTACACATCAGACTTCCACGTAGTCACCATTGGCATTTAAGCATTTGTCACACCATTGCATCAAGGCTTGCATGTAGGAGTAGAAGTAGTCTGAGTCTGTAGCCAGATGATGACGGCTTGCCTCACGTCAGCGTCTTCTGCAAATCGGTTGCCAGCCAGGCTTGTCCTCGGTAGTCCAAAGAGATGGAATTGGGCCCCACACAGACAAACGGGCTGGGAGGTTATAAACTCTCCTCCCTACAGCCCCGACCTCGTGCCCAGTGATGTCAATCCCATTGCGCCGCTTGAGATGTGCATGGCTGGCAAGCGTTTAATAGCAGACGCCGACGTGAAGCAAGCTGTCACCCTCCGGTTACAAACGCATAACGATTTTTTTTTCTGCGCCGGGATACAAGCCTTGGTGCCGCGGTGGGGCAGCCGCTTAATGTCGACGGTGACTCCTTGTGCCCACGTGCCCTGTATACATTGAAGTCATCGTGAAGTTCTCGACATCCGAGTGTTTATTACCTTATTTTTTAAACTCCTTTGTATTTGTTGCTGAAGTGTATATTTCTATCTTGATGGTATGTATACCGTGTTGTTGTTTAACTGATTATGTTACCAAAATACCAACAACCTTCAGTGACATGCGTCAGCACACACACGGGCATCACACTGACAAGAAAATTTTGTACTTTGTACATTAACACGTTTGGACAACTTGTGAGCAGTGCAGTGTCTGGATTGTACTTGTCATAGCTTGTTACACCGCACCCGACATGTTTCACGCCGTTTGGTTTATCGTCAGGGTTTTGAAGGTTTTTGTTGGGGTTATTTTACGCCAAGATTACGCCGTGCAACCGTTGAAGACTAAGATATATAATGATAATTGGACAGAAATAATCCAACAGCAATATAGAGTAACGGGCCGTAACGTATGCCATATAGAAAGCTGTCAAAGAACCCCATTAGAAACCGAAGGTATTTATCCTCTGATGGTAACAGAACGGTTTGAAACACGAATGTAACAAACTACAACAAATACGAGTTTAGTGGTTGCATTGCATGTTGAACAGTGCCTTTTTATTCAACAATACAAGGGCATGGCATTGAATATGCAGACGTCCTTCTGAGGTTTTTTGAAGGCCAGCGCAAGGATAGTTTCCTGTGTTCCAACCCGCAGTTTGGCTGTCAACTGTTTTCAAAATCAGGAAAATAGCAACAAATGCACTATATTATATTATGAGGTGTTTACATTTAAAACACTATTACTCCGACACATATCGACCCCATGTAGGTCATAATCATAGAGTGTACATCAATATTTACAAAAAGTAGATTATAAACAAAATAAGTTAAAGTTGTATTTAAATCGTTTGATGTTGCAGTAGATGCGTAAGTATAAGAATGAGTCACTATTTATACTTATTCGTTGTTATTCTAATATTATTTCATAATAATTACAGTTCTGTATATGTTTAAGATCCATTTTAAAACAATACCTCATCAAACATACGCATCTATAGCAACAACTCCAAGACGTCGAACGATTTTAATACAATTTAACTTATTTTATGTATTTATCATGTATGGTTTATACAAATACTGATATACACCTCTGAGGATGACCTACAAAAGGTCGAAGCATGTCGGAGTTATAGTGATTTAATTGTAAAAACTTTATGTTGTAATATAGTGCATTTATGGATATTTTCTTGAATCCTAACAATTAGTACACGGATATGAATACCATAAAATGTTTTCAGATTCTTTACTTCTTGGCTTACCTATTTAGTGTTTGCTTATTCTACCACATATTTTCCTCCGCTGACCCACTCTCTCTCTCTACCTTGTATCTCTCTCTATCTCTATCTCTCACACACACTCACACACACACACACACACACACACACACACACACACACACACACACAGTAAATTATACCAGTGCTGAAGATGAAAGTCAGTAGGTATCCCTTCTCGAAATCACTTGAACACACACACAAAGCCGCATTACACAGTCGAGGTTTGCCAGGAACTTTCATATTTGTCCAGGACCTCACTTGAAATCACAAGTGTACTCAGGTTCGCAACCAATGCCCACATCTCAGACAACGCTGCGTGAAACCTGCTTATTATGTTATCACCCGATGTGTCCCGCCTTTGTTGAAGTAATGTATTATCAAGTCATGACTCTGCGAACATGCTAACACAGCGAGTCGGTCCAGAGTAGCTGAGCTTCTACGCAGCGACAGTACGACTTTAATTTGTGTCTGTGCTGAATAAAGTTGGCGACTTAGCGTACATTTCAAGGCCGTCCGTGTAACATTTTTTTCGTTTAGATATGACGTGTTATGGTCACATACGTCATCACTGGATACGCAAGAGTTTATCATCGGTCTTAATGTTTCACATTCATTCAGTTTCGTCAGAACGGCAGCGTGCAGAAGAAATGTCACAAAGATAAAAAGAGGACGTTCTAAAACGCGTATTTTTGTAGACTTCTTACTGCTGTTTGATTGCTAGGTCATCTGAGCTTCGAATTAACACAGTAACACGACACACCATTTGGATGTTGAAATTTTCACGGTATCGGGTTCTGTTTACTTCACGTACGAAGGGTTGTGATTGTGTTTAACGTAAAGGGGTGTGGCACGTCGAAGCTGTGCTAACGCTTGCCGTCCTGGTGGGGAGCCACGAACTGTAGAATGACAACGTTCGTGCGTACGGCAGCAATTTGATTGTGGCTGCTCAGAATGTGGCATTATATGAACTCGACGACTTAGGTTCCGTTTTCAGTAGGGGCGTTTTTGATCCTAATTTTGTCGGACCCAGAGGTACAGGCTTGCTGTGCGTTTTGTGTAGAGCCGCAACATGGGCGAGAGCGATGATGATCCAACGCAGGAGCAGGACGACCTTTTGGAGGATGGTCACAGGTTCAAGTATGGTGGAGGCACACCTGGGGATGTGTTCATCAGGACCGCAACCGACATACGGAGGGTGCTGCCATCTATATTCAACATCAAAGTGGTGAGTGACGTTACGACAACGTGTGACAGTCATACAGAACAAGTGGCGCCAAAATTTGTACGAGCCACAACTTCAGTGTGTTGAAGAGCAGGCACAGTCCATGCTGTGAAGTAGATTGTTGTAAATCTGATGTTTATTGGGCCGTGCATCATTGTGATAGTTGAAGAATAAAAAACCAACTAGATGTCACATGCTATTTTTATTTTACTTCTTAGAGACTCAACATGTTTCGGGCATTGATATGCCCATCTTCAGGAGTATGCGACTGTATTGTTGAACCTACCACATTGGCCGTTTCGTTCTTTGTTTGCTGTGTGTTGGAATTTGGGTGTGGTGCGGCTGGGGTGGTATCCGGGTTGCCGGCTGTGCTTCAGTGGATGTGTGTAGTTAAGAACCAATTACTGCACCGAAGTATCTGGCATTCATACATATTCGTCACTGTGACGACAGCTGGTACCCGCCATGGCCTATTTTCAAAGAGAAGCACATTTTTCGAGTCATTGCAGCATTCAGCACAGACATGAGAACAGACCCCCTCTAGTATTCCTGCCGCTGACATCAGCAACATGAATGGTAAATTTAACCAACTAATCTTATTGGTCCGTCCCTTACCAGTGGCAGCTGTCTGCAGTGAATGGACATGTAAATGTTCTGGAACAGAAATAACCGTCTTCTGATTAAACTGCAGATACCAGTACGGATTTTCCGAACACTTGGTTCGAACGTTTAAACAATTGGCTGCTGCAGTAAACAAGTGTGACTCACCCTCTCAGTGAACGAGTAGTGTCTGATGACAGATCACCAGCTCCCCTGACGCTGTTTCATATGAAATGTGGCCGCTTGGAATAAGGAGTGATGAAGAGTGAGATGACGGGATTGGTAGCCGCTCATTGCACTAACGTTTGTTTCCATTTATGTGTTGTCCTGTGATGACGTTCTTGGCGATTATGTGATTGTTCATGTCGAGGGCCCTGTTTGTGCCTTTAATGCGGACTTTGGAAAATTTTACCCTGGAAGAGGTCAAGCTTTAACAATCAAACCTGTGTACTGCAGGGACATTGATGATGATACTCTCTCTTTTTTTTCCGTGGCGCAACTGTCCCTCGTGGGCCAGGGCCTCCTCGTTGTCGAGGTTTTACGATCACACTCAGACACACCACACTTCTCTGGACGGGTGATCGGCCTGCAGCAGAGACCTCTACCTGACAGCACACAACACTGTCTATAGACAGACATCTATGCCGCTGGTGGGATTCGAACCAGCAATCCCATCAAGCGGACGGCCGCAGACTCTCGCCTTAGACCGCGCGGCCACTGGCAATACCCATAGTTCTGTGTGCCGTTTCCACATTCCGTACTTCCTTGTTCGCCGAAGCACATTGTGTTAAGATCGTAGCGAAGGAAGACGTCCCTACCTTTCGTTAGGGCGAAACCGCGCATCTCGACCTTTCACCCACTCCACTTGCCATGAATTAGTGTTGGCGCCTGCCGCCTTAACAGGCGGTATAAGGTGAGAACAGGTAAAAGTTGTGTCGACAGCAGTTAGTATTTGTTTTCCTGGTCACACTAATGTATTAATCATTACTAATAATCCTGTTAATTAATTAGTGCGTATACTCATACTTTTTAAACATCTAGAACTAGTAATGAATTGATGGGCTTGTGTGTGTGTGCGTGTATATATATATATATATATATATATATATATATATATATCTTCTCAAGAAGGAATCTCCTGCGTGGAGTAAATAATAATAATAATAATAATAATAATAACAACAACAACAACAAACGAAAATGTAATGTGGTTACACACAACCACTACCTGCGAAAAAGATGAGTAAAATCTAAAATTCTTATCTTATGTGCTTTGCTTTTTTGCAAAGAAATTCCGCGCTGCTGTTGTTTTATGGAAGTTTTTTAGTATCCACATCGTGCTGCGAAAACAGCCGTGATCCTAGAGCTCTGAGTGCCAGTATTAATACTGAACAATATTCCATTTTATTGAAGTCTTTTAAAATAACATTGTTACATAGTAATGGAGATTGACGTCCAAATATTTTAGTAACTATCTTTGCATTCTGTTACAGAAATCAATCTTGCATCAACAAAGCACAGTGAATGAGGAAGACAAAATGATGAAAAAGAGACGTACGCATTCTTAACAATACGAAACAGTGATTTGCGGTATCCACCTTGTTATTGTTTAGTAAGCAAATCGTCAGGGTTGCTGTGCCATGTGTTTGGATGCTTTGTTCCTGAAATTTCGAAGAATCATACTACATTTATCCCCAGGGTTATGAGTCAGTTGCGGACTTATAACGTGAAGGTTAAGGTGTTAGTGTCTTTCGAATAGTCGTGAAGGAATTACCAAACCACAGGACACAACAACCCAGAAGACTTGCTTCCTGAATATGAAAACAGGTTTGTAAGAAATAAAATATCCCAGTGCTGTGTCGTTATCAGCGGGTAAAGCGGCATCCTTGCCGCTACACTAGCTGTATGTTTTGTTGCGGTATTCTTTCTCTCTCGCTTGTCACACAAGCGACAAGGTAAGCTGTTATTTTCCGCGCTTTACTTATGTTTAAATGGGCGCTGTGGAGAACACTACACACTGTCTTCTGTCTGTCTCTCTCTCACGCGCCTCAAGCTGAAAGGTTAGCGGCGAATACTCCGCTGCCGTAGCCTTTTAGCAACTGTGCTATTCAATTTGTTTATTACACAAAATAATAATTTTCGGGAAAAATTACAAGTTCTCACTCACTCTTTAAAATGGTAGTAAGTTGTAGGAAGTAATTTCCTCCGTTCAATTGGTACAGTGATGTGAAACTAGCTATACCGAAGAGTTCGCCACTTCCAACGTCACGTTATAGGAAACGTCTTCGTGGACGATTAAGTTAACTTTCCCTGTGTCGCCGAAAGAAATGATACATCGAAGAGTGGTACATGACGTCACTGTATATCGGTTCATCGTGTATACCTCCAAGCGAAAGACAAGTCTTGTGGTTGAGGCGAAACTTCCCGTAACCAGCTTCTTCCTCGTATTCCACCTACGCTGCAGCTTGGCCCTTGTCCTTTGCCGCAATGCGGACGGTCGCTGTGAAGATGTTCACGGGTGGAGTCCCAGCAGAGTTAGCTTCGAAAAACGTTAATTTCCCAGCCGTTCTAACGTTGCCTTTAGCGACATATTCTTGCTGTCTGCAGTCTTCACATCCTGCCAGTTTTTTGTTTGTTGTTTTTAATCGATGTGTTTCAAGTCTTAAGAAGTCCACAATAACACTTTTTTTTTTTATTCGTACGCATACCAAGATATGGAAGTTTTTGAAAACACCGCAGAGCGATTGTGGGTCCTGTACTGCCGAGTTTGTGGGCCCGGTAGCTCAGTCGGTATAGCGACTGACTACGGGCTGGACGGTCCGGGATCGAATCCCGGTGGAGACGAGATTTTCCGCCCGTCCAGACGGGCCTTGGGGCCCACCCAACCTCCTGTACAATGGGTACCGGGTCTTTCCCGGGGATAAAGTGCGGCCGGGGCATGCTGCTGACCACTCATCCCCTTCTAGTGCCGCGGTCGTGGAGGAGTAGAGCACCTCTGCCCCCCTCTGAGCCACACCGGGCCTGTAACGGGAACACTTTACCTTTTACCTTTTTACTGCCGAGTTAGAGATGCTTGGTCGAAAATATAGTTACATGATTGGGATTGTTGAGAGAGATGTATTTCGTTTAACAACGCTGTCAGTTGACAAAACTGTATAGCTGCGATAATCACAGTATGACTGTGCGCCACGATTTGGTTTCTCGTGCCTTAAGATTCAGAATAGTTTCAAAATCTGTGTGCTTTCGAATTCCATGAACCAGGCCTTTCGCGAAGTCTGCCTATGCAGGATATGTAGAATGTACAATATGAGGGCGGAAAAAGCGGACACTGCTAACAGCCACGCGCAGAGCGGGGATTTGAGCTAGCGGCTGCTGCGATTTGTCCCTATAAACGTTGTTACTTCAGTATAATATTGACTATTGTAGGTTAGTTAGACGGGGCTAGGTCGACGATGGATCGGACGAGCGGGGTTCCTTTTCCAGCATAGCCCGACATTGTTCTTTCCAGCACCTTCGTGTTACCACATAGTCTGTGTTCCACTCAGCCGTTTGTCCAGTGTGTTAACCCTACCAGGGTCATTTTCACGGGCGAGGGGGTCAAGCGGCCGGAGCAAGAACTTGACCATTTTACCTCCAACAGGGTCCCCGTGTAATCCATAACGACATACGAGGACATGGAGGTATAACTACGTGTTATTAACCTCGGCAGTGGAGTGAGGTGAGTGGTCAGCTTTACGCCCCGTCCACCTCATCCCGTGGAACGACCCCTGATGCCTACCGAATTAGGCTGGGTGGGCTCCATGTTGATCTGGACGATTGGAGAAGAGACAATCTCTTTCCCCTGCCCGGAGTCCGAACATTCTTCCTCGGTTGTCCCGCTCGTAGCTTAGTATCGAAGTTAAACGTCAGGTCGAGCTTGACCTTTGTCAGGCGCAGTGCTAGTGTACTTTCCACTTACCATTACCATCTCCGCTGAATATGACCCAGGTTTTCATTGTGTTGCTTCGAAGACCTTACGACCTGTGTTAGTAAGACATTCTTCGTTCTTTAGCGGTGGTGTATTGAGTCATAGATCGTTTAGCTGTAAGTAGCGAAGGTCAAGCGGCTTCTCTCGCCCTGCCCGGAAGTTGATGATGTGAGATTTCCTTTTCAGAAGGTCGTCAACAGGACCTTGCCTTCATGTGCCTAACAATGGTAGCTGTGAGCGCCAGTCTAGCAGCACAGTGCTGGTAACTCCGGTTGCCACACGCGTTCCGATAACTTTTTTTTTGTCTCTGGTGGAACTTGGATTTTCTATGTTGGTAGTGCCATTTCTCACATTAGCTGCAGCATTGTTGCATTTCGTAGTAATGGCTTTGTCATGTCGACTGGGATCCGCATGTCTTATTCTTGGTACGGACTGAAGTAAATAAGGTTTTTCTTATGTTTTTATTCGTACCGTGCATATCAATGCTCAACAAACAAAATGTTGCAACATCTGTCAGAATATTAAACTACAGTTATTGAAAACAAGCGCCGCAATATGGTTCAACAAATTATGCAGAACCAAACACTTAACGCCCAACTACATCCACATCAAGGTTAGTAGCAATAATTCATATGTTGGACAGACTGGTAGATCATTACGAATAAGGCATAAAGAGCATTCTAGATACATAAAAACAAACAACCCTGTTTCAGCTTACGCCCTACACATATTGAATAACAAACACGAATGTGGAAACATAAAACAAACCATAGAACTATTAAAACACCGTTATAAAGGAGTTAAATGAATATTTGGGAATCATTCTTTATACACATCCTCCAAAAACAAAATTTATTAATCGAAGAACAGAAGGTCAGTGACCCAAACCCCCTGTATGAGTTGCCACAAGACGTTGCGTTACATAACTAAATACCCACTTCAGGCTCCTGTTTACTCCGTGCCATGCACACACCTAACCAGGGCAAATCTACCAAATTAATCGAAATAATTCATCATTTTCCTTACAATGTTATATTTTTATTATATTTTATATTATTTGTTGCTGAATTGTATATGCAGCCACATTTACCAAGATTTTATCATAACACATTACTATATTGTATTTTATCATTTTAATAATTCAGAATTTTAGCTAACATAACTTGTAAACTGCCTGAAGATGGTGTATTAACACCGAAACATGTCAAAATAATTTAATATAAATTTACACTACTTATTTGTGCATATGTTTGTACATAATAAACATTCAAGGGTTTTCTTAATTTCGTGTGGTTTATACGTCTAGTACATACCAAACAGTTTCGGAAGTTAAAAGCTAGAGTAAGGATGTTATGCTGCATTTGCCACAACTACGAAATATGCGTGTTGGTAAAGGAATAATAATAAAGTCAGTAGACTTGTATAATGATGGAATTGAAATCGATTAAATATACACCTAAATAAATCAAAGTAATGAGAAACAGAGAAAATGACATTAAGACAAGATAACGCACAGTTCTGTACCGATCGCATATTACAACAGAGTGATTCAGTCAAGAATTATCAGATCGGCGGGTCGTGTAGCATGCACGGAGTGAATAACACTTGCCAAGCATTTTAGTTGAAAGACTTTGTGGGAAGAGATTCACTGCATAGCTCGAGACCAAGGTTGGGGTTATGACGTTGATATTCGAAGAGTAGCGTAAGTTTTGAGGGTGCCAACCGGTTACGGTCCTTGGCAGGCGTAGTGGTAGGATGGTGAACTTTTGGAGTAGTTAAAAGCAGGTATTTTATTTCTGCTCTCAAAAAGCCCGTACAGCTGTGTAGGCAGCGCATTCGCCTAGCGGTGGATTTTGCATCCGCTGCTTGCAGCCATCTCTGGACGCCTGGCGTATACGCTCCCATAGCGATGTTGCTGAAAACTTGAATCTTGAGGGTAAGCCCCTGTCTTCTTCAGTTTAGGTTTTGTGTATCGTTATTCAGTGGGACTTCTCGGAGAGTGGGTGAGACCATCGAAAGGCCACAGGCATCACAAGGAACCGCAGGAATTGGACAAATAACGCATGTCCTGCGAAGGATTCGATTCAGCGATGCGGATGCTCGGCTAGATTTCTGACCGCGCGGCTGCCCCAGTTCGTTTTATGTTTGCTTCGTTGAAATGTCGTACGCCAGTTCATTAATTTCCATTCCTGCGGGACCGGCGTGTGGTTGCTTGCGTGAGCTGGAAGGCCACTCCCGAGACGCTTGGCGCCGCGTCGCCGTGGATAGGGAGGTTCTAGACCACCCGTGTTCTGGTAATTCATGTGAACAATAAACATCCGTTACTGCCTGAGGGACAACTCATGTTTTTCTCGAGTCATGTGGTACAGATGGAGCCGTAGTTGTTGGCCGGAACTGACGTGCTGGTGTAATGTTTACGCGTAGTGGTAGGGTCAGGTTATTCGTTTTGTGTCGTCGTTCAGTTCGGTATGTCCTTGTCTGTACTGTGAGATGCAGTTAACAAACTGCTGCCATTTCAGCGGAGTGAGTTTGTCGTCACATCACTTATGCAGACAAGGTGTTCAAAATTGGATTCTTCAACCGAAGTATGGAAAATTTGGCCACTGCGGAAGATGGTTATGAATGCGTTGTTTTATGAAGAAGGAGGCAAAATAGGGAAGAGTAAAAGTGCTCGAACAGTTCATAATGCTTTGCGTTGGTTGGATCGGCTGGCGGGGTTGGGCCGCATAGGACAGGGGTGGCCAGATACACGAGCTCCGGAAGCAGCAGTTTAGTAAGCAATTTGGTCAACAGCCACGCACTAATAAAATAAAATAACTTTTCCTTGTATATTTGACGCATACTTTCCATGCAGCAACACACATTTCGCCTCCAACTAGTTGCACAGCACGTTTGTACTTACTGTACACACCTCCTACGTATTTCGCCCGAATGTCCTGGTCATCTTCAGGGAGTTACAAATCTGGTCGACGTGAACAGCGTATCGAAAACTTGTAGTCATATATGTTGGTCCTGGAAAATGTCGGAGCTTATTTTAGTCCAACTGTGGCTACAGTCTTCCAATAGTTCATTCACAACGGTATTTTAAAAATGTGGGTCATGTTAGCGCTCTGGAAACTTCTTGACACAACTGGGTCTTATGACTCAAGAAATAATGTTTATTCAGTTCCTGATGCAAAACCATAATGGATATAATGCAGTTAATAATAATTAGCACAATTAATGAAAATAGTGCAGTGCAGTCAGTTGTTTACGAAAAAAAAAATATGTATGTCTTTGTAGGGAAAAGTTCGTAGCTTAACGTGACTTAAAAATTTTAACAGTTTTCCGTGCTTTTAAATTTTTGCGTGAAAGAAATATTTGTACACATGACAGTGGCGTAAACAACTTCGTGAGTGCCAGTATTGAGCGGTAAAAGTGAACGCGCTGTATACTGGTATACGAAGTAGCAGCGGCAGTAGCAGCAGCAGTAGCAGTAGCAGTAGCAGTAGCAGTAGCAGTAGTAGTAGCAGCAGCAGCAGCAGCAGCAGCAGCAGCAGCAGCAGTAGCAGCAGCAGCAGCAGCAGCGGCAGTAGCAGCAGCAGCAGTAGCAGTAGCAGTAGCAGTAGCAGTAGCAGCACCAGCAGCAGTAGCAGCAGCAGCAGCAGCAGCAGTAGCAGTAGTAGCAGCAGCAGCAGCAGCAGCAGCAGCAGCAGCAGTAGCAGTAGTAGTAGTAGCAGCAGCAGCAGCAGCAGCAGCAGCAGCAGCAGTAGCAGCAGCAGTAGCAGCAGCAGCAGCAGCAGCAGCAGTAGCAGCAGCAGCAATGTCAGTGAATCTGATGAGTGCGCGGGAGAAGAAGAGTTAGAAGGCGATTAGTGTCTACATGCATCTGAGCGTTATCATCGTCAAACTGAGGACTTCTTACCTTAAAAAAAATCGATAGCAAAAATTGCCACCGCGTATGCTACATGTGGGCCGGGATAGTGTAGTCGGTATAGCGACTTGTCACGGGCTGGACGGTCCGGGGATCGAATCGCGGTGGTGGCGAGATCTTCCGCTGCCGAACAGGCCGGTCCTGGGACCCACGCAACCTTCTGTGTAACGGGTACCGAGTCGTTCGTGGGGTGTAAAGCGGCCGGACCGTGGCGTTAAGCACCCACCCCCATCCAGCGTCGAGGTTAAAGAAAAGGTAGAGTATACGCCTACTGTCCATCTGTGCCATCATGGTCCATTCTAGGGTGAACGTTACCATTTATACTACACGTATACATCATGTCAGCTTTCTTTATAAGCACTTCAGAGGCAGAAGACGAAACGTCAGATGTCGCCATTGCTGTAGCTGCAGGTAGTGGCAGAGAGCTACTACTTACCGTTTTCATTCCTAGCAGCGAGTCCAGGAACTTTTGGCTACACTTTCTTATCTTGGATTTTTCAAACCAATTTATCGACCGACATATTGGCAATTGGCAATTGACTTTTTGTTGAGTCGTCTGTTTTTAACTCAGTCAGGAAGAATAAATGTCTGATTTACTGAATGCCGTATCGGTCGGCATATCCGTTTCGTGTTGTGGACACACTGACATCGTAGGCTTGTATCATCGGGAGGGAGGGAGGGAGGGGGGGGGAACCTGGACCTTAATGCTGCATTTCCATAACACCAAATTTAATGGTTGTTTGCTGCCATGACTCAGTCATGGCGCCCCATTTTTGAAAGTAAGTCCAGCACTGAACACCCACATTGCTTCTTTTGAGAATCGTAGAATCCCTGTTGTTATAGGTTGCAGGGTGCCCAGCACATGCGCAGTGCCGTCTAATCGATACGGTAGCGTCAGGGGTTGTCAGTGCGCATAGGGTAGCATCCCTTTTCAGAGGTTCCAATAGTGTTCGTAAAATGCCAGGCACGTAGTCAGGTAGGCACGTGGTGTCATTAGAACTCCGAATTACAGATTCGGTCGGCGCGTCCCGAAACGTCGTCAGGTCACGGGTTCCTGTGTCAGAAACATAGTGTTAGGTTGTCAGGAGTCGTCCAGTTGACATACCAGTTGTCGATAGGCTTTGCTGTGTTCTTTATTGGTTTCTCAAACGACACTGTGCGCTGAAGCTGTAGTGTGCGTGACGATGAGAAATGAAAGGGTGGTTTTTATTAGTGAGGCTGTGGAGGAGGCCGTTGTGTTTGCAATACTGCATTATGTCAATACTGTCTGGAGAGACGGAAGACGCCCCAAAACGCCCCAGAACAGCAGTTTCCGGACCATTATTTCCACACAGTACACCGCGTCTCCAGGTAGCCATGTGTAGTGAACCTCAGCAAACATTTGTCATTCCGCCAGTCAGTATGTAAGTTACAAAACAATTATTTTTGCAGTACCAACTTGACATCCGGTGGGGCTATCGACTGTACAAAGTGTTAAGCTTGAGAGCGGGTGCATAGTTCGTGCAATTCGACTAGCATCAGTTTAGCCTAACGCCAGGAGTCGGTTTCGTGGAGATGACACGGAACTTCCAGATCGAATCAGATTCGTACTCGAGAGGACCTGGGGTGAAATTTCTTCCTGGGGTTGGCTAACCTGACTCTTCGTAGATTTCGTCTGTCCCTCAATACGAATGCCGAGATACGATCGGATTTAGACCGCTACCGGTTCCCTATTGCCTGATCGTACCACTCTGAGTTATACAGCCTGACTTATTGACAGCGTCATTAAACAAATGACTGAGTAAATAAATAAATAAAGCGATGATTATACTGAAAACGTTCTGCATGCGGCCAAACATTCGGTTGCTAACTTGTCAGGATATTTTAACTTAATCTCTTCGTGCGATTTTCAGCTGAGCCAAGGTAAGATTAAGTAATGGTACTGGCGAGTTGGAAACGTAAATAACGAGGAATGTAGGATGTCGTCAATGAACTAGCAGGTTTAGAATTTTTGTATGTAGCACTACAAGGGAAAGCCATAATTGCGATATCAAAGTGAAAACTTACTGGAAAGGAGCCCTTTTGGAAAGCAAGGGAGGAAACTAAATTGTTGGGTCGCAGCAGGCTAGGGTAAAGTCCAGGGGGATGATTGCTCTGACATAGTTACTAAACCAGCTTACTTGCATAGATATCATTGTTCTGTGAGGCAGCATTCTTGCGGATTTTAGTGCCGGAAATGAATTCCGACGACCCTTGACGCCGCATTATTACGATCTTCAACACGTGTTTAAAAATCTGACATTTGGATATTGGCCCTGGCTCCATTTAACTCCGCCATCCGTCTCTATATGAATTCATTTACTCATTAGTCAGATTCACCGTAAATCCTCAATAGTGGTGCAGCAAGATACGTGGAACCTGCTGAATATTTACGATTCATGGGCAGCTACCGATTGTTTCAGTGAAGCAAGTGAAGCGTGAGATGCGTCGAAACGTCGTGTGCGGGCAAACACAAAGACATCAGCAGTAAAGCCTGCGCCATGCCGTACCAACACGAGAAGTTCACGGTTTACAACGTGAGTGTGTGAGCCTGAAATATATTGTGTAGTTATAATGATAATACTAAAATGCATATTTGTGAAATGTGTAATGGTTTTCTACAGTTATCTGAGTTTTGGGGGTATTTAGGCTATATAAATGAGCGTACTGTCTGCTGGTATTTATGTCGGGTGTGGGGAACAGGAGATGAACACATTTTTATGGAAAAGAGTTATTGCGTGACATCAAACAAGATGGTAGGATTGTGTACTTAAAGAAACAGCATGTGGGCTTGTGAACTGGGTGGGATTGACAGGGTGAGGTTGAAGAAATATTTCTTTTTGAAGGAAACGGACCTCTTCCTTTTTTCTTCCTACTACCATTACCATTTTCATTTTCTTCGACCTTCCAAACCCATGTATTTTTAACTTCTTCCCTCTTCCCCCCGCCCTGCTCCTCGAACTATAATCTCGGAAACTTGCCTTGTGCTGTCTCTGGTACAGCGTCTTCAGAGGGCTGTGTTCCCTCCAATTAATGCCTAAGCATCTGAGCGGGTCTCTGTTATAACCCTGCGTGGGCGTGCCTGCATATCTGTAAAGCTTCACTTGTACCGTATACGACATATGTAAACACAGATCTGGATGAGCCAGCCGTAATTCACTGGTACTGCATTTCGTGGATCAAGTGATCGATTGTAAGATTCACCCTTTATTTAGCAACAGGTTTTCGCGGAGGGGGGGGATTGTCACTACTGAAACCTAAAAATTACAGTTTTTTAAAAAATAAATCGCTCATTTGCGACAACATTGTCACAACTCAAAATTAGTGATTTTTCAGGAGAAACGTTTAAAGGTTTTGAAGTGCTATACTTTTCTATGAGTGCAACGACGACACAACTGCTCTCCAGCGGCTAGTTTTACAAACTGCGTTACTGCATTATACCTGTTAAAAGTGCACCTGCAAACGTTTCTTTCTATACCAATAACTCCAAAATGCCAAATTTTGACCTGCTACTCTCTTGTCGCAAATGAGCGAAATAAACTTATCTCTTTTAGTGGTTTATGGAGGGTTTGCACTTAATAGCTTATTTTTGAACAGGGAGTAGATTCTATCCACACTGCGCGGGTGGCACGTAATTGCATCCGTTCTGGCAGTGTGCACCAGATGCTTCAGAGATGGACGACAATCGTAAGGCCTTCCCGTTGCGGGTTATTCGACTGGCCATCGTAGGAGGATCGTTACGTGCCTCTCTCTCGATATGGATGTGTTTGGATGAATATTCTGAAGGCCTTGCCTTTCATCGTTTCTGTATGGATTTCTCACGTATTCGTGTAAGAGGCTACATCGAGATACTGTACTGGTACCTGGTCTACGAAGGGAATGTCTCGACCTTACAGTGTCAAATGGGACTTCGCCAACTCTCATAACCACAGTCCGAGTTTAATCCTTTAGAACCAAGTGAATGTGCTTTTTAACCCATTGCGTTCGAATTTCCGAAAGAGTATTGTTTTTCGACGGTCCTCAGGCTTTACTAATTGCCCTTCTGGTAACAGGAGCGTGTAAATGAATATATGTATGGAGCATTGTTTTTGACAGGGGAAAACCGAAGTCCTCCGAGAAAGACTCGTCTCAGTGCCACTTTGTCCACCAGAAATCCCACATGGATTTTAAAACTAAGCTCAGTTTGGGTTGTTTAAAGGATATAGTTCGTACCGTTCGGTAAGCACACTGCGTTCAATTTCGCGATAAAGCGTGACATCCCATAACCCTCGAATGTCATGATTCAGCGTGACACCCCACAACAATTGAATTTCACGATACAGCGTGACACCCCAGAACACTTGAATATCTCCATTCAGTGTGACAGACACCCCAGAAGACTGGAATATCACGATACAGCGTGACATGCAGAATACTTGAATTTAAGACGGTGTGACATCGCAGAAAATTTGAATCTTCAGCAACACCGCTCTGAGAACCTCAGATCTCGAAAAAAGCTGACAGTCACATAAATCGTACTCTGTGTTGGCCGTCACCCTTGTGTGTATTGTATCTTAATTTACCTTTTTCATGAAACGGCAAGTATTTATTTCAAGAGCGCCTTGCTTTACGTTGGTGTTTTTATTTAAACCAGGCATTTCGTTTTATTACGATAAAATCTGTTATTGTGAACAAACATTGAGAGCCATCTGTGGCTGCTCCAAGCACACAGTGACTGTACTGCTGTGGTAGCAAACATACACTTCTGATGTACTGTATACGTTTGTGCCCTGAAAATATATTTCATTAAATAATGTTCTGAACTGTCCATGCTGTTGAATCTTCAAGAAGAAATGTGCAGTAGGTTCCTCCTAAGCGTCAAAAGCTCCTCAGGACTAACACGCTGACAGGTCAGACCATAGCTCCATATGGTTTTGCTTGTGAAAATGTAAAATCTTACAGATGTTAACTAATTTGTAAAGGCACAGAGCCTTGAAGGTTAGGAATGTACATGAAGGCGCGCACCTGCGCACGTGTACTTTATGTATGTGTGTATGTGTGTGTATATATATATATAAACACACACACACATAAAACGTACTTTGTGAGGAAACGTGGCCACATGCGGAAATTCGTTTCCTACGGGATAAGATATATACAAATGTTTCCTGGTGCACTGGTCTAGTATTCGGCGGATCCGTGAACGATGAACATAAACAGAAAAATCACTAGTATTACCATCACCACTAGAAAGCGGGATGTCGTGTACAAAAGGACGCCGTCTGATGTGACCAACCACAACTGCGTCGTTCCTGCGACGTACCAGGCTCCGTTAGTTCAGTGCTGTGGGCCGATGCCGGTCAAGAAACCCGCAACCAAGAAGGCACCGAAGGTAACCTGGCGTAGCTTAATCACCCCTTTTTGGCTGAGAGCTAATGTTTTCTGCAGGAGGCTCGACGCACCCGATACTGTAAACCTCACCATTGTTGTGCTGAGCAGATGATCTCAAGTGGTAACTTGACTGACTTCTGTTCTGAGGCTACTCTTGTTGCAGACCTCTTTCCCAGCTCCTGCCGTATCGCAAAAACCAACAGGTTTCTTTGCAACGCATCGCCCTTCACATTTAATTAGGTCTGTCTGAAGGTCGCTGCCATTTGCACATTTCCTTCAGCCGGCTGTCGTTGCGCGTCCTCTTTATTGTTCGTCTTAAGAATTTTTTCAGAATTGGAGATGTAACTTACAGGATCTTTTTTACGATTCGGCTCAGTGGGCCGTCACCCGAAATTATCTGTCACCTTATCAGCCGTGCCTTACTGTGCGAACACACCAGACCATTCGCACTGGCCACAGAGAACTGCGGAGAATCCTGTCAAACTGACTGAATACGGTTCATTTTAATCGCTGTTTTCAGCTTCGAAGCTAGCATGGGATATCCCGGCGGATGAGGACTTTTCGAGTGCCGTGCTCGGTGAGGCCAGGTGATTGAAGATTATACAGTCAGTCGCAGATGACCTCCAGTGCCGCGTTTTGGTCAGCATCGACCTGTTTAACGAACATTTTATTTCGAAATTTCTGAATACAGCATTGCATTAATGTCAGATATGTAGGTATTTGTGTATACAGCCTTTCACAAAAATCTCTTCCTTCAAATCGTTTTTGCTTATTTTTGCAGTCCTAATAATACATTGCTGTAGATTTTGGGCAGAAATTTTCAGCCAATTTCGTTTCCCCTATTTTAACACTACCGTGGAAGTATAATTACTTGCAGTCGAACTTTCCGTGTGGTCACTGTAATTAAAATTTTAATGAGAATTAGAATTGATATACTTCCTGTAGATCATTTCTAGTGCAAGGAGCATGTCATAGTGTGAATAAAATGCTGTATAATACATTACAGATATGAAACACGTCGTTTGCACGGCTCTTTACAGTAGTTTTGTTTTATATGTTCCGTATTGCCTACGGTGAAAGACAGTAACGAGAATATGTGTTCCTTGGGAAGTGAAGTACATTAAATTATTCTTGTCGGTTCGACGATGAGTTCACATCCTTTTCGTTTGGTTTAACGGCTCTTTGTGAACTGCAAATGGTATAGTGTAGAATGAGAGGACACGTCGACTGTGACTGGCCGTGTGACAGGAAATAGACGTCATTACCATTTTTAACGCAGTAATCATGTATGGGAGGAGCTGAGGAAACATTACAGGACCTCCCGACCGGGGTTCGAATCGCGGATTGTGGGAAGACGGAGCGGGACAATTGATTTTCTGCAACAGAAAATCAATTGTAAAATTCTGCGTGCACTGAAGCGTTGTACATATGTACTGGCGATCTGTTTCTTATTATAGATTTTGCTCGTAACATTTTTATGCGTAGTTTTCTGTGAAATATACAGAATGAAATCAAAGTGGTGTAATCGCGACCATTGGGATATTCAATTTCCAGAACAGCTCAACAAACACTGATAAATCGTGGTGTTCGGTATCTGCATGCAGAACTGACTCGCAATTTTTTACCTCCCTCGGCTTTCCACCAGTCGCACCCCCTCAACCTTATCTCGTCACGTCGATGTGAGGATATGTCTTACTGCTCTTTTTAATGCATCAACGAACGAACTGTGAGGCACGAAACGTTCGCAGAACCGACAGTGAGGGATGTCACAATTCAAAAATAGGGGTTTGCTGTCGTTGAAAAGCATTTCAAATGACTGGGCGATCGTCACATTCTCATTGACATGGTTGTGCGATTGTTGCCCGATTGGTGGAGCGAAACGTATACCTTCCCAGTTACTGCACAATTAAAGTTAAATATAATCGTAATCGTAGACGTTGTTGTCGTCGTCGTCGTCTTCGTCAATTTTGTACGCCTAGTGGTCTGACCTGGTCGTGTGTGCACGTAAATTTATTGAGAAGAGCTCATTTCCGTTCGTGTCGGTCTGTTTGTCCCATACTTTAAATTAAGTGCAAAGTGTAACTGGTATGGTATGTTAATAAAGGGTTAGTTGTGCAAAAATAATAGTGGCTAATAGAATGCATATTTGAGACACGTTCCGCTTGTTTTCATTACGATGAGTGTTTAACGAAATGCAAGGAAAAGTGTCTAAATCCAGTAAACAGAATTTGCAAAATGTTTACTCTTGATCAGATCAGTCGGCTATGAACATCAAGACCAATCAGAGATGTAAGAGCGAAGTGGAAGCATGCAAACCGACTGCAGTAGCGACATATTTCCATTGACATGTCGCGTTCTTGTTCGAAAGCCTTTTTCGCCTTGTGATAGCTGCAGTTGCACAGCTGTCGGTATTGTGTATGCCACCGGAAGGAAGGGGTGCTGCTTGCTGCAACTGCTGTTGCATTTATTTACTGCGTGGAATAGCGGAGTTTTGTGACTTTCTACCGACAGAGCGCAGTCGTTGTGGCCCAGTTTCACACAGCGGTGATATTGAAAGTTCGCGAGATTGTTCTGTTCGGTCCTACACTGATCTGTCAAGAAATCAGCCATTCACATTGGTGGCCCGTGAAGGCTGTTGGATGTTCGGTTGGCACAACTTTTGTACTCCCAGACCACTGGTACAAAACATGTAACCACTTCGCTGTAGCTAGTAGCCTTGTTTGAGAGGCATGCTCAACGAATCCGCCGTCATGATTGTGGTTCTTCACAAGGCATATTCTAGTCAGTAATCTTTCTTAGTTTACGACTACACTGTGTCCCTTATTGTACCATGTAATCTGTAGCTATAAGCCTAGCCCTCGTGTTTACGCTGAATGCCACGTGCTTGTAATACAGAACTCTGTCTTATTTCAGCTTGGAGAGAAGGGCTCTGGTCTGAGGGCGCGAGGACAAGTGCAGGATTTTTTAAATATTCGCACCCGATGTCTGGAGGAAGGCTCATTGTTTGAGGACCCTGAGTTTCCTGCAGAGGACACATCCATATTCTACAGCAAGGCTCCGCCCCGACCGTTTGAATGGAAGAGGCCTATAGTGAGTTAACCTCGACTAACCTCATAGTACCGGGTACATATGGTCGATAGTTATTCAGTTCGTCAAGAAGTCCTCTGTCAGGGACTCCTGTAGTTTAGTGGTGTTTCTCAAACGGTTTTTGCTCATCCCCTCCCTCTGAAATTGAATGTATCTATGTGCCCCCCCCCCCCCCCCCCCCCCCCCCCCCCCATGCTCTTCCTGTTATGCACCATTTTGTATCTTTTATATTTTCTTTTTTTTTT
>Ga0123355_10003154_pt1 | contig 23524 bp, 18 predicted proteins | sample TergutEmb28metaG_3_FD_89872 | JGI IMG/M metagenome (GOLD analysis project Ga0123355, IMG submission 89872) | Embiratermes neotenicus P1 segment gut microbial communities from Petit-Saut dam, French Guiana - Emb289 P1 | ecosystem: Host-associated > Arthropoda: Insects > Digestive system > Gut ... | reverse complement strand
TTTTTGAGTGCGGCGCCGAACTTGCCTACATGCAAACCGGCTACGAAAGCGCCAGCTGTACGGTGGATATCGATGCGGATATTATAAGAGCCAGCAAAAAGGCAGACGCTTGCGTCACGCCTTTTCACAGCATTCCGCCGGGCGGGAATAAGCCGGGGCTGTTCCGTCCGCTTGAGCGCAATCCTTTCCTGCCAATTTACGGGCGGGAGGCATATCTAACCGACTTGTTTGAGCTTCAGGTGCGCTCCCTTACCTCCCGGATGGAAAACATCGGCGTACACAAGCTGGTACTTGGAGTTTCAGGCGGGTTGGATTCCACCGCGGCTTTGCTGGTATGCGTCAAGGCCGTGGACAATTTGGGGCTGCCGCGCGAAAATATTTTGGGCGTTACCCTGCCGGGCCCGGGCACAAGCGACCAGACTTATTACAGCGCCCTGCAACTGATGGAAAAGCTTGGGGTAAGCAAGCGGGACATTTCAATCAGGCAGGCGGTGCAGCAACACCTGGAGGATATCGGCCACAGCGGGCAAAAAGATCATGTTTACGAAAACGCTCAGGCCCGGGAGCGCACGCAGGTGCTTTTAAACCTAGCCAACGCCGTTTCAGGCATTTTGGTCGGTACGGGAGATTTAAGCGAGCTGGCGTTGGGCTTTACCACCTATGGGGGAGATCACATATCCAGCTACAATGTAAATGTTTGCATCAGCAAAACCGTGCTGCGGGAACTTATATGGCATGTTGCCCACGCCGGGCTGGTTGAGGGCGTGGAGAGAATTGTTGCCGATATTTTGGAAACCCCGATTTCCCCTGAACTGTTGCCTCCCGAGGATGGGCAGATCACGCAAAAAACCGAAGAGATTCTTGGCCCTTACGAGCTGCACGATTTCTTCATTTATCATTTTGTGCGCTACAACATGCACCCCTCCAAGATTTTTTATTACGCGTGCGTTGCCTTCGATGACATTGCTCCCAATTTTATCAGGGAAACGCTGACGCTTTTCATCAAGCGGTTTTGTCAGGGGCAGTTCAAGCGCTCCTGCGCGCCTGACAGCGCCAGCGTCACTCAGGTAAACTTAAACGGCGTTAATTTTACCATGCCGTCCGATTTGGATCCCATGTTTTTACTGCGCGATCTGGAAAGGTAGGAACACTTGGCATATCAGTACTTCCTTTGGTTCATACTATCTAAAAACCAAAGGAGGCCATACAATAATGCAACAGCAAACCCAGGACGTCACATTGCTTCAGGAGGTGTACCACAGCGCCTCAATGGGAGAACGCGGTTCCAAGCTCATGCTCACTAAATCCAAAGACGGCGGCCTCAGCGCCAAACTCAGCGAATTTTCAGATGCGTACGCAAATATCAAACAAGAGGCGTCCGACCAGCTTGCCACTTACGGACAGGCGCCAATACAATCCGGTGCGCTTGAAAACACCGCCCAATGGATGGGCGTGCAACTGGGTACCCTCATTGATCAAAGCCCTTCCCGCATGGCGGAAATGCTTATTCAGGGCAGCGCCAAAAGCATGATAAAAAGCATCGAGAACATTAAACGAAATCACGACACCGAAAAGCGCACCAGAGAACTGGCCGGGCGATTGGTCAGTTTGGAAAACGACAGCCTCGCCGCTATGAAGACTTATCTCAGCTAAAGTTATACTCAAGCCTCCCGGGTATATCGTCCGGGAGGCTTGAAAGACAAAGTGTTATATTGTACATATCTGTTTTAGAAAGTTACAGGCACTACCACACTTGCATTTGCGCAGTACATGTGATACGCTCGATATAGTCGATTAACTTTTAAAAAACCTAAAGGTTTTTTTACATACGCAATGCGTATGGCGCGCCTGACGGCGCGCAGTCAATCTCCTGTATACGCCGTTTGGCGGCTGTGCCGCCTGGCAAGCAAAGCTTGCCAAACTTAAAAATAGTTTTACTATTTTTAAGTTAAACGTCTATATAAGAACCCGACTTAAACAACAGACATTCAAACCACAATCAAAAAAGCTTTAGAGGAAGCCTAAATGAAATTTGATTTCAACAGGCAATACACTACCATCGCAATATACGCTGTGGCTGTGCTTGTGCTTACTTTTCTTATCGCCACGGCGTTCCTGAATATCGGAGTATTCTTCGGCTGGCTCGGACGCGCAATTGGCTATGCTAAGCCCTTTGCTTTCGGCCTAGCTATTGCTTTTCTTTTAAACCCGATTCTTCGCGTTTTTGACGACAGGCTGCTGCCACGGCTTTTTAAACGCAAACTAAAACGCTCGCACAGCCGGGCGATCTCCATTATTCTAACCTACATTATCGTCTTTACGCTGATAACGCTTTTCATCGCTCTTGCGTTTCCCCAAATCATAGCCAGCATAGGCAGCCTTGTTGATAATATTACCGCTTATGTAGACATATTGGAAGATATGTATGCGCAGGTTATGAATTATATCCGCTCGGATGATCAGGAAACCGCCGTGGAAATTCTCATCAGCAACGTTTTGGCCCGCCTTGTTGATACTCTTGACAACTTGCTGGATATGGCCAGCGACTATGCAACCGCCCTTGTTGGACACATTTTTTCAGCTACCCAGCTTATCACATCCACTGTATTTAACTTTTTACTTGGTATTATCGCCTCTATCTACCTGCTTGCAAGCCGCGAAAAACTTCTTGCCCAGTTCAACAAAATAATGCGGGCCATTTGCTCAGATCGGATATACAAGCTGATCATTGATATCGCCACAGATTCTAACCGTATTTTTAATGGGTTTGTTGTCGGCAGACTTGTCGACTCTATCTGCGTCGGAATATTATGTTTTATCGGCATGTCAATTTTTCGCTTTCCATACGCGGTATTTATCAGCGTAATTATGGGAATTGTAAATATAATCCCTTTCTTCGGGTCTATTTTCGGCGGGATTGTCGGCTTCATTATCATTTATGTGGAAAGCCCCGTCCAGTCCTTTTGGTTCGCGGTCTTTATTTTGCTGCTTCAGCAGTTCGACGGCAATTACTTGGGGCCTAAGCTTGTAGGCAACAGCATTGGTATTCCTACAATCTGGGTGTTGTTTTCCATTTTGTTTTTCGGCGCAATGTGGGGTATTCCGGGGATGTTTATTGGCGCCCCGTTCTTCGCGATCATCTACTCTTTGGTTAAGCGTATAGTTGCTTTCCTGCTGGCCCGAAAAGGCGAATCTACCAACACCAAGGACTACGATTCGGAAAGAAATCCTCTAAGCTGAGCAATTCATGCCAGACGGCGAAATAATTCTTCCTTTTCTTTCTGTTAATAATCTGCTATACTTAATTTTACTTTAAAGAGTGTCCCGCTTTTTAAAGTGAATGGTTATATAATGAACCGGATTTTTATATTAAATAATAGAGGAGGAGGCTTTAGGCGTGTCAATAATTCAGCAAATAACCGCGATTGAAGTTTTGGATTCACGGGGTAATCCTACCCTTGAAGTAGAGATCGTTACGCAGGACGGCGCTTACGGGCGGGCTATGGTGCCTTCGGGCGCTTCCACCGGCGAATACGAAGCGGTTGAACTGCGCGATGGCGATAAGGCCCGATATCTAGGCAAAGGCGTTCTAAAGGCGATCGACAATATAAATAACATTATTGCCCCCACGCTTATCGGCGTTTATGATGTAACCTGCCAAACCGCTATCGACAAAAAAATGCTCGAGCTGGATGGCACCGAAAACAAATCCAAGCTTGGTGCAAACGCTATTTTAGGAGTTTCGATGTCGGTGGCTCATGCGGCCGCCGATTATCACGGTCTTCCCTTGTATCAGTATTTGGGCGGTTTTAACGCCAAACAGCTGCCTACTCCCATGATGAATATCATAAACGGCGGCTCCCACGCCGACAACTCGGTGGATTTTCAGGAGTTTATGATTATGCCCACCGGAGCTGCCTCTTTCAAAGAAAGTATCCGCATCGGCGCGGAAATTTTCCACGCTCTTAAAAAAGTCCTCAAAGCCAAAGGCCACAACACTAACGTTGGCGACGAAGGCGGCTTTGCGCCTAACCTTGGCTCGGTAATCGAAACCCTTGATATTATAATGGAAGCCATAAACGCCGCCGGCTATAAACCCGGCAGCGATGTGAAAATTGCCCTTGACGTAGCCGCCTCCGAACTTTACAACAGGGAAACCCAAAAATATGATTTCGTCAAAGAGGGCAAAGGCCGTTCGCTGACCACCTCTGAAATGGTCGAATTCTACGTGGGCATCTGCGACAAGTTCCCGATTATCTCCATCGAGGACGGGCTGGACGAAAATGATTGGGACGGCTACAAGCTGCTAACCGAGCGCCTTGGCGAAAAGGTTCAGATTGTCGGCGACGACTTCTTTGTAACTAACACCAAGCGGCTTGCAAAGGGCATTGAAGGCGGCCAGTGCAACTCAATTCTCGTCAAGGTAAATCAAATCGGCACCCTGACCGAAACTTTTGAATGCATCGAAATGGCCAAGCGCGCGGGGTACACCACCGTTATTTCTCACCGTTCGGGTGAAACCGAAGACGTAACCATTGCCGATATCGCAGTGGCGGTAAATTCCGGGCAAATAAAAACCGGCTCCATGAGCCGCACCGACCGCGTTGCCAAGTATAACCGGCTGCTGAAAATCGAAAACCAGCTTGGTGAGTGCGCTGTTTACGGCGGTGAAAAATCCTTTTACAACTTGGGCAAATAAGCTTTTTCCGCTACGAGGGCAAGGCGAAGGCCCCTTCGTCTTGCCTTTCTTCATACGAAAGGAAATTCTATATGAACATGAAAGTATCCCGTCTACTTATAATATTTTGCTTTGTGCTTTGCGCCGTTTTGGCGCTTTCCGGGTGCCAAGATCCAGGCCAGCCGCAGGAAGACCTTCCGCCCGCAGACGCCATCGCTGAAGATTTGGGAGCGCCTTACCCACCTGACGATTTGCCGCCCTCCAATGCCTCCCCTGCTCACACCGACTTTCTTTGGGAGGTCATTGGGGGCCAGGGACGCGTCTATCTGATGGGGACAATGCATGTGGTGACACGCGATTATGCCCTTACCCCCGCGCTTCTTGATATCTTCGACGAAATGGACGCTGTAGCCTTGGAGGTCAACATGCTGGATCTTACCGGCCTTTTGGACGGATTCCATTACATGTATTATTCCGAAGGAGTCACTGTTCTGGATAATCTAAGCGAGCGGGGCCGGACGCATTTGCTAAACATGATCGAAGCTTACGGCCTGGATATGGCGCAAGTTATAGCATTAAGACCTTTCTCTCTTAGCTCATCTTTTATAGGGGCGCTTTTAGACAAAACCGATTTCACTTTCATAGGCGTAGATATGCTTTTAAATATGCGGGCTTGGGAGCGCGACATGTCAATTTATGTTCTGGAAGACTTCCGGGATATATACCGCAATATGAACAATTTGACCTACGAAACCAAGGAACGGATAATGGTTCTGACAATCCCCCCGCCGGAGCAGGCAATCGAAGAACTTGAAAATATGTATGAGATGTTCCTTTCCGGCGATTTGGAGTGGGTGTACGAATTTCTATTCGGAGAAGTCGATGAACCGTTTTTGGGCGGGGACGGCCTGCCTATTGAATTTACAGAGGTTGACGAGCGTTACGAATATTATATGCTGGAACACCGTGACCGGATTATGGCAAACACCATCATCTCATTTCTGGAATCCGGTAAAAACGTATTTGCAGCGGCGGGATTAGCGCACTTTGTTGGCGATAACAGCATAATCTATTTCCTTGAGGAAGCGGGATACAAGGTAGTCCGCGTTGATCTTGAACAACGCATGGCCGCGTAGCGGCGAGCCGGTTCATCCCAACTAGGCTTCGCCTCTGCGAAAAAACATAATTTTTGTAATCCCCTTAAAAAAGAACAAAAAAGGCCCGCCGGTTCAATAACATGAATCGGCGGGCTAGCGTTTATAGAAATAATATTACGCCAATGGGCTTGCGGAAGGTAAACCACTCACGGGATTGTTTGATTATTCCCATACTCCTTTTTCTTTGTTTTAATAAGCAACAGGTGTATGGTGACACATATGCCTACAATCCCCAAAACAACGTAAATCAATACGGTTCGCACTATGACCATTGATATGATAAGCCCTGTCCAAAGGAAGATTATACTTGCAATCTTATGTTTTTTGCTTATCCCCTGCCTAGTGCGGTAGTTTTCAATATACGGGCCAAATACGCGGTTTTTCCGCAACCATTCGTAAAACTTCTGGTTGCCGGCCGAAAAACAAATGGCCGCAAGTAAAACAAAGGGAGTTGTGGGCAAGACCGGTAAGATCACGCCCACAGCACCCAACCCTAAAGAGATAAATCCCGCGGCAACTAAAAACAGGTTCTTTACGCTCATCAGTTATCTTAGCAGATCAAACCGGTCGGCATCCATAACTTTATTCCACGCCGCTATAAAATCACTGAGGAATTTGTCCTTCGCGTCATCGCTTGCGTATACTTCCGCGATGGCTCTCAGCTGTGAATTTGAACCAAATATCAGGTCTACTCTGCTAGCCGTCCATTTTTGCTTGCCGGTTTTTCTGTCAATGCCATTAAACATATTCTTATCATCGGTGGGCTTCCACTCGGTAGCCATGTCCAACAGATTGACAAAGAAATCATTGGTCAGCACTTCCGGCTTATCAGTGAATACGCCATGCGGGGAATCGCCATAATTATTGCCTAAAACCCGCAAGCCGCCGAGCAACACCGCCATTTCCGGCGCTGTCAGGGTTAGCAGCTGCGCTTTGTCAATCAGCAGTTCCTCCGGCAACGTGGAAAACGCCCGCTTCTGATAGTTTCTAAAACCATCATATACCGGTTCCAGCACCGCAAAGGATTTGACGTCCGTTTGTTCTTGCGAAGCGTCCATCCTTCCCGGCGTAAATGGAACACTGACCGCGGCGCCCGCTTTTTTAGCCGCAATCTCAATACCAACAGCGCCGCCCAGAACGATCAAGTCGGCAAGGGATACATATTTTCCGCCTGTGTTAAATGCCTGCCGAATCTGTTCGTACTTGCCAAGTACAGCTTTCAATTGCGTCGGTTGGTTCACTTCCCATGAAATCTGCGGTTCTAGTCTAACGCGGGCGCCATTTGCCCCGCCCCTCCGGTCAGAACCTCTAAAGGAAGCCGCGCTTGCCCACGCGGTGCTGATTAATTGAGATACCGTCAAACCCGCGCTTGCTATTTTGTCTTTCAGTTCTGCGATCTCCTGGGCATTTACAACGTATCCTTCACATTTGGGAATGGCGTCTTGCCACAGGAATGCTTCTTTGGGCACATCTGCTCCCCAATACAAGGTAGAAGGCCCCATATCCTTGTGGGTAAGCTTAAACCATGCCTTGGCAAACGCGTCCGCAAATTTGCCCGGATTTGCCAAGTAGTCCTTCGATATCTTTTCATAAATCGGATCGAACTTTAAGGACAAATCGGCTGTGGTCATCATGGGACGGTGTTTTTTGTTCGGGTCATGCGCATCCACTACCAGATCTTCTTCAGCGCAGTCTTTAGCATGCCAGATATATGCGCCCGCCGGGCTTTTTAGCAATTCCCACTCGTACTTAAGCAACACTTTAAGGTAGCCCGTATCCCACTTTGTCGGGTTGGGTTTCCACGCGCCCTCGATTCCGCTGCCGATGGTGTCGCCCGCGTTCCCCTTTCCGAAGTTGCTTTTCCAACCAAGGCCCTGCTGTTCGATGGGGGCGCCCTCCGGTTCGGGTCCTACATGGGTTGCCGGCGCTGCGCCATGCGCCTTACCGAATGTATGACCTCCGGCGATCAGCGCAACTGTTTCCTCATCGTTCATGCCCATTCGCGCAAATGTTTCCCGGACGTCCTTTGCCGATTCAATAGGTATTGGCTGCCCTTTCGGCCCTTCCGGATTGACGTAGATCAATCCCATTTGCACCGCGGCCAAAGGGCTGTCGAGCTTTCTGTCGTCAGAATATCTTTCTCCGCCGTCCAGCCATGTCGTTTCCGAGCCCCAATAGATATCTTCTTGCGGCTCCCATACGTCCGCGCGGCCTCCTGCGAACCCGATCAGTTTTAACCCCATGGATTCAATGGCGCAATTGCCTGTCAAAACAATGAGATCCGCCCATGATATTTTTCTGCCGTATTTTTTCTTTATCGGCCATAAAAGTCTTCTGGCTTTATCCAGGTTTACATTGTCCGGCCAGCTGTTAAGCGGCGCAAATCTAATAGTACCGTCTCTTGCTCCGCCGCGGCCGTCCATAGTGCGGTATGTACCGGCGCTATGCCATGCCATCCTTATAAAGAACGGCCCATAATTCCCATAATCCGCCGGCCACCATTCCTGAGAATCTGTCATCAAGGCAAAGATATCGTCCTTTACCGCTTTTAGGTCAAGGGTTTTAAATTCCTCTACGTAATTGAACGTATCCCCCATTGGATTGCTTAAATTGGAGTTTTGATGCAAGACGCCCAGATCCAGTTGATCTGGCCACCAATCCCTGTTGGTGGTGCCTTTTGTGAAATCAGGCCTGCTCGTTTTGCCGGTAACAGGACATTTGGAGTTGCCGCTCATACCATTGACCTCCGCATATATTATTTTTGGATTCTTCATAACCACATACTTATTAAGAATTATAGTATAAATGCACAAATCCCCACGCCTGAAGCTGCCCTGGTAGAAATATTATCTCATACCTCAGGCTTTTCCAAAGGGCTCGGAGACTATCTGGCGACAGTCTCCGAGTTTTCCGTTTTTACGGCCATGTTTAAATTATGTTATCTAGGAGCGGGCCTAGCTCCCGGGGCAATTGGTGGGGTTATGTCAGGAAGTTGAATTTCATTCCACTGAGCGATCAGTGTTGTATCCGTCATCGGCATCGCATAGTTGGCGCCCGCATTGCCCACAAAGTTCGTGCCTATAAACCAGCCAAGAAATATATAACCCTCCCGCGTTGGCACAGTAGGAGGCAACGTAACGATTGAGCCGCCTCTCCCCGAAATCGGAGCCGGCGCGTTTATGCCTCCGTTGGCGCTAAACGAAACCGTAACAATCGTCGCTTGCCGCCACTGAGCGGTCAATGTGATGTTTTCCCTAACCCTGTCTGTGGCAAAGTTCCAAGGCGTTCCGCCTCTATTCCACCCAACGAACTCATATCCCGGTCTGGCTGGATTTGTCGGCGGATTGATCGTGGCGTTATTTTGCACATTAATGTAGGGAGGGATTGTGGTTCCGCCATCAGAGTTAAAGGTTACGGTGAAGCCGGAAGCCCAGCTCGCATAAAGCGTAATATTCCCCGTCACCCTGTCTGAACGGAAATTCCACTGATTGGTCAGCGCTCTGTCCCTATACCATCCGGCAAATGTATAGCCTCTCCGGGTAGGATTTGCCGGCGGGTCAATGGTGGTGTTAGTCCGTACATTGGTATAGGGCCGCACTTCGCTTCCGCCATTGGAATTAAATGTTACGGTAAGTCCCGAATACCATCTGGCGTAAAGCGTGATATTCCTCGTCACCCTGTCCGAATAGAAATTCCACTGATTGGTCAACGCGCTGTCAGTGTACCACCCGGCAAACGCAAAACCGCTTCTTGTAGGATTCCTCGGTTCGTCGATGGTGGCGTTCTGACGCGCATAGACAGGAGGCACCGCGCTTCCGCCGTTGGAGTTGAACGACACAGTGTATGTCGTTGTCGCTGGTGGCGCTGGTGCCACCGGTGGCGTTGGTGTCGCCGGTGGCGTTGGTGTCGCTGGCGGTGGCGTCGCCGGCGCCTCGGCTCTTTGCCAGCCGGCGTAAAGTGACATATCGCTGTCCACAGTATCCACAGCAAAATCCCACAGCGTGGTCAGCGTATAATCAACAAACCAGCCATCAAAAGTATACCCTTCCCGGTTTGGCGGTACGGGCGCCAAGAGCAAGCTGCCCTGCGGCACAAGCGCCTCCGGGATATCCCCGTATTCGCTTACAAAAGTCACCTTGCATGGTAAAACCCATTTCGCATACACGGAAAGGTTACTTTCCGGAGGGCTCAAATACGCCTGCAAACCTGCAGGATCCAGGAACCATCCGGCAAATAAATATCCCTCGCGCTCCGGTTCCCCGCCCAGAAGCAAAACATTATCCCCCGGGGTTCCGGTAATGACGGCAAACTGTTCATCAGTCCCATCGTTGAGAAAAAACTGCACCTCAATTGTATTCGCCGGGCCAGCCGGTTGGGCCGGCTGACCGCAGCCGCTGCTTAACAGCAGCAGTATCGCGGCCATAAGTACGATAAGCACCTTTAACCCTTTTTTCATAAGACATTTTCCTCTCTCTTTTATCTATCCTCTGGTTGCACAGCTAAACAAACAGCGTAAGACAAAAACTGAAAGCGAATATAACACGCCTTATTTACAATTATAGGTGTATAGTTTATATTGTCAATGACAAATATACCAATTTTCGAGTAAAATATTAAATATTTCTCCACTTTTTTTGTTTTTTTTACATAATGACGCTCTAAAAATGTCGAAAAGCGAGGCAATTTAATTTACCCCGCTTTTACAATACAATGCCTGAAAGTTAAAACACACCAAGAGTATTAATATCAACCAGCCCAAAAGCAAGGGCAACGACGCCTATAACAGCCAAATGTATGGGGTAGAAAGCATAAAACAACCATTTCATCTGCTTACCCCGCTCACCATTGTAATTCTTTACTAAAAACCCACCTGCCACACAACCAAATATGAAAAACACCGACGATATTATAATATTTGTATTGCCAAAAACGTTGTACAGCATATCCATTTGCGCACTGGCGGCTATTGCAATATCACCGCCCAGCTCCGTCAGCTGTCTTAACTGAGCCAGTCCCCAAAGAGACAGCAATGAAAGTGAAAGCCATAATGCTCCCGCTACAAAAGAAGGCGCCAAACGCCTTGCTTTTTCATTTTTAATAGTATAATACAGCAAAACCACAATAGGCCCAAAGAAAAGCCAGTCAAAAAACATAAACATCGGAATCCACAACAATACAAATATTACCCAAAAAACAGCCCTCGTCTTTATCTTGTCATACATAAGTAAAACAAGCAAACTAACAATGATAACGAACATTATATTAAATCTGAACAGCCCCATTACAAGCATATAAAACGGGATAGAAATTAACCCAAAAACAAAAAGCCTTAATATATACCCTTTCAAATTGGAGGTATATTTATAACCCTCCACTACAAAATAGCCCATTATGGGAAAAGTCAGCCCTCCCACCGCATACAAGGGTATCATCATCCACAAAGGCATAATATCCTGCCAAGGGTAAACTGTGTGGTGCAGAGCCATACCTATTATGGCAATCCATTTTAATTTATAAGCATCTAAACGCAGCATTTAATACAACCTCTTTTTATGATTCTTCGCTTGCCAATGGGCGTCACTGAAGTGACGCCCATTATTTTATCAAGATTTTTTATCCGTTAACCATCACGCCGCGCACAATGCTCAGCATCTTGTCGTATCCGCTTAAAAATTGCATTAGCGTCCGGTTTGAAGCGCCATATCCTTCAAATTCCTCCGGCTTCATGCCGTCCGGCTCATAGGCCCTGTTAAAATCGGGGAAATGCTTTTTAAGCTGCGCTATAAGCTTTGGGTCAACAGGTGTGTTTATGCGGTTTTCCACCGTGATATCGCTGCCTACAAAGCGCCTAATCCAAACGGGAGGAATGGTCATGGAGACTTCGCCGCCGATCAGCTCCGACCAATGGTGATGGTGACGGAACGCCGCCGCCAGCAGCCGGGTATGATATCCGCGCTCTTTGTAGATCCGGTAAGCATTTTTAAACACCGCCACGCCGGACATAATAAGGGCTTGCGGGTCAACAACGATATTTTTAGCTTCGCCAACCTCCCGCAGCCAATCTTCCACCCGGCCTACCATAATGGTGCATACAGGATGCAAAAATGAGTTGTCCAGCCCTTCGGCGGCCCTGCGATCCATTCCGCGCTTGACAGCCTCGGCCACAGCTATTGCCTGGGGAACGGTAAAGCTCACGGTGGCGTTTATATTTACGCCGCGATAGATGCATTCTTCCACGGCGGCGACGCCTTGGGCGTTCATCGGCATTTTTACCATCATGTTTTCGGCAAGCTTAGAAAAATGCACGGCTTGACGCACCATTTTTTCGGTGTCGCGAAAATACTTTGAGTTTGTCTGTATCGAGATATACCCGGCTTTCTTCTGCGTTTGTTTATAAGCGGGGTAAAGAAGCTCCGCGCCGTCACAGGCCATTTTTTCATTTAGCAACCAGGCTATGTCATCTTCGGTGGCGAGAGGGTTTTCCTCTACCAGTTGCTTTATGACTGGCTTGTATTTGGGAAGTTCCGCTTCCAGCACCTGCCCGACAATGACAGGGTTTGTAGTAGCGCCCACCGCGCCATGCTCTATCGCGAAGGCAAGGTCAGCCAGCGAACAGTTGTCGTTCCAGAATTGGGTGGGGGTTGTTTTGCTCATTTGCTCCATTGGGCTTTTGTAAGTCATTAGTTAATCTCCTTTCCAATCGTACAGCCATATATAGCGTTCATCATCGATCCTGGTCGTCCAGGGATTGCCGTCAAGATGGCGGATCATCCAGCACGTGTACATTTTATAGCCCGGCGCGCACACCTGCGGATGGGTTACCCCGCCGGGAATCGCCGAAAAACTGCCATTGGTACTCTTATATACATCATCGCCTACAAAACTTGCTCCGAAGCCCTCCGGGCGGTCAAACAAGAAATAATATACTTCCGGCTGAGGGTGATGGTGAGGGATATATCCGCTCCAGTTGCCGCGGTCATTCATTACTTCCCCAAGCACCATGTTTGAGTAGGGCGCGCTATTGTGATCAAAAAGGGTATTTACCATGCGGTTGGCCGTGTCCCCGAACTTTCCGCGGCAGCTGTCTTTAAAGGGAGCGTCGTCAGGCGAATACAGCTTACTCGTAAAGCTTCCGGTGTTGTGCGTACGTTGTATTAGTATTGTAGTATCATCTTCATGCGCCTTTACGCGCACCTCCACGCCTCGCGCGACATGAAGCGCCCAAGGGCCGTCCGTAAAAACATCTTTGCGCGATACCGTGCGCAAGCTATCCTCCCACTCCAGCGTTATCTTACCTTTCAGCAGAAGGATCGCCATTTCTTCAGCGTCAAATGCAAGCGTTTTCACAGCGCCGCTTTTGAGCTTGAACACCCGGATATCCATAAGCATATCGCGGTATGGGCCGTCGTATGTGGTCAGGATCTTTTCGCCGCGCCCGTCAAATTCCGGATATCCGAATACTTTTTTGTCCAACATTCTCCCTCCCTTATCTAATCACAGGAAACAAGTTCTCCCGTTTTAAAGGATTCTGTACACCGGTTGGCGATTTCAAATATCCGGGTGCCGTCGAAAACAGATATTTCCGGCTTGCGGCCCTCCCGTATACAGGCGGTAAATTCGATCATTTCATGCAGAAAAGCCGTATCAAACCGCTCGTGAAAACTTTGGCTGCACTCCTTGCGCACGCCGTGCTGATCGAGAATCTCCACCAGATTTTTTTGCGGAACGGAGGCAACGCGCAGCGTCCCCTTTGTGCCAATGATCTCCGTTTCCACGTTGTAGCCGTGTGGGGCGGTGCGCCCGGCAAACAAAAATGCCATCGCGTCGTCCTCAAACTTCATCAGGCAGGAAACGTTATCGCCGTCGTTATACTCTGCAAACTGAGGATATGCATAACAACCGCCAATAGCCCAAACTTTTTGGGGGTATTTCCCGATAAGCCAGCGGGCGAGGTCAATGTCGTGAACGGACATATCCAAAAATTGGCCGCCGGAGTGCGGCGCAAAGGCAAGCGCGCTTTCAATAACCCGGTCGGGATCCTGACAGTATGATCGGAACAAAATAACGCGGCCAATTTCCCCTGCGTCTATTTTTTGCTTGCAGAAAACATAAGACGGGTCAAATCTGCGCATAAAACCAAGGAAAAAAACCAGATCGGGACGCGCACTTACCGCCCGTTCGGCGTCTTTGCACTGCTCTAAGGTTACGCCCAAAGGCTTTTCGCAAAAGACATGCTTCCCGTTTTCCATGGCGATGCGGATATGCTCGGTGTGCATGGCGGAGGGCGATACGATACACACGGCGCCGATCCCATCCCAGGCGGCCATCTGAGCAAAATCGGTAAAAGTTTTTTCAGCGCCCAGCTCTTTGGCTGTTTTAAGCAGGCGCGCCTCATCCAGATCGCACAGTGCGGCAAGGCTGGCGCCGGGAATGCGGGCGGCTATATTTTGCGCGTGTAACATTCCCAACCGGCCAAGGCCTACTGAGCCAATGCGAATCTCTTTCATATTATCACCCTACTTTTTAACCATGTTTTTGCGCATGTCGATTCCCACGGCCACGACTATGATAACGCCCTCTGTGAGCCCATGCCAAGAAACTGGTACTCCCAGCAGCGTCAGGCCGTTTCTCAACACCGCCAAAACCAGCGCGCCTACAACAGCGCCCCACATGGTGCCGATCCCGCCCGAGTGGCTGGTGCCGCCGATTGTGGTAGCGGCAATAGCTGTCAGCTCAAATCCGGTGGCAGCGTTGGGGTGGGCGCTGAGTGTCCGCGCGGAAAAAACAATGGCGGCAAGCCCGGCCAAAAAACCGGACAGAAGGTATACTTTGGTCAGCGTAGCCTTTACGTTGATCCCGGAAATTTCAGCGGCTGCCCGGTTGGAGCCCAGCGCGTAAACGCTTTTGCCAAACTTTGTGTTATTTAATAGAATCCATCCGGCTATAATGACGCCTAGGTAGATCAAAACAGGCACGGGGACAGTATTATTAAAAACACGGCTCCCAATCATGTTGAAACCGGGATTCAAACTGCTCACCGGCCGCCCTTCTGTTACGATTAGCGCAAGCCCGCGCGCCACCACCATCATGCCCAAAGTGGCAATAAACGGCGGTATCCTGACTCGTGAGATCAAAGTGCCGCTCACCGCGCCGCAAGTCGAGCCTAACGCAAGGGCCGCGATCAGGCAAAGGATAAACGGAAAGGGACCGATGTTCGGCCAAATCGGGTTCATGGCCCCTTCGACCTGGGACATGGCTCCCATGATCACGCCCGAAAAGGCCAGTACAGAGCCGACAGAAAGATCAATGCCACCGGATATGATGACAAAAGTCAGCCCAACAGCCATAATACCAAAGATTGCCGTCTGGTTTAAAATATTGATGAAGTTTGGCACGGTACGAAAAGCCGGTTGAAATATTGACAGGCCTATTACCATTAAAAGCAGCACAAGTATAATCCCATATTTCTTAATCATGGCGGCCGCCCGGCTTTGTGTTACCTCCGCTTTAGGAGCCATCGTATGTATCCCTTCCTTTCGCAGTTTATACCTCTAAGACATGTTCTGTATAGCGCTCTCAAACCGCTTTTGTCGCATAGGCCATAATTCGTTCTTCGGTCATATCGGGGGTGTTTTCTAAAATTCCGGTAACACGCCCTTCGTGCATGACAACTATACGGTCGCTCATACCCAAAATTTCAGGAAGTTCGGAAGAAACCATCAGGATGCATTTGCCTTCTTTTGCCATTTTTTCCATCAGTTTATAAATTTCCGCTTTTGCGCCCACGTCAATACCCCGGGTTGGCTCGTCCAGTATAAGAATGTCAGGATTGGTCAGCAGCCATTTTGCGATCAGAACCTTTTGCTGGTTGCCGCCTGATAAAAATTGGATTTGCTGTTCAAGACTGGGAGTGCGGATATCGACGCTCTCTCTGTACCGCGCGCAGTCCCTTTCTATGTCCTTAAACTTTAAAAGCCCAAACTTGTTTAAATACTTTGACAGGCTTGCGTAAATCATGTTGATCTTGACGGAGAGTACCGGAAAAACTCCGGTGCGCCGCCGGTCTTCGGTAAGCATTGCCAGACCGCGCTTGATTGCGTCGCGGGTATGCCTTATAGTAACTTTCTCTCCACGCATGTAGATATCGCCGCCGGTTTTGCGCCGGAAGCCGAAAATCGTTTCCATTACCTCTGTGCGTCCGGCTCCCACCATGCCGGCAAAACCTAATATCTCACCCCGTCGCGCTGTAAAGGAAACATCACTGAAAGCTTTGCCGCTGCTTAAATTTTTTGCCTCAATCATCGGCTCGCCTTTTTGATGCTTGCCTTTGCTGTACATGTCCTTTAAGTCCCGGCCCACCATCATGGAGATGATATCCTCAAGCCGGGCGTCTTTTGTGTTCCGCGTGCCGATATATTTACCGTCCCGCAGCACGGTAAACCTATCGGAAACTTTAAAGATCTCCGCCATTCTATGAGAGATATAGATAATGCCGATGCCGCGTGAAGTCAGCTCTTTGATAATCCTGAAAAGCTGCTCCACTTCGCGATCCATCAATGAGGAAGTCGGCTCATCCATAATAATCAGCTTTGAATCATAAGAAATCGCCTTGGCAATTTCAATCATTTGTATTTTGGCAACGGTAAGTTCTGCCATCAATATTTTGGGGTTGTCGTACATGTCTATGGTTGCAAGCAGCTTTTTTGTATCATCAAACATCTTTTTGTGGTCAACCAGGCCGAGCTTGTTTCGCGGTTCCCTGCCAAGCCAGATATTTTCCATAATAGGCCGCGATAGCACGGGGCTTAGTTCCTGATGGATCATTGAAACGCCCGCGTTGAGCGCTTGGCGGGTATTGGCGAATTCCACCAGCTTCCCATCCAGGATAATACTGCCGGAAGTGGGCTGATGTATACCTATAAAACACTTGGCAAGTGTAGATTTGCCCGCACCGTTTTCTCCGAGCAAGGCGTGTACTTCTCCGAAACGGACGTCGAAATTCACATTGTCCAGAGCTTTGACTCCGGGAAAAAGTTTGACTATATTTTGAGCTTTGAGCAAGAAGGTTTCCTGCGGCATGTGGGTTTCCTCCTTTTCTTGCAACGGCGATTAATCGGCACAAAGCGCCGAGGCGGGCCGAAAGCCCGCTATCACAAAAACGTTACGTTTTTGTGATTAATCAAAGTATAAAAGGGAGCGGCGGCGAATCAAGGCTCTGCTCCAAGCCCGCCGCCGCTCTCAAAACGGATGCTAAAACTACATTGATACTTACTTCCGGCTATTGACTGCCGGTCATTACATAAAGTCTGCTACGTTGTCAGCCGTAATGAGCTGGAAAGGAATCCAGAGTACGCTGTCCTGCGCTATGCCGTTAAGCGCGTTAAGAGCCGCGCGCATAGAACCTTGGCCCTGGCCAACCGCATCCTGGAATACGCTGCCCATCAAATCGCCTGCCACAATGGCTTCAAGCGCGTTGGGGTTGCCGTCAATACCCATGACCAATACATCTTCGCGGCCTGCCATTTGCAGCGCGCGGATAGCGCCCAGCGCCATATCGTCATTGTTGGAAAGGATCGCGTTGAGCTGATCGCCATAAGCGGTGATCCAGTTCTCGGTCACGGTTACCGCCAGGTCTGTCTGCCACTCGGCGGTTTCCATAGCCAATACGTTAATGTCGGGGAACTGTGCCGCAAGTGTTTCCACGTTGCCCCTGGTTCTGGTGACTGCGGCTTCGGTGGCAAGAATACCCTGAAGGATGGCTACTCCACCCTGGCCGCCAAGCATTGGGGCAATGTACTCTACCTGCATAATGCCCGCGTCAAGCTCTCTGGAACCAACATAGAAAACGCCTTCAGGCATCTGGTCTTCCGCGCCTGCAAACGGGTTACGGTTTACATACACCAGCGGGATCCCGCGTTCCCGAACAAGATTTGTGATCGGCTCCATCGCTTCGGTATCAACAGGAACCACGATCAGCGCGTCAACGCCGAGAACGAGCATGTTTTCGACTTCGGCCAGCTGCCTGGCGATGTCTTCATTGGCTTCGGCGCTTACTACGATAACGCCGTTTTCTTCAGCGTAGGATCGCATTGCCTGGTAGATGAAGTTTTGGAAGGTGTCGCCGAAGTTGTTGATGATATAACCGACGGTAAATCCTTCGCCTTCGATTTCAATTTCGGGTGTGGGATCCTGAGTTGGGGGCGCCGGAGGAGTCGGAGCTTGCCCACAGGCGGCAAAGAGAATCAGAACTAAGAGCAATGCAAGTATTTTTTTCATTTTCTAACTTTCCTTTCTTAAAATAAATTTTTATTGTGCGATATATGTTCAAAAACCGCATTAAATGCCGGCTTTTGCACGGATATATTCTCTGGCTTTTACGGCGTAAATAAAAGGGTTGGCCAAAACCGGATCCTGCTCGGCTTCAACAATAAGCCAGCCGGAATATCCATTCTCCACAAGAGCCTCAAAAATCGGAACAAAATCAATGCTTCCATCCCCCGGCACTGTGAACGCGCCCATGCGCACGCTTTGCATAAAGCTTAGTTTTTCATCCCGCACTCGTTTGAGAACATCCGGGCGGATATCCTTTAGGTGTACATGGCGCACCCTGCCGATATGCCGCTTCAGCTCGGCTACGGGATCTTCGGCGCAGTAGGCGAAATGCCCCGAATCATACAGCAGATGCACCAGAGCCGGATCGGTGTTTTTCATCAGCCGGTCGGTTTCTTCAGCTGTTTGAACCACTGTGCCCGTGTGGTGGTGGAAAGCCAGATACATATCCCGCTCTTGGGCGAGCGCACCAAGCTTGTTCAAGTCCTGGGTTAGAGTATCCCACTCTTTATCATTCATAATGTATTTCGATTCAAATACCGGGATATTCATTTGCCCCTGAATGCTGCGCCCCTGCTCGCTCAGCCCGATAACTTTCGCGCCCATCTCGTGAAGGAAATCACAAAAAGCGATAAACTCCCGCTCGGTTTCCTCATAGGGTTTTGTTGTCAAAAAGGAGCTAAACCAGGCATTGGTTATGCAAAGCCCCCGGGGTTCAAGGTAAGATTTCAGTACCTTGGGGTCTTTGGGATACTTATTGCCTATTTCTGTTCCGGCAAACCCCGCCAAGGCCATTTCGGAGATGCACTGCTCAAATGTGATTTCTCCCCCGAGATCGTGCATATCGTCGTTTGTCCAGCCGATAGGCGCTATGCCCAACTTCACTCTATTCAGATCAAACACGCATATCCCCCCTTTTTTAATACTGCCTTGCTTTCTTGCGTCCCTCCAAAGTGGCCTCACAGGCACGGCGGACGTCCTCATTTCCGCCTTGTTCCACAGCGCAGACATTCCACCAGCTCTCATAGCCGTCGGACATGGTTTTGGGGATCACCTTAATATCAATCAATGTGGCGCGGGTTTGCTTTTTCGCGTCCACGATAGCTGCTTTTAGTTCTTCAAAAGTACGAACGGTGTAGCCTTTCACCCCGTAACCCTCGGCCACTTTTGCGTAATCCACCGGGATCAAATCGCCCAGCAGAGCGCCGTTTTCATCGCGGTACCTGAACTCGGTGGCCAGACTTCCCACGCCGTTGCCCATTTGCAGGTTGTTTATGCAGCCGTATCCGCAGTTGTCAAATAGCAGGATGTTTACTTTCAGCCGCTCTTGCAGCGCGGTCATAAGTTCGCTGTGGAGCATCTGGAAAGCGCCATCCCCCACAAAGGAATATACTTCAATTTCAGGCTGGGCCATCTTTACGCCGAGCGCCCCCGCAACCTCGTAACCCATGCAGGAATAACCATACTCAGCGTGATAAGCGCCCCGCTTATCCGTTGTCCACATCCGCTGAAGGTCACTTGGCAAGCTCCCCCCCGCGGTGACGATGACGTCGTCTTCCCCGATGCTTTCCCGCACCGCCGCGATGGCGGCCGTTTGGGTCAGGCTGCTGCCGGTCATCTCGATGAATTGTGGCACCGTACGCGGATCGCGGGCTTTTATCATTGGCTCAAAGCCTGGGCCGTAAGCGTATCCGCTAAGCCGCTTCATCTCTGTGGCCCAATTGGCTTTGACTTCCTCAATTTCGTTGACATAGGCTGATTTATAGTCTTTGCGCGCTAACTTTTCAGTCAGCGCCTCAAGCGTGACTTTTGCATCCCCCACCGCGAAAGCGGCGTCCAGTTTCCCCGCATGATATCTACTGTTGTTTATGGCGACAACTTTGACGTCAGGGTTCTGGAATAGGGATTTGGAACCGGTGACAAAATCGCCCAGCCTTGTTCCCACGGCGATTATCACATCAGCCCTCTGTGCAATAGTATTTGCAGCCAGGGTGCCTGTTACTCCCAAGCCGCCCAAACACATGGGGTGACTGGAACGGCAGGCGCTCTTGCCCGCTTGGCTTTCGGCGAATGGAATTTGGAATTTTGCGCAAAAATCCTCCATGACCTGTCCGGCCTCGGAATACTTTACGCCGCCGCCGACCACTGCCAACGGATGCTTTGCTTTTGCTATTATGCCGGCAACTTCCTCCAGTTCTTCCTCCACCGCCACTGGCCGGGTAATTCGGTGAACCCGCTTTTGGAAAAAGTACTCGGGGAAATCATAACTTTCGCCCTGAACATCCTGACTCAAGGCAACACAAACGGCGCCGGTTTGCGCCGGATCGGTCAAAACCCGCATCGCGTTTATCATAGCGCTCATAAGCTGCTCGGGCCGGATTATGCGATCCCAATATTTGCATACCGGTATAAACGCATCGTTGGTGGTCAGCCCAATGTTGTGCGGCTGCTCTATCTGTTGAAGCACCGGGTCTGGCTGACGGGTTGCAAAAGTGTCGGCGGGGAAAAGCAAAAGCGGGATATTGTTCGCTGTAGCCGTAGCCGCGGCTACGATCATGTTTGCCGCTCCCGGCCCCACCGAAGAAGTGCAGGCAATTATTTTGCGCCTGTTTAACTGTTTTGCATAAGCTATGGCAACATGGCACATGCCTTGCTCATTTCTTCCCTGAAATACCTTCAGGCCTCCCGGGTTTTCATCCAGCGCCTGACCGAGGCCGACCGCTATCCCATGGCCGAATATGGTAAAAATACCCTCTACGAATTTTTCCTCTTTACCGTCAAGCATCACATACTGGTTATCCAAAAACCTGACCAGCGCCTGCGCCGTAGTCATGCCCACAGTAGACATATGCTTTCACTTTCCCTTCTTAAAACAAAGCAGCATAGCAATGAATATATGGTTACTTTACTGCTTTTTTATTGCGGTCAGGTAATATTTCAGTTATAATACATAATATACCATATCACTTTCACTAAAGTAAACATCAAAAAGGTTTTTTAACCAATTCTTAACATTTTTTCATTAAAAGGAGAACACTAAGCAATGAAAAATCTTGGTATTATCGGGGCCGGGCGAATAGGAAAGTTACATGCCGAAAACACCACTTACCATATACCGGACGCCTGTGTAAAAGCAATCGCCGACCCGCTTATGACGGACGAAATCCAAAGGTGGGCAAAACAACTGGGCATAACCAACTGCTTTGTTGATTATAAAGAAATTTTGACCGATCCCGAAATAGACGCCGTGCTGATCTGTTCTTCCACAGATACGCACGCACCGATTTCTTTGGAAGCCATAGCCGCAGGGAAGCATGTTTTCTGCGAAAAGCCTGTTTCCCAATCCCTTGACGAGATCCTTCAAGTAAAAGACGCGCTGGCAAAAAATCCGGTAAAATATCAGGTGGGCTTCAACCGCCGCTTCGATCACAACTTCAAAGCGGTGCGCACCGCGATATCGCAGGGCCGGATAGGAGAACCGCACATTGTCAAGATAACTTCCCGGGATCCGGAAACCCCGCCCCGTGCTTATATTGCAACCTGCGGGGGGTTGTTTATGGATATGACCATCCATGATTTTGACATGCTGCGCTATCTTACCGGCTCCGAAGCCGCGGACGTTTTTGTCAGGGCGGCAAATCTGCTGGATCCCGCGTTCGGCGAATTCGGGGACGTCGATACCGCTATCATTACCATCACCATGAAAAACGGGGTCATGGCCGTTATTGACAACTCACGCCGGGCCGCTTACGGCTACGACCAGAGAGTAGAGGCATTCGGTACTCTCGGTCAAATAGCCACTGCCAACGATACCCCGTCCACCGCCGTAATCAGCACCGCGCATGGCGTCTGCAGCGAGCTGCCCCTCTACTTTTTCCTTGAGCGGTATAGAGATTCTTTCGTTCAGGAAATGAAAGATTTTATCGGCGCCATCACTGACGATTCACCCGTGCCTGTCAATATCGAGGACGGACTACAGTCGGTAGTGATTGCAATGGCGGCGGGCCTCTCCCTTAAAGAAAACCGGCCGGTGGCTCTTAGTGAAATCACAGGTTAGAACATTTATTCCCAAGTTCGCGTTAAATATGAAAACGCCCACGCCTTACAAGCGTGGGCTTACAATATTTCCATCGGTAGATATCGTTACTATCTGCCATGGAATCATTTTCCCGCAATTTTGAAGCGCGGTCTTGACAGCTCTCTCAATACCTCCGCAACAAGGCACTTCCATGCGGGCCACCGTCACGGATTTTATATCGTTCAGCTTTATAATATCGGTCAGCTTTTCGGAATAATCCCCCTCGTCAAGCTTCGGGCAGCCAATAATAGTTATCCTGTTCTTCATGTAATCTCCGTGAAAATTGCCGTAGGCGTAAGCGGTGCAATCGGCCGCAACAAGCAGATTAGCGTCCGAAAAATATGGAGCGTTTGGCGGCACAAGTTTGATTTGCACTGGCCAATGGCTAAGGTGTGCTTGAGCTGATTCTGGTCGTGTTTGCGTCGATCCACGGTAAATATCGCGTTCTATTGCCTTTGTTTCCCGTTCTTCAAAGGCAATCGCTCCGACCGGACAAACAGGCAGGCAGTTGCCAAGCCCATCGCAGTAATCATCTCGCAGCAATTTTGCCTTTCCGTCCACGAGACCAATAGCCCCTTCCTGACAGGCCGATACGCACAGCCCGCAGCCGTAGCATTTGCTTTCGTCAATTTTGATTATCCTTCTTACCATTAATCATTTAACCCTTTCAGCTTGTTTTTTGGTGATTCTAAAAAGAATCACCCCGCTTTTAAACTTGCTTTAAAAATATGTTTGCCCCTATTGTACGAGCGGTGATAATTGTATCTCCTTCAAAAACTATAGATATCAGGCGGCCAGATGGCAGTATACGCTTGTTTGTAGCAGTAAAAAGCTTTAACGGTAATTTTTTTTGTGATATACTGTAAGTGATGATTATAGGTTAGGATAAAACCCCAAGGGTGTTATGTGTCAAACGCAATAGAAAAGCTTTTTCTATGTAACAGGAGGGACGATAATGAAAAGGGCAAGCATCATGCTTATCTATTTGCTTTTGGCGGTTGGATTGTTTGCTTGCAACAACACGGCTCAGCCGAGTGATTTGGAAGCTAATGATAACATGCCTGCACTGGTTGAAAATGATCCTTTAGATTATCTTGCCACGCCTAGGCTAGACATCTATGCTACGTTTTATTCCGTCGGAGAATTTATAAATGGCGTTGCCGTCGTCAGGGTCGGCGGTATCCACTATGGTTTAATTGATGTTGACGGTAATTTTATTGTGGAACCGATATATTTATATATATCAGAGTTTGTTGATGGCGTTGCCACAGCCAGAACTTT
>Ga0123355_10003153_pt1 | contig 23525 bp, 22 predicted proteins | sample TergutEmb28metaG_3_FD_89872 | JGI IMG/M metagenome (GOLD analysis project Ga0123355, IMG submission 89872) | Embiratermes neotenicus P1 segment gut microbial communities from Petit-Saut dam, French Guiana - Emb289 P1 | ecosystem: Host-associated > Arthropoda: Insects > Digestive system > Gut ... | reverse complement strand
TTAGAAAAAGAGGCTAAAAAATTAGCCAAAGAAGCAAAGAAAAACAGCAATGCTAAAGCATCTAACGAAAAACCTGTATATATTCAGTGTCCTAAATGCGAACTTAACTATATAGTAAAGTCGGATAAATATTGTACTGTTTGTAAAGCAACGCTGGGACTTATAGATAAATCCTTACTTATTCCTGACGACGATGCCGAGATTGGCGAAAAACTTTGTTCGGTTTGTAGTATTACTTTTATAGCAGAGGACGAAAGTATCTGCTTTTTATGCTTAAAAGAAAAGGAACGCTTAGCCGAAACTGCCGAGTGGGAGCCTGATATAATAGCAGAGCCGGAGTCCGAGCCGGAACAAGAGCAAGAAGAAGAATTAACGATTGTCATGACAGATGACGACGACGAAGAAGAGGAAGAATCAGAGGATTATTCAGAACTTTATAAAGAACCGGACGATCTTGATTACGAAATAAACGAGGATGACTTTTTGCAAAATGAAGACGAGGAAGATGACGAATACGAAGACGAGGAACATGAAGAAGAGGATTTTTAATTTATTTTAAGCAAATTAAAAATAAGTATTAAATAAAAGGTAAAAAGTCAACGCTGATTACTTTTTAAAAGGAATTATGTCTTACACATACAAGATATTACAGCAAACAAAAGAAAGATACGCTTCTCAAAAAGAGTTTATTCAAGCAACAACGGAGATACTTACAAGCATCGCTCCTTTTGTAGACGCTAACCCTATTTACGAAAGAGAAAGTATATTGGAGAGGTTAGTCGAGCCGGAAAGGCAGATTATTTTTAGAGTACCGTGGGTAGATGATAGCGGTAAAATCCAAGTAAACCGTGGCTATAGGGTGCAATATAACAGCGCTATCGGACCATATAAAGGCGGCCTTAGATTTCATCCCAGTGTTACGCTTAGTATTATAAAGTTTTTAGGTTTCGAGCAAATTTTTAAAAATTCTCTTACAGGGCAAAGCTTAGGCGGCGGTAAAGGCGGCAGCGATTTTAATCCTAAAGGCAAAAGCGACAGAGAAGTAATGAATTTTTGCATAAGTTTTATGACGGAACTTAGCTTTCATATAGGAGCTCATACCGATGTGCCGGCTGGCGATATCGGAGTAGGTGCAAGAGAAATCGGATATTTATTCGGACAGTATCGCAGGATGAAGCATCAGTTCGACGGTGTTTTAACAGGTAAAGGTCTTGTTTACGGCGGTAGCTTAGTGCGTAGAGAAGCAACAGGCTACGGGCTTATTTATTTAGTAGAAGAAATGCTATTAAAACACAATAGTTCTATTGCGGATAAAACTATTATTATTAGCGGTAGCGGAAATGTTGCTATTTACGCTAGCGAAAAAGCTAAAGAATTAGGTGCTAAGGTAGTGGCTCTTAGTGATAGTGGCGGTTTTATTTACGATAGCGAGGGTATAGATTTAGATGCAATTAAAGAAATTAAGCAAGTAAAGCGCGGTAGAATCAGCGAATATATTAAGTACCGTAAAAATGCAAAATATACCGAGGGCAAAGGTATTTGGGGTGTTAAATGTGATATTGCTCTTCCGTGTGCTACAGAAAACGAATTAGATTTATCAGACGCTAAATTGCTTGTAAAAAACGGATGTAAGGTTGTAGGCGAGGGCGCTAACATGCCTTGTAGTTTAGAAGCGACGGACTATTTTATAAAAAATAAAGTTTTATTTGCTCCGGGTAAAGCCGCTAATGCCGGCGGTGTTTCTACAAGTGCTTTAGAGATGGCGCAAAATGCCGCCATGACCGCTTGGAGCTTTGATAGAGTAGATACTAAGCTAAAAGCCATTATGCAAAATATTTATAATAATATTGCAGAATCGGCAATAGAAGCGGGTAAACCTGACAATTTTGTAGTAGGGGCTAACATTGCAGGCTTTAAAAAAGTTGCTAATGCCATGATAGAGCAGGGTATGTAGTAAAATAAAAGACAACAATTAAAAAGTGTTGACTAATTAAAATTACAAAAGTGCCGGACTAATTTGTACATAAGTCCGGCACTTTTTAGAGTGTTAATAGCTTACTAATTTAAAACCGCCGAATTGTAGGCGGAGCATCGAAAATAAAACATGTCTAAAAAACATAGTTTACCGGATTGCTTCGCCTAATATTCTATCATTACCTAAGCATTGCTATGGCTCGCAACGATAGCTGAAGACAAATACATATCGATTATTATCTTGCCGTTGTTGCGAGCCATAAGTTGATATAAAGTAGAATTAAAAACTGGGCGAAGCAACCCGGTAGCCCCAGCACGCTCAAAACTATATTGTAGGGGCGATTATTAATCGCCCGAACTTAATTAAAATGTAACTTTTTATAATAATTAATGCAGATGGTAAAGAGGTTATGTTTTGTAATCATAAAATTTTATACAATTAAGAATTGCTTTACTGTATGGGCTGGTATCAACCGCCCATACTTATTAAATAACACTTGTTTTTATATGGCTCGGGCGATTGATACTTGTCCCTACAATATGGCGGCAAAACATACGCTGTCTAAATTGTTTTAATTGTTGTTTAACTGCTACACAAAAATACTTGTCAAAAAGCTATATAATTTAATATAATAATATATAAACTCTGCGTGGGCAATTTACCATGAAAAGAATACTTAAAAAACTTACAATATTTATAACTGTAGCGATAATGCTGTTTAGTGTTATTGGGTTTACTGCTTGTGATAATAGCAGGGATGCTTATTGGCAGGCTAGAATAGCGGAGATAGAGTGGCAAAATCAGGAGTTAAGAGATTTGCTTTATAGTCTAAAAAATGCTCCTAGCGATAGCCTTAGCAACGAGGATTTGTTTGCGCTTATTTTAACACTGCAACAGCAAATAACAATTTTGCAAGAAGACTTAAAAAGCAGTAATGCTGATAATGCGGCATTGCTAAAACTTATTGAAGAATTAGAACAGCAAAATCAAGACTTGCAATATAAAATTGAAAATAATCTTTTGCTTAGGATTAAAGAACTGGAAAATTAAAATCAAGCTTTGCTAAATCAAATTCATGAGTTACAAAAAGTTATTAACGACAATAACACCGGCTTACTAGCGTTAATTGAAACATTGCAAAAGCAAGTTGCAGAATTACAAATTCAAATAGAACTACTAGAAAGAACACTGATAAAAATAGGGCGAGAATGGGGTTATAGTGAATGTGGTAATTTTGCGTTATCTATTTTAGTAGAGCAAACTATAATGCCACGGGGTGAGGATTTTGTAGTAGATGTTATATTTGTGAATATAAGCGGAGAAGATCTTTATATTGTTACTGAAGGGGCATTTTGGCCATATCTATATAACTGGCCTCGAATAGATTTCATGATTTCTTGGATACCTGTTGTTAGGCTAGTACCAAATAATACTTTTTTTAGAAATTCATTTTCTAGTGACGGATTATGGAGGTTGGGTTTTTGTTTAGCTTGTTATCATAATCATGATTGTTATTATGATGGGTGTTATTATATTGTATGCCACGCTTTTTGTATAGATGTGGGAGTATATGACTTAAAGTTTATGGCTAATTTTATTTATGATTATCAACACATTGACCCTTACGAAATATTTAATTCTAATTTACCGCATATTCGTTTATATTCCAATAGCGTTGAAATTATAGTAACATCAAAAAATTAATAAATAAAGATGAAAACAATGATGAAAACAATGATGAAAACAATGATGAAAACAATTAAGAAAAATAAAAATCAAATAAAACAAAAAAATAAAAAACAGATGATTTGTTTATTTGCTGCCTTACTGTGTGTTATTGTAATATGCACAATAGCCACACAATTCGGTGTGCAAGCTTATGCTAGTGAATATTATAACGGTAACAATATTGCTCAAGCTATTTTAGATAGAGCGGAATTATAATTCAGGTACTGTTATCGGCGGCGCTAAGGTTGGCGGTATAACAGGAAATACTTTTAACAGTATAATAATAAATAATTATAATTCGGGCAACATTAGCGGCAATAATATAGTTGGCGGCATTATAGGTTATATTTCGGATTGGAGTTTAGGCGGAAGTAATGTGATAATAAATAATTTTAATGCAGGCAGTGTATGGGCAACACTTGGTAACGAATTTAGAGGCGGAATTATAGGATACGTTTTTTGGACTCATGACAGTATAATAAAGTATAATTTTTCTTTAAGATGTGAATTTAAAGGGAATAATTTAAGTTTAGAGTTATTCGGCGGCGGTATAGATTACTTTTGGAACGGTTGGCATTGTTGTTGTCTGTTTAGTTTTAACGGAGTTTTCAATAGCGGCGGAACTATAGGGATTTCGCCGTTTGCAGGAATATTTGGCATATGGAATATTTTTTATGGGATGCATTTATTAGATGTTCTTAACGAAGGCGTGCTTATTGCGCAAAATTACGTATGGTTTTCGTTGTTTGGTTGGATATGGAATCCTTGCTTTTGTGAGTCGTGTCCTTGCTGTGCATGCGAATCGTGCTTGTGTTGCCCTTGTTGGTGTCCACCTTGTGATTGTATTTGTGTATGTGTTTCTTGCGGAGGAACTCCGTTTCCGGTTCATGCGAACTGGTGGAATCCATGGGGCAATAACTTAGCAGGTACACGAAATTTAGAAAAATATGTATTATACCTAGAAACGCTTATATTATATCTTCAACAACTATACCTTCAAAACTTTTTGATAACTGAGGTAAAAGTATAAGTTTTAAGTAAAAAAGTCTTGACAAACATTTTCCTGTATGATATAATAATTCCATACTTTCCCTTTCCTGCGCTCGCAAGTAAGTAGTGTAAGATTTTTAACCACATTATAATCTTGGCACTATACCGGTTGTGTATAAGCGGATATCAGGCCGAAAAATTTGCCTTTGGCATATTGACGCTTTTTTGCCTCCATCGGACGATAGTAAGCTTACCTCCGGCACCGCCACCTGCCTTAGCGGCGGGTTAAAATAAGCATTATTTACGGCAAGCGCGGGAATCTTTTTGTATAGGCATCTCTAAACAATTTGGAGGTATTATATTTTAAGAATGCTTGTCCGGTTGACGGGCAAGCAATTTTTTAGTAAGACAGTTAAAACACAAAATTGTAGGGGTAGGCTAGTTGCGAACCCGCACTATAAAAATGACAACCTTTACCAAAAAATCTAAAAAAACCGTAGTGGTAGGCTTAAGCGGCGGAGTAGATAGCTCTGTTGCCGCTAAACTTCTTTTAGAGCAAGGTTACAATGTAATCGGGCTTTTTATGCATAATTGGGAAGAGGCGGATGATAGCGGCGCTTGTAGCGCGGCAACAGATTGGCAGGATGCTCAAGCTGTTGCGGGTAAACTGGGTGTACCGTGTTATTCGTTAAATTTTAGCAAGGAGTATATGGAACGGGTGTTTTCGTATTTTTTGCATGAATATAAATTGGGCAGAACGCCTAATCCTGATGTTTTGTGCAACAGGGAAATAAAATTTGGACCGTTTAGCGAGTATGCTAAAAAACTAGATGCGGATTATATAGCAACAGGGCATTATTGCGGCATAAAGCATTTTAATGATATGCAATCCGATACTCACCTTATACGTGCTGTAGATACTACAAAAGACCAAACATATTTTTTAAATCAAGTTCGTACTAATCAACTATCCAATGTATTATTTCCTCTTGCTAATCTGCAAAAACATGAAGTAAGGCAAATTGCCGAAAAAGAAAACTTAGTAACCGCACGCAAAAAGGATTCTACAGGTATTTGTTTTATTGGCGAAAGGAATTTTAGAGAATTTCTAAAAACCTATCTTCCTGCTATGCAAGGTGATATTGTGGATAAAACCGGCAAAATTTTAGGTAAGCATGACGGACTTATGTACTATACTTTAGGGCAGCGCAAAGGTTTTGGTTTGGGCGGTGTAAGCGGGGAAGGAAATAACCGTTGGTATGTAGTAGAAAAGAATTTAGATAAAAATTGGCTGGTTGTTAGTAACGGCGAAGGTGAAGAATTATTTAGCACGGAGTTAAAAGCAAGTAATATAAATTTTATCGGCGATTTTGACTACAGTAAACCCTATAGAGCAACCGCAAAGTGCAGATATTCACAAAGCGACGAGGCTTGCACAGTTACGCACATTAAAGATAATCTAGGTAATGTGTCATTAAATGCTAATATTGTTTTTGATACTCCCCAACGTGCAATCACCGCAGGACAATTTGTAGCATTGTACAACAGTAGCAGATGCCTAGGCGGCGGAGTAATAGAGTAAAATGAAAATGGGGGATATAACATAAATTAAAGAAAAACAAAGTGCAAAATTTACAATAGTGTTTTTTGATTTTTTTTATTTTAATGTTAAGGCATATTTTTTAGTTAATAAAAAAACTTAAAAAAGTTTAATTTTTTGCTTGACAATGATGTGATTGTGTGATAACATGTACTTGTTGATAATCATTCTCAACAAGGAGTTACACATATTATGAAAAAATTCAGTTGTACAGTATGCGGCTATATGCACGAGGGCACAGCCGCACCGGATATTTGCCCGACTTGCAAAGTACCGGCAAATAAATTTATAGAAGTATCCGGTAAAGGATTAGTTTATGCCGACGAGCATCGTATTGGTATAGCTAAAGGCGTAGACCCCGAAGTGGTAGAAGGCTTAAGGGCTCACTTTATGGGCGAGTGTGCCGAGGTAGGCATGTATCTTGCTATGAGTCGCCAAGCGGATAGAGAGGGTTTTCCTGAAGTAGCAGAAGCGTATAAAAGAATTGCTTTTGAAGAAGCAGAACACGCTGCTAAGTTTGCCGAATTGCTAGGTGAAGTAGTAGATGCTTGCACTAAAACAAATCTCGAAAAAAGAGTAATGGCAGAGCATGGTGCTACACAAGGCAAGTTGGATATTGCTAAGCGCGCTAAGGAGCTAAATTTAGATGCGATTCATGATACAGTACATGAGATGGCAAAAGATGAGGCTCGTCACGGCAAAGCGTTTAACGGCTTATTACAAAGACATTTTAATAAGTAAAAAGATACATAAAAAAATCTCCTACAATACCTCGTAATATTTGCGGGGTATTGTGGGTTTAAGATGATTAGCATTATGGTATAAATTGAGTTTTATATTATAAAACTATTAAACATGAAAAATTTTCGAAATACAATTCAAAAACAGCTTATATTTGATGCGGTAAAACAACTTGATATCCATGCAACAGCAGAACAAGTTTACGAGCATATAGCAACAAAAAATCCTGCTATAAGTAAAGCTACGGTTTATCGCAACCTAAGCCAAATGGCAGAGACCGGCATACTGCTTGGCATCGACAGTTTTTCCGATGCCCGCCATTATGATCACAATACTCATAACCATCATCATTTTATGTGTAGAAGGTGCAGGGCAGTTTTTGATGTAGAGGGCGTTTTCCCGGATATATTACAACACATAGAACAAACTCAAGAATTTCAAGTTGATAATTATAGTATATCTTTTAGCGGAATATGCAAAAATTGTAAGGGGCAGTAAAAAAATAACTACAAATATAACTACACCGCAAGAAGCACTTTTCAAAATCGGCTACGGGCTATATGCCTTATCGGCTAAACACAATAATAAAGATAATGCCAGTATTGTTAATTCTTTTATGCAAATCACCAGTGCAGAGCCTTTTATGTGTGTGCTGGCGGTAAATAAACAAAGTCTAACACACGATATGATCAAAGAGTCTAAAGAGTTTAATCTTTCGTGCCTTACTACAAAAGCCCCTTTTGAATTATATAAACAATTAGGGTTTCAGTCCGGCCGCAACACCGATAAAATATCAGGGCTTAGCGGGATAAGCCGCAGTAAAAACGGGCTAATTTATCTAACGCAAAACACTAATGCGTTTTTGTCTTTTAACGTAACAGATATAACGAATTTTAATTCGCATACACTTTTTACGGCACAGCCTTTAGAAAGCGAAGTTTTAAGCAATGCCGAAAGTGTTACCTATAACTATTATCATCAATTTATAAAACCTAAACCGGAAACATCGAAAGCTAGAGGCTACCGCTGTAAAATTTGTAACTTTGTATCGGAAGAAGATGTTTTGCCCCCGGATTACGAATGCCCGATTTGCTATCACGGTGTAGCAGATTTTGTAAAAATTTAATTTTAAGTCAATGTTTATAAAAAAAAGATTTTGTAAAAATGTATGGATAGTTTTTTAATCTCTACATTTTTTAATTGACAAAACCTGCAAAAAATTTGTAAATTATACTTGTAAATAAAGCAAATAAACTATGTATAAAAAAGATTTATAAAAATTTTTAAAAAAGGTAACCTTTTGCTCTTGTAAATACTCCCCACATTGTGGGGGATAATAATCACTATCTTGCCTAAATCTACAAAGGAGATAAATTTACATATGATAAAAGCATTTTTTGTACATATAAATAAATTAAAGGGTATATTGCAACCCAATATTTATCTCTAACTGCCTTAAAGGGCAGTAGAAAATAAAAAATAATCAGAATATAATAAAAACAAAACAATAAAAATCGGGAGATTTTAATTAATGACAAAGAGTTTAATAAAAAAGATAATATGCTTTATTCTATCGGCGGTAATGTTATTTAATATTGCAGGATTTTCGGCATGTACCATTACGACTAATCCGGATTTGATTGTACTTATAGAAGCCTTACAAGAGCAAAATCGACTTTTAACAGAGCAGCTTAATTTATTAAAAAATGATATAAACAGCAATAACGCTGATATATTAGAGCAAATTAACGCTTTGCAGCATCAAATTATTCGTTTAGAAAACGAGTTAGTAGCTTTAAGAAGCGATACAGACCCCAGACGAGGATTCTTTACTTTATCGGAGGCTTATAGGTTCGGTTGGCTTACAAGGCTGGATTTAAAAGATATTATTTACCATTTTAGCGACGGAGTTGTACAAAAAGAAAATTTAGAGATTATAGAGCATACTCCAATACCTAAAGTGCCCGAAATATTAGCTCCGAGCCGAGAAAGAAGGTTAATACAGGATTGGATGGAATTTGTAGATACGCCAGCAGATATAGAATATCTTCCATACGGGATAGACGGTGTTTCTGTAGTATATAAAGGTACTTTTAACGGTAATGTTGCAATAAAACTTACCGATAGAAACGCAGCTTTTATACTTAGTCGAACTGAGAGAGTGGGTGGTTTTATACATCGGCAAGTAGATTTTCCACATATCATTTTCCTTCTTTGGAGAGATAGCTCCCCGCTTTGGTAAAAGTGAACTATTTCTAAAAAAATAAAAGGAACAACAAAAGATAAAGATTATGAAAAAAATTAAAAAGCCACCCGTTTGTGAACCGCCCCCCTAGAAAGTAGATAGTAGACAAAAAAGGACTCCTGTGGTAGAATAATACTATAGGAGTTTTTTAATATGGCAGGAAAAAAGGAATGAAGCACTATCTATTATGGTTTAGGTAGGAGGTTGTCAATAAACACATTGAGGAAAGAGTGTCGATGTCACAACTTACGGAGCAATACCATGTGGTTAGTCGCAGGATTAGACTTTGGTGCAGTTGGCAAAGAAAATATTAGAGAGATTAGATAAACTAATAGATTACCATTTATTACCATAAGTCTTTTTTTTCTTGTCCACTTAATAGGGTTCAGACTAAATTAGGCGTTTTTTTCCTTGACATTCCTTAGCTTTTATGCTATATTACTAAAGATAATTTTAATTATTAAACAAACGAACGCAACTTGTTTAATGTAAAAAACCAAATTTTAAGGAGAACTTTTTTTATGAAACGTAAGATTTTATCTATTATAACTGCCCTAATTTTTTTGTTAGGGATGTTGTTGGGACTGGCTTTTGTTACCGGTTGTAACGGTTATTCCGAAACATCAACTACAACAACACCTCCGCCTATAGTCGAGTGCGACAGAGAGGTCTTTATCGAGCAAGCCGCTAATGGTAATATTCATGTTAGTTGGCGTATGGTACCTAACGCTGTACGCTATCATGTTTATCATTCTACAAGCCGCTTGGGCGAGCGAACCCGTTTAACAACTGTAGAAGGTGTTACTAGTTTTGTACATACTAATCCGCATTTAAACCGTTTTCGTAACTATTATACAATAGTACCTATAAATGCGACTAACGAAGCTATTGTAACAGTTAGCTGGAATTATGTAGACGGGGCGCAGTATTATGCTATTTACAGCAGAAATTCCGTAGAGGAAGAGTTTGTGCGTCTTAATCGCCAAAGGGCGGGCGGATTTTTAGAAAGAGGCACATTTACTACTACTATTCCTAACTTTGTACTAGGGCAAACCGAGTTTTTAATAGCACCGCATAACTATACTGCAACGCACGGCGGGCTTCATGGAGGACCCGGCAGAACGGGCGGAAATCCTGCTGCCGATAGTTGGTTTGCTATTGCCAGAACTGTACCAGGATATGGTGCCGGTAGCTCTCCCGCATTTGAGCCGGCTGCTCCAAGAATGATAGATAATTGGCGTAATCAAAGCACTGCAACAGCAGACAGAACCTCTTATCAAGGTTATAACATTATATCAAGGTTAGATTATCCGCAAACGGTATCTTTTCATCATCAAATATTCGGAGAACATTTTTTTGTGTTTTGGGAAGATGATTGTACTTGGGAGATTCAAAGAGAAGTAAATCGTGTAGGCGACGCTATGCGTACCCATGCTAATGTGGCACAGTTTGCTCAAGAAAGATATGCCTTTTATTTTATGCCCGGAGAATTTGACTTTGAAGGCACGGGAGCAAGATTAAATATTGGCTTTTATATGACTATCTCCGGTTTAGGCAGAGACCCCAGAGATACACAACTAAATTTTGCCGCCGGCAGAAGCGGTGTTTTTGCTCCGGTTGCTTTAACGCTTTGGAACGAGTTTGGAAACGCCAGTACTCAAGGCAGAAACGGTACTCATAATTTTTGGAGAAAGGCTGAAAACTTCCAAGTAAACGGAATGTTGGAATGGTCTGTTAGCCAAGCGGCTCCTATTAGACGGATTTATGCCGGCGGTGCTACTAACTTCCATTATATGGGCGGTTGGGTAAGCGGTGGCTTTGCCGCTGATATGCGTTTTAGCGGCACTGTTAGTGCTGGTTCTCAGCAACAATGGTACACTAGAAGTAGTCATTTTGGAGGAGAAGCATTAAGCGGAGGAGCATGGAATATTTTTACTAACGCTTCCACAGGAGCGGCACATTCTAACAACTATATGACGGGCGGTATAAACACTTGGTTAACTCCGGATATGGATTGGCTAGACGAAACTCCGGAAATGGCATGGATAAACAATCCTACCGGCATGGAGTATTTTAGAGAAAAACCGTTCTTATATTTTTGTACCGAAGATAATCGCTATAGAGTATTTGTACCGGGTTGGAGAGAAAATGCTATAGGACCTTCTTGGGGCGGAGAAGCCGGCACAGATACTTACGGAGCGGGGCTAGGTAAATCAATTGACCTAGAGGATTACTTTTTTACAGCCTTTGAAGGAGACAGTGCAGCACTTATAAATTGTCGCCTTAGACAAGGTAAACATCTACTTTTATCGCCTGCAATGTTTGTAGCGGAAGAGCCGCTTTCTGTAGTTAACGAAAATACTATTGTTTTAGGTACCGGTATGGCTACTGTGTCTCCGGGCAGAAATAATTTAGAGGGCGCTATTATGGTTAGTGATGTAGGTGGTGTAGTTGTAGCCAGTATAGTGCTGGATGCTCATTATACTTCTAAATATCTTATAAGAGTAGGCGAAGTAGGAGCTTACAGAGACCATTCATTAAATCCTACATTTGTTTCCGATGTGTTTGTACGTGTAGGCGGGCAAGTGCATCATGCAATTCATACAGAGGTTAGTGTACAAATTAATTCTAATAATGTAGTAGGCGACCACTTTTGGATTTGGCGCGGTGATCACGGCAGAGGAATTAGATGGGATAGAAATGTAGGTACATTCGGACTTGTAGTACTAGGCGACGATGTTACTATGCACGGACTGTTTGTAGAGCATTATCAAAAATATCAAACCGTTTGGAGAGGCGAGCGTGGCAGAATTTATTTCTATCAATCCGAAACCCCTTATGAGTTTTTGTTCCAAGTGTACAGTCACGGTGGCACAGTACAAGGATGGGCTGATATAAAAGTTTGTAACAGTGTAAACTATTTCTTTGCTTATTGCTTGGGGCTTTATGGCGTACATAATCAATTTGCTATGGTAAGGCTAAATGCCGTTGAAGCGCCGCATCGTCCCGGAGTTATGTTCAGAGATTTATTTACTAATGAAATCGGAGGTGCAGGCGGCGGTGGGAATGGGCGTACGCTTCATGTAATAAATAATACCGGCGATTGTACCGAAGACGGACCGGGCGGCAGAACAAGTCGTCGTCATATAAGAGTATTCCATAACGGAGAAGTTATTACTACTTCGCCTAATAATGTAGCGGTAGAACCATTAGACGGCAACTTAGACTACTTACTGCAATGGGTAATGCGTCCTTGCGGAGCGGGTCGTCCCGCAGGTTGGGATCCGGTTTGGAATATGCGTCCGGCCGGTTGGACAACTGCAAGAGCAGAAGGTCCGGCATAGAAGTTAAATTATAAATCCAACAAAATTGTAAATTTTTAAAATCACCGCTGCTTATATTTATTAGGCAACGGTGATTTTTGTTTAGTTATTAAAAAACTGTCAAAGCAATTGACGGTAGTTGTAGAATATGTTACAATATCGGTGTGAAAAAAAATAAGCAAAATTTTAATAAAAAAGTGGTTGTAATTTCCGGGGCTTCCAGCGGTATAGGTAAAGAGGTGGCGGAGATGTTTTTAAGTGACGGACACATTGTTGTGAGTTTGTCGCTTTCTAATCCTGATGACTATAATAACTTTATTCAGTGCGATGTGGCATGCTTAGAAAGTGTTGAAGCGGCAGGTAAAGAAATTAAAGAAAAATATGGAAGAGTTGATATACTTATAAATAATGCCGGCATTGGTATATCGGGAGCAACCGAGTTGCTGCCTGATGCCGAAATAATCAGAGTTATGGATATTGACTATTTGGGCGCTTTGAGGCTTAGTCGTGTATGTTTGCCGCTTATGGATAAAAATGCTAAGATTGTTAATATCAGTAGTGCTTGTGCGTTATTTCCGCTACCTTATAGGGGAGTATATTGCAGCGCTAAGGCGGCTATGAGTATGCTAAGTTATTCTATGCGGATGGAATTAAGTAGATTTGGTATAAAGGTTATAACAATTTGTCCCGGCGAGATAAAAACAAGCTTTACAGCTAATCGCTTAAAATTTATCGAAACTAATGAAAAATACGGCGATTCTCCCGAGAAAAGCGCTAAGGCGATAGACGATAAAAACGACCATAGAATGCCCGCTACAAAAGCGGCTAGAAAAATTTATAAAATAGCTTCTAAAAAGAAAGGTACTTTATACATAATAGGCGGCAAGTATAAGTTTTTCTATTACGCTCAAAAAGCATTGCCTACAAATGTGTTTAATTGGGTTATAAATAAAATATTTAATAAAAAGTAGAAGCTTTTATTCGCCAAAAAATAAAAAAGATTTTTTGGAATGCTAAACATCCGTGATTCACTGTTGTTTAAAATCATAGGGGCGGTTGATTATAAGCTCGTGTATAATAGTTTTTTGCCATTTTTGTCGGAAGCGATCATCATCGCTCCCTACAAAGTATACTTTTAAAACATCACAATTATTTAGCACTTCCTTATTTTTTGCTGAGTTTAAAGTACAGATAATATATAAAGAAGTGAGGCTTACGAAAAACCTCACTTCTTTATATATACTATATTATTATTATTATATCATTGAAAACTTATCTTCCGATAAATAATACTTCGTCTCTATGGTGCATTTCTAAATATCTTCTAGAAAAATCTTCTATAAATATAGGACATTGTCTTTCTATTATGCCAATTTCTATTTGTTCGTTTTGCTCTATTAGCATGGCTAATTGCATTTCCAATCGTCTATTTCGAGCGTTTTGCCCGGCGAGCATTGTAACATTGTATACAAGTGCTACTAGTGCCAACATAATAACAACTACCGCACTGGTTATAATAAATTTACGGATAGTTTGGCGTCTTTTTTCATTTTGGCTTAAGTTTTTTTTCTCTTTTGTGGGGGAAGTTGTTTGCATAACAATATAATTATAGAATATAGTGTTGACAAAAGCAAGCGTTTTTTTATATACTTACTTTCTTGACAAAAATTTGGGCAAAAACATTATTAGAACATAAAATAACCCGTAGTTTTGTATTATCAGAAGCGGATAAATTTTCTGCCGCTTATTTTTTTGATTATCTCGCTAATATTTGCCATACATTAGATATTCCTACTCCCGTTATTCTGAAAACCCATGCCAGCCATTTTGAGCAATTTAATATTGTTAGGTTTAAGTCAAATGATTTTGTGGAAAGTATAGATTTTGATGTGCTGGTGCTAGAGAATGCGAGTGAGTAAAAGCGCTTACTCAGTATAGCTAAACCTTTAAGTGTTTTTTGAAATTTGCAACGAAAAGGCAATACTTTTTTAACAGAGTTTACAGTCAAACCTTTTCAGGTGTAGAGTGGGTAAGAGGCGGCTGTTCTCTTTCGGCAACAGCTATTAGTGAGAGAAAAAATATTTTAGAAATAGATTTATTATCAGACGGCAAGGAAGCATGTAATTATATAATGCAAATTATGGCACATTTACAAACATTGAGACTTTGGCAAAGGGATGCCGTGTTATTTATAATCGGTTTGCCGCCTTATAGCTCCAGACAGGTGGTTTTTATTGAGATAAATTAAAGGTAACAAACTGTTGCCTTTAATTAAAGCTATTCTAATTGACTTTTTATGGTTTAAATACTATTATTTGTTTGTAACCTTAGGAGGTTAATAATAAATGAACTTAAACCAAAAAATAGAAAAAATACGAAAGCAAAGTGAGTTGACTCAAAACGACTTTGCCAAAAAACTTTATGTTACACGCCAAGCGGTAACCCGCTGGGAAAACGGTGAAACAACGCCGACAATAGACACACTTAAAGCAATAATTAATTTATTTAATGTGGATGCTAATGAATTGTTCGATAACTCTTATGTTTGCCAAAGTTGCGGCAGACAATTAGAAAGCGTTGATGATTTAGGAACAAATGTCGATAAAACAATCAGCGTAGAGTATTGTAATCCCTGTATGAGCGGCGGAGAACTTTATCCGGCGAACAGTTTTGACGAATGGGTAGATTTATGCTTACAATACTTTGATAATCCGACCGAAGAGACGAAAGAACAATTTAGACAGCAGCTTTTAACTTTAAAACGTTGGAATAAAGGTTGAAACTATCTAAACCTAGAAAGCAAAATTCATTTTAACGAGTGGCTAAAAGAAGATGTGAATTGAGTAAGAAAATAATTTCATATAACGACAAGAAAAAAGATTTGCTTGTGAAGATTTACATGAGTTGCTTGTATCAGCGGGTTGTTTGGACAAAGAAAAAGAATTAGATTTAATAAATATTTTAATATGTTGCATATCAATTCAACCTTAGTAATTTCAGCATCAAGCAAGTGGCATAAGGATAAGAGCGGAGAAGGTGAGAATTTGAATTGGTGAATAAAAATTAGTAGACATTTATTTTAGCTCGCAGATTTTTTTGTGGGCTTTTTATTAAATAAGTCTATTTATTTTTTTAATTCAAATCATTTCTCATTCTTTATTACGCATTTTGCTTTGTTTAAACGCATACCCTAAAGTATGAGCATTTTGCAAGCTATTATTTTAGGAATAGTACAAGGGATAACGGAATTTTTGCCAATAAGCAGCAGCGGACATCTTATTATATTCGGGCGGGCAATCGGAGTAGATTATATGCCGATTGGTTTTGAGTTAGTTACTCATTTAGCAACACTTTTAGCAGTTATAATTGCCATGCGGAAAACGCTTTTTGGGTTAATAAAAAAACCGCTACAAAAAACAAATTTGTTGGTTATTGTAGCAACGGTGCCAACGATTATAATATTTTTAGCTTTTAGAAATGTATTCGAGAATGCTTTCGACGGCAGATGGCTTGCTTTTTGTTTTTTAATAACAGCCATAGTGCTTTTTGTAAGCGGAATGGCAGGAAGAAAAAAATACAATAGCAAAACACTGTCAAAAGAACGCCCGATGAGTTTTTTAGATGCTGCTATAATCGGCATTATACAAGGCGGAGCGGGACTACCCGGAATATCCCGAAGCGGTGTAACAATTGCAGGAGCAAAACTATTAGGTCAAGACCAAAAAACAGCGGCTAATTTTTCGTTTTTAATAGCAATCCCGATTATTATCGGGGCAAGCGTTTGGCAGTTTGTTGGTGGCGGATTTAGTTTTGACATTGCGGTTGCAGTAGCGGCGGCAGGGTTTATAACGGCTTTTATTACAGGATACATTGCCGTTACTATTATGCTAAAGCTATTTAGCAGAATTTCGCTGGATGCCTTTGCGATATATTTGGTGATACTTGCATTATTTGTAGTGCTTAATGATTTTGTGTGGTTATTGTTTTAAGATTGGAGCGGTGATTTCAAATCTTGTTTTTTATAAAATTTTGAATGTATGCGTAATCATCTTTTATAATTGATTAAATGTATATATTTTATAGAGTATAAATATTTTTGTAACATGTGGCTAGTAACGATTTTTTAGTAATCCTCATATATATTATATCGAAGAAATAATTTCGGATGAGATGAATCAAAGTGAAAAGCTATCACATTGAGCGACAAAGCTGAGCGGAATTAAGCCGAATGAAACCTAAACAAAGTAAAAGGGAAAGTAATAAGTAAAAAGTTTGGATTTATTTTACTTGTTACTTTTTATTTCTAAAATTCAGTTTGCAAAAAACAAAATGAGAGGTTATAATAGTGGACAAGCATAAAAAATGCGAACCAAGAAGGAGTTTATATAAATTTATGGCAGAAGTTTTAATGACCGCCGAGCATAAAAAAGAATTAGAAGCTAGGCTGCAGTATTTAAAAGTACAAGGGCGTCCTGAAGCGGCCGAAAGAATAAGAGTTGCTAGAGAATTTGGCGATTTATCGGAAAATGCCGAGTACGATATAGCAAAGGAAGAGCAGGCAAAAATGGAGGCGGAAATTGCCGAAATAGATGCTAAATTAAAAAAAGCAAAACTTATTGACGAAAAGAAAAAAGGCGACAGCGTAGATTTTGGTACAAAAATACTTATAGAAAATGTTGCTACAAAACAACAATTCGAATATACAATCGTAGGCAGCAGCGAAAGCAATCCGTTTAAGGGTAAAATTTCTAACGATTCTCCAATCGGTAAAGCTATGCTTGGTAGAAAAAAAGGCGATGAGGTTAGTGTAAAAGCTCCGGCTGGTGATGTGATTTATAAATTGGTTAAAGTAGGGTAGAAAACATTAAACGATAAACATTTAAAGATAAAGAATTGTAAGGGCGGCAATCTGTCGCTCACGATTTTTTTAAAAGTAATCATGAAAATCAAAAATGAACAGCAAACACAAGTGGCACAGCCTGTACAACCGATAGAGCCTACATATAGCGAGCAAGTACAAAATCGTCGGGATAAACTAACAGCACTTATTAAACAGAAAAAGAATCCGTTTAACGAAACTAAGTTTACGCCTAGTCATTCGGCACAACAAATAGTCGAAAAGTTTGAAGTGTTAGAAGGGCAACCCGTTACAATCACAGGCCGTATCCTTACCCGTCGTATAATGGGTAAGGCAAGTTTTGCTACCATTATGGATAATGGCGGTAAAATGCAAATTTTTGCTAACATCGACAATCTAACTCAAGAAGGTTATGATAGCTTTACTAATTTAGACATCGGCGATATTATCGGAGTTACTGGCTTGGTGTTCAAAACCCGCACGGGTGAAATTAGTGTAAAAATAAATAAGTTTACTCTTTTAGCAAAAGCATTGCTGCCGCTACCCGAAAAATTTCACGGGCTTACGGATATTGATACCCGTTACCGTCAACGATATGTAGATTTAATTGCTAACCCCGAGGCTAAAAATACGTTTGCAGCAAGGGCAAAAATTATTAAAGCAATTAGAGCGTTACTCGATAGTAAAGGTTTTCTCGAAGTTGAAACCCCTATTTTGGCAACTCTGGCGGGCGGTGCTTCGGCTAGACCGTTTACAACACATCATAATACTTTAGATTTAGAATTATTTATGCGTATAGCTCCGGAGTTATATTTAAAACGACTTATAGTTGGCGGTTTTGATAAAGTGTATGAGATGGGCAGAATGTTTAGAAACGAAGGCATGAGTCCTAAACATAACCCAGAATTTACCATGATGGAACTTTACGAAGCGTATGCCGACTATAATGATATGATGGTGCTTGTAGAGGAATTGTTTTGTAAATGTTTAGACGAGTTGCAACTAGGCAGAAAAATTAGTTATCAAGGTACAGAAATAGATTTAACAACTCCATGGCAAAAATTGACAATGATAGAGGCTGTTAAAAAATATGCTAAGGTAGATTTTTCTAAAGTTAAAACGGTAAGCGATGCTGAAAAATTAGCAAAAAAAGCGGAAGTGCATTTAGATAAGGATTTACCAAAAACAGTTGGTAATATTTTATTCGAAGTTTTTGATAAACTGGTAGAGCCAAACTTAATAAATCCTATTTTTATTACGGAATATCCTATAGAAGTTAGTCCGCTAGCTAAAAAGATTGCCGATAAACCCGGATTTGTTTACCGTTTTGAGTTTTTTATCTATGGCAGAGAAATGGGTAATGCTTACACGGAATTAAACGACCCAATAGACCAAAAAGAAAGATTTAACGCACAAATGGCACTTAAGAAAGCCGGCGACGGCGAAGCAATGGAACAAGATGACGATTTTGTTACGGCACTCGAGTACGGTATGCCTCCAACCGGTGGATTAGGTATAGGTATAGACAGAATGATAATGTTACTAACGGACAGTGCAAGTATACGGGATGTTATATTGTTTCCGACAATGAAACCGATTGAAAAAGTTAAAAATAAAAAGTAATAAGTTCGGATTTCCACATAATTGTAGGGGCGGTTGATGGAATTGCCGCCTCTACGATTATGTGGAAATATTAATCAAGATTAAGTGTTCGATTTAAAAAAATGAATATTATACTTAAAAATAATTGTTGACCGCCTGCTTAAAAACTTATATACTATTTTAGCGTGTCAGTTTCGGCACGCTTTTTTAAGTAGCCTTAAGCTACTTAAATTCTGTTTATCCTTGCTATTTTAAGTCTAAACTTATATTTGCATTGGACAAGACTAAATCCTAAGAAATAAATAAAAGGAGGTAGAGTAATTATGCCGACAATGAATCAGCTAATCAGAAACGCAAGGCAAGATAGAACTTACAAAAGTAAGTCGCCTATCCTAGACGAAAATCCGCAAAAACGCGGGGTTTGTTTAAGTGTAACAACAACAACACCTAAAAAACCAAATTCTGCTATGCGTAAAATAGCGAGAGTCCGTCTTGTTAATAAGATGGAAGGAACGGTTTATATCCCCGGTATCGGACACAATTTACAAGAACATAATGTTGTTCTTGTGCGTGGCGGCAGAGTGAAGGATTTGCCCGGTGTTAGGTATCACATTATTCGAGGTGCGTTAGATGCCTCGGGTGTAGCCAAACGAATGCAAGCCCGCTCGAAGTATGGTGCTAAAAAACCAAAGTAACAATGCACAACTTATAATTCACAGTTCACAATTTCGGGTTTTATTATAAATCAAAATAAAACAATAATTGTGCATTGAGCATTGTGCATTGTGAATTGAAATAATTCAAGGAGAACACAAACCTATGCCAAGAAGAAGTGGCGTGCCCAAGCGTGATGTATTGCCCGATCCGTTATATAAATCTAAAATCATCTCTAAATTTATAAATCAAATTATGGTAGATGGTAAAAAAGGAACGGCACAAGCAATCGTATACGAAGCGTTTGAGCTAATCAAAGAAAAACTAAATAAAGACCCGTTAGAGGTTTTTACTAAAGCAATAGAAAATGTTAAACCTCAGTTAGAGGTTAAAGCCCGCCGTGTAGGCGGTTCAACTTACCAAGTGCCAAGCCCTATTCGCCAAGAGCGTCGTCAGACACTGGCAATCCGTTGGATTGTATTAAGTGCCAGAAAACGCAGCGAAAAAACAATGCGTGAGCGTATTGCAGGCGAGCTTATGGACGCATTTAGTAGCGCAGGAGCATCTTTTAAGAAAAAAGAAGAGATGCACAGAATGGCGGAAGCAAACAGAGCTTTTGCTCATTACAGATGGTAATATTTTCGATACGCAGCACATTTCACAATGCTTAATTTAAAGATTTATTTCTAAATAAATTAAAATTATGAATTGCGAAATGTAGGTAGTGAATTGAAAAATAATATTTGTGCATTGTGCCTTTATAGCATTGTGCATTGGAGAAAAACTATGCCAAGAGAATTTACACTAGAAAATACCCGGAATATCGGTATCATGGCTCATATCGATGCGGGTAAAACAACCACATCAGAACGTATTCTGTTCTACAGTGGCAAGAGCCATAAAATAGGCGAGGTACACGACGGCGGAGCTACTATGGACTGGATGGTGCAAGAGCAAGAAAGAGGTATTACAATTACTTCGGCAGCAACTACTACCCAGTGGAAAACTGCCCCCGATCAGCCGGCACATCGTATAAACCTTATAGATACTCCGGGTCACGTGGATTTTACTGTAGAAGTAGAGCGCAGCCTTAAAGTATTAGACGGTACTGTTGCATGTTTTTGCGCCAGAGGCGGAGTTCAGCCGCAAAGCGAAACTGTTTGGAGACAAGCTACTAAATACGGAGTACCAAGGCTTGCTTATGTAAATAAAATGGATAGAGAGGGCGCAGACTTTTTCAACGTAATGGAAATGATGAAAAAACGTCTTAATGCTAATCCTGTAGCTATCCAATTACCTATCGGTAAAGACCAAAGTTTTAAGGGTATTGTAGACCTTGTTACCATGAAGGCTACAATCTACACTAACGAGTTAGGTACGGAAATGCAAGAAGGCGAAATTCCTGCCGACATGAAAGCACAAGCGGATGAATATCGTGAAATGCTGATAGAAGCGTGTATCGACGCCGATGATGCTTTAATGGAAAAAGTATTAGAAGGTAAAGAATTAACGGTAGACGAAATTAGAATGGCGATAAGAAAGTTAACTATCGGCATGAAAATTAATCCTGTTATTTGCGGAAGTTCTTTCAAAAATAAGGGCGTTCAAAAGCTGTTAGATGCTGTTGTTTATTATCTACCTAGTCCGTTAGATATTCCTGCTATTAAAGGAACTACTTTAAAAGGAGTGGAGGAAGATAGAAAAGCCGACGATAACGAACCGTTTAGCGGATTAGCCTTTAAGGTTATGACAGACCCGTTTGTAGGAGCGCTTACTTTCTTTAGATGCTATAGCGGAAAATTAAGTAGCGGCAGCCATGTGCTAAACAGTACAAAAGACAAAAAAGAAAGAATCGGCCGAATTCTACTAATGCACTCTAATAACCGTGAGGAAATTAACGAGATTAGAGCCGGCGATATTTGCGCTTTAGTAGGATTAAAATATTCTACAACAGGCGATACGCTTTGTAGCGAAGATAAACCGATTGTTTTAGAAAGTATGGAGTTTCCGGATCCTGTTATTTCGGTTGCGATAGAGCCTAAAACTAAAGCAGACCAAGAAAAAATGGGTACTGCACTTCAAAAACTGTCTGCAGAAGACCCGACCTTTAGAGCTTATACAGACGAAGAAACAGGTCAAACGATTATTGCAGGTATGGGAGAATTGCACCTAGAGATTATCGTAGATAGAATGCTAAGAGAATTTAAGGTTGGTGCTAATACCGGTAAACCGCAGGTTGCTTACAGAGAAACTATCAAGCAAAAAGTGGATGTAGAAGGTAAATATATTCGTCAGTCCGGCGGTAAAGGACAATACGGCCATTGTAAAATTACAATGGAACCGCTTCCGCCCGGCAGCGGTTATATATTCGAGGATAAAACCGTTGGCGGTTCTATTCCTAAAGAATATGTGCCGGCAGTTGATAAAGGTATTCAAGAAGCTAAGCAAAGTGGAATTTTAGCAGGTTACGAGTGTGTAGACTTTAAGGTTACTGTTTACGACGGAAGCTACCACGATGTAGACTCGTCCGAAATGGCATTTAAGATAGCTGGCAGTATGGCCTTCAAAGAAGGTATGAAGCAAGCAAAAGCAGTGCTGTTAGAGCCTATCATGAAAGTTGATGTTACTATGCCGGAAGAATATCTAGGAGATATTTTAGGTAAAGTATCAAGCCAGCGCGGTAACATTATGGGTACGGATATGGTAAACGGTATTCAAGAAGTTCATGCCGAGATACCGCTTAGCGAAATGTTCGGTTATGCTACAGACCTTCGTTCTCGTACACAAGGCAGAGGTGATTACTCTATGAAATTTAATCACTACGCAGAAGTGCCAAAAAGTATCGGCGAGAAAATTATGGGAGAAAGAGCGAAGAAATAATTATACTTTACACAATTATTTCAATAAAAATTCACTTGCGTTCCCTATAACAATTCTATATACTATAGTTAATTTCAACCCAAATAATAAATATTTAAAAAAAACAAAAAGAGGTAATATAAAAAATTATGGCAAAAGCAAAATTTGACAGAAGCAAAACCCATGTTAATGTGGGTACAATCGGCCATGTAGACCATGGTAAAACAACATTGACCGCTGCTATCACTATGACTCAAGCAGCTAAAGGGCTATCTCAAAAAATGGCATACGACCAAATCGATAAAGCCCCCGAAGAAAGAGCAAGAGGTATTACAATCAATACTTCACACGTAGAATACGAAACAGCTACCCGCCACTATGCGCACGTTGACTGTCCGGGCCATGCCGACTATGTTAAAAACATGATCACAGGTGCCGCTCAAATGGACGGTGCTATCCTTGTAGTATCAGCTACAGACGGTCCTATGCCGCAAACCAGAGAGCACATCCTGCTTGCCCGTCAAGTTGGTGTTCCTAAGATTGTAGTATTCATGAATAAAGTAGACCTAGTAGATGATGCTGAACTTCTTGATTTAGTAGAAATGGAAATCAGAGACCTACTAAGCCAATACGGATTCCCGGGCGATGATACTCCTGTTATCCGCGGTTCTGCTGTTAAGGCATTAGAAGCGGCATCAGCAGATAAAGCATCAGACCCTGCTTGCGATCCTATTACAAAACTTATGGAGGCGGTAGACGCTTATATTCCTGCTCCGGAAAGAGACACAGATAAACCTTTCCTTATGCCGGTAGAAGACGTTTTCACTATTACAGGCCGTGGTACGGTTGCTACAGGCAGAGTAGAAAGAGGCTCTATCAAAGTTGGTGAACCTGTAGAAATCGTTGGTATCAAAGCTACGCAAACTACAACTGTTACGGGTGTAGAAATG
>Ga0123355_10003152_pt1 | contig 23530 bp, 16 predicted proteins | sample TergutEmb28metaG_3_FD_89872 | JGI IMG/M metagenome (GOLD analysis project Ga0123355, IMG submission 89872) | Embiratermes neotenicus P1 segment gut microbial communities from Petit-Saut dam, French Guiana - Emb289 P1 | ecosystem: Host-associated > Arthropoda: Insects > Digestive system > Gut ... | reverse complement strand
TTGTGCGTCATCACCATATGATAAGTAGGTAAAGCAATTTTCAGAGCGTTTTAGAGTTGTAACAGTACGATCTTCAGGGTCAATTAGCCAATATTCTTTTACTCCGGCATCGAAATAACGTCGACTTTTGATAATTTTATCTTTGCGGGAAGTAGATGGCGATAAAATTTCAACAACAAAATCTGGCGCGCCAATGCAGTGCTTGCCATTTTCTATCTTTTTTTCATCACATATCACTAAAATATCGGGTTGTACAACAATATCATCTTTAGTTGCAGCGTTAAGGCGCACATCAAAAGGCGCATGAAACACCTTGCATTTTTTCCCACGTAAAAAGATGTGAAGTTCAGTTAGGAGAGCTGCACTAACCTCTTGATGTGCTCGTGATGGTGAAGCCATATCATAAATAACTCCGTCAATTAACTCACATCTAAAGTCATCGTCCCATGTTTCATAATCTGCGTAAGTATAATATTTGCCTTTTTCCGGGTGCGTTTTTTTTGTTGCTGAACTCATATTAACCTCCAATTCTGAACCCTACATTGTCCCTTGTCCATTTCCATGCTGGGATGCATCATAGCGGCTACAACACTGCCATCCTTTTTTACCCCCATTAAATGAAAGCGGCCTGCGGCTATAGCAGATATATCTTGCCAATCATGCGGGCTGCATTCTATCCCGCTTGATCTCCAATAATATGCCAATACCCGCACTGTGCCGTTTTTAAATAACCCTGCAAAATAATCAGGCCCGGCAGATATTTGTTTTATGTTGCGCCATTTATCAATGCTTTTTTGCAATGTATCTTCTTGGCCTATCTGAATTAATTTCCCATTTTGCTTTAATGCCAAGGATCGGTAAGGATAAGGATTAGCGATATCAATTACATTTGACAGATGCCCAACTGAAAGGTTAGCACTTTTCAAATTTCCTTTTGCCAAGACTCTATAATCTTTTTTGATGCCGAATGTACATAAATAGCCTGCGCTTATATGGATAATATTACGCCAACCTTCAATATTGCATTCGCCGTTTCGATTTTGACCTGTAGCTACTACCGTACCATTAGCTTTTAACCCAACTGTATGTCTTGCCCCGGTAGAGATAGCAACGATATCTCGCCAGCCTGTAACATTACATTGCCCGTATTCGTTACGCCCACATGCAACAACACGCCCATTTTTTTGAAGTCCCACTGTAAAAAATGGCCCGGCAGAGATTGCAATAATATCTTTCCACTTGCTTATATTGCACTGACCATCTTCATTAGGGCCGATTGCTGCAACTTTGCCATCAGGTAAAACGCATACTGAGTGCATATCTGCTGATATTCTCTTTTTAAGGTCAGCAATGGATATTCCCTGTACAATCCTTGCCTGGGAAATAATCTCAGGAGTTGGACTGTCCGGCTGTATCTCTTTTTGTGGGGGATTATCATTTAATATGGGTGACAATTCGTCAGGTTCCGAGACTTCCGGCGGCAAAAATTCTAAATCTTGCTGAAGCATTTCGTCCATATTTTTGAAATCTGCATAACCCAAAAGTTCAGCAAAGACATCCAATACCCATTCTGCTACCTTTTCATTAACAGCATAGGTACTTGCGTAAGTTTGTATCAGTCTTGTACGGATAATAGGAAAGGAGTGTCCGGCATATTTCAACTGGAAGTATCCATTAATTTCTAAAAATTGCCCTACATGGATGCGTTCTCTATGCATACCGGGGGCTAAGTCGTGCATTAAATTTTTGGTTTTTTGGAGATTATAAAAGACCATATCGCCAAATTGATCTCTAATTTCGATTAATATATTAGCTATCCGTTTATCCATCTAGCTACCCACCGGATACCAATCCGCTAAATAGTCTAAACTTCCATTGCGCTTTAACCAGGTTGGATCTGTACAAGTGGCTAATAGATGTCCTTCATCTGTAAGGCCAATTAAACGCTTGTATTTTCCAAAAATAGCTGTGATATCGTGCCAATCGTCGGACATTGATTTTTTTCTGGGGGTAGTTCTGTCATATGGCAATATACGAACTTTGCCATCTTTACGCAAAACCGCAAAGCTGTCTGTTAAATCTACAATAGATATAATATCTCGCAATTGCGCAAAGTAACTGTCCGACTCTCCCATTTTATAAACTCTACCATCCTTTTTAAGAACCAAGCTTCCGTCCACGAAAGTAGAAATTATTTGAACAACATCCGTAAGAGAATTAACCCAGCTTTCTTCTTCCCAGCCTACAGAGGACATCATTACCAGGCCATCCTTACGGAGACCATATACCCCATCAGGATGCCGAGTAATTGAATGTATCTGTTCAAAATGCGATAAATTGAAATTAGATTTGCCACAAGTTACAACAGTGCCATCTTGCCTAATGCAGATTGTATCATCTGCATGGGCGTATATGCCTGCTATATCTTCCAAGTGGCCTACATCGCATTGATCGTGATTATTGCGACCGGTGGCTACCACTCTTCCATCTGCCATAAGGCCGATAGTATGAGCATCTCCAGTAACTATAGCTTTTATTTGCTCCCAGCTTACTACATCACATTGAAGGAAATCATTGTTTCCGTTAGCTATAACTGTACCATCCTTTAGTACAGCAACAGTATGTCTCATCCCGATAGCAACAACAAGGGAATTTGCAAAAGCCAAGGGATTAGCTGTTTTAACTGTCCCTGGTGTAGTAGTTGATTCAGTTTTTAGAGCCAAGTTATCAGCGGATTCTTTTTCATAGCCTAAAACTATTGCAAAAATATTAGTGATCCAGGCAGCGGCAGAGGCTTCTATACTAAATTGATCTATTAGCTGTTGGATTATCCTATCCTTGACTATAGTATAGTCTCTTCCGGCATTTTTTAAGAGGAGATATCCTCCGGTTTCTACAAAATGCCGGGCAAGTAACCGTTCTTTAACATGATTTTTAGCTAAATCCAAAAGGATAGCATGAGATTGCTGGGCATTGTTTAAAATATCCTTACCATGTTTTTGGTCGATATTCTTTATTATCTCTAAAAATTCGCTCATAATTTTAACATTTTCACCATCCGAGGTTTATACATTTTTATAGCTTTTTGCGGACATAATTCTTGACAGCAATAACAGCGGATACACTTAGGATAATCAATTATGGCTTTATGATCAGCAGACATTTCAACGATTTTAGCGGGGCAAGCTTCTTGGCAAATTGCACAACCTGTGCAGTCTGCATTATTTACTTGAGGACGAGTTTGCATATGTTTTCCAATAAAATTTTTAACAAATACAGGTAAGTTTGAATCATGTACCGTCATAGAAGATTTACCACTAATTATCTCAAAAGAAGGCATAATAAATTTTTCAATTGATTCCCCGGTAAAATTAATATCTGATAACTCGCTGATGATTTCACGCTCTTGCATTCTTTTAAGCATTGGAACATCCTTGACAGCAAGGCCGATTATATGACAAGCTGCTTGGTCAATATGATAAGGGCTATTAGATGCCATAACCGCATTAATATTAACGGGGGTTCCTGCTGACGGCCCATGGCCTTCCATGCCAACTATTCCATCTATAAAGGATAGAACGGGTTCGGCGCACAAGCATATATCAATAAGCATATCAGAAAATTGCTCGTAGTTAGGGATATTTAAATGATATTCTGCTTTTACAATACCCGGTACTACTCCAAACATGTTTTTTACTGCTCCTGTATAGGTCATCATTGCATGTGTTTTTAGTTTGGCAACTGATATAACTTTATCTGCGTCATTAATCATATCGGTTAAAGTTAGCTTCTTCATGATTAATCCTTTGGGATTTTCCTTCTGAAATGAGTTGTAATTATTGTTAAGAATGGCTTCTGTTTCCTCAGCAATAGCGGCCATGCCTGTAGCTTTGTATACGCCATTCATTAAATTAGCGTTAAAAGGGCCACCGGGGCTATCGCCAATTACAACTTTGGCACCATATTCTATTAGAAGGTTTGCTAATGCTTTTACAAAAATAGGATGGGTTGTAGTAGCTTCCTCCGGCTTTTTTTTCATTAAAAGATTAGCTTTAAGAAGCACTCGCTCTCCGGGAACAATGTATGGTTCAAATCCTCCAAGATTTTTTATGCTTTCGGCTAAAGAGTTATATACTAAATCGTAATCATAAGAGTTGCAGCGGATGATGGAACAATTAGCAGGTGTGATTGATACATTAGACATTAAAATACTCCTCTCTGATAGCAAACATACTATTAACTGTAATTTTAACAATATTGCAACAGTAGTATAACAAAAATTGTTTTTAAAATTAAGCCTTGCAATGTTAGTTGTGCATTTTAAAGGAATTTTGCTTTTCGGATAAAAAAAATTCAGGAAATCTATGGTATAATATATGCGTGGGAAGGCGTTCAATCGGTCTTATTTTGTTATCGGTTGGATTCAGTTATATAACGAAAAAAATGAGGTGTTATCAATGGCCATGAGAAATCTTGAGTTGAAAAATTTTACCGTTTTTAATGATATAACCCTTCACGCCGGAAGCGGCGTCAACGTTATTATTGGAGATAATGGAACCGGGAAAACGCATTTGATGAAGATACTCTATGCCGCTTTGCTTAATGGAGAAGCTTATTTAGAGCTAAACCCTAACTTGCCAGACAAAGATCACTTGCTTAATTTAAATTCAACAGGCCAAGAAGATATAAATTTTATATTGGATAATTTTTTTGGAATACATCCTAAAGATATTGATACAGAAGAAGATTTTGACTTAACTATCGCTGTATCAAAAATTTCTACACCAATTTTCATCCCTGCTAAAGAAATGTTATCTATGACAAAAATGAGGTTTATTTATGACACCTATAGCAACGATTTCCCAATAGACTATACATTGATTGATATAATAAAAAAAGCACAAGCTCTTAAACCTAACAACCCTCCAGTTCTTGCTAAAGAAATAGCTCCGATACTAGAAAACATCATTGATGGCACAGTTTTCATGAAAGATGATGGCACATTTTGGGTAAGAAAGCATAACAATATGGAAATTCCATTTAATATGGAATCAGAAGGATTCCGAAAATTGGGCTTACTATGGCAATTGATTATGAACGAAAGCATAAAGGAAGGAACTGTCTTACTATGGGATGAGCCGGAAGCTAATTTTAACCCTAAACTAACTCCTGTTATTGTAGATATTCTATTTAGCTTAGCCCGTCAAGGCGTTCAAGTTTTTTTGGCTACGCATGATTATACATTTGCTAAATATTTTGAAATAAGGCGCAAAGAAGATGATTGCTTGCAGTTTCACTCACTTTATAAAACAGATGACGGTGTAAAAGTGGAAACAGGCGATAATTTTAAAGATCTTGATGAAAATGTAATTCTATCATCTCTTGATAAATTGATGGATGAAGTGATTAGCGGAAATATGGGGGACTAAAAATGAGTGGAATATATACCGAAGAAAACGGTAAATATCAAATTGATTTGACCAATGCTTTGTATTCAATAGGGGATTTAGGAATCAAATATGCAAAGACAATAGGCGGGATGCAAAGTGATGTTGACTGGATTGCCGAGACAGAAGATGCAATGATTTTGATTGAATTTAAGAGCTATGAAAAAGAAGGAACTTTCCCTAAATATGAACAAGAAAAAGGAGAACAATTATACCAGAAAATTTTAAAAAAATATTATGGTACAGTCTTTTTCCTTATGGCTTGCGGAAAAAAGAAGCCTATATATTTTATATGGATTCTTGAATCTCCCCATATGGATTCATTTGTAAGGAAGAAGTATTTTCAATCAATCAAAAAGCGGCTCCCTTTTGAACTACAGAAACTCCCTGAAATTAAAGTAAAACTTATAGAAAATTTTAAAATTATGTCTGTAAAAGAGTGGAATGAAGAATACTCTCAATTTCCTTTAACAAAAATAACATAGCCTATGAAATTTGCACCAAGTAATCTAAATGAAAAAACCGACCGGTCAAAATAAGAGAAGGTCGGCTATCCTTGCTACATTACAAAATGTAGACGAATTTCAGCATTTGCAAAATATACAAGTTCATTGTACCATTCATTTACAAGTTTAACTTGCATTCCAAACTAAAAGAACCCAGCGTAGCAGTGCCTGACCCTTTGTATATAAAATACAACGAATGAATACCATCAGGAATTGCTATATCTGCGGAAAACTCTGTCCAAATATTTGAAGATACAACAGTAATACTTCCCAGTGCATTACCATCCCAAGATGTTTTTACTTCAAATATGCCCCTATTGTATCCTCTTGTTTTGATTTTTACTTTAGTCACGTCTTTACATTCAAAATATTTGAATCCAACCCCGGTTGAATCCGTTATATTTGTTACAAAGCCTATTTCCTCATCGCCGTCTTTACCGTCTTGTGTTATTTTAGGAATGGTGGTACCTTCGTCCAAGCAAAATAAATTACAAGCAATATATGCCGGATATTCACCCTTTCCAATAAGAGGTTTGCCGTTTGCGCCTTGGGACGTCATTTCCACCTGCTTGATGCTTCCATCCGGCTCTATTTTTATTTGTTCAATGCAATCCTGCCTGGAAAACCATGTGCCGTTAGTGTGCCTATGGTAGAAAACATACCAATTTCCGTTTATCTCAATAATACTGCCATGATTGTTTGCGTTTGCAAAATTCATTGGCTTATCAGCGGGTTTGTAGGTTGAAATATTTTTATCACAGTTGCTTACAATTACGCCACCATACTTAAAATCCTTCAATGGATGCTTGCTTGTGGCATAGCATAATTCATGCATTGGAGTTGATGAATAAACAAAATAGTACATCTCTCCATGTTTCCTTATTGATGCTGCTTCAAAGTATTCGTGTCCTTCGTAGTCTGTACCTTTGCCATAACAGTTTCCGGGTACTATAATTACAGGTTCTTCGATTATGGTAAGCATATCTTCCCCAAGTACCATACCCATAGCACCACTTCTTGACTCGTCACCATGACCGCAAAATCCTGTATATAAATAGGTTTTGTCTCCCTCTGTAAGTACACCCGGGTCAAATTGAGGTTCATCCCCGGGGCGTTCGCCTAATCGTGTCCCGTCTTGATAATGAACATATCCATAAAATTTGTACTTTCCGGCAGGGGTGTCACATACTGCAACAGACACCACCGAAACCTTATCCGGTACGTAGTACAAATAATAACGTCCATCCGGCCCAACGGTAACATCCGGCGCATAAAGACACATGCTGCCGGAAGGATTAAGAGGGTCATCAGTTTTTTTGTAAATAACCCCCTCATACTGCCAGTTGCTCAAATCGTCCACAGGTGCAGACCAACAAACATAATCGTTCATGCAGAACACATAACCATTAAATTTATCATGGGATCCGTAAACATAAACCCTACCATCAAAGACATAAGGTTCGCCATCAGGAATGTATTCCCATGATGGAAGATATGGATTAAATACTTGATTTGACATATTTGCACTACCTTTCCCGGTCAATTTAGCCCTACTCTAATCATATTCCACGAAAGAGGCTTTAAGCTTGCAGTAAGTTGATTTTTGCCTACTTTGACGGCATCTGTTTCCTTTGGCACAACAGGATAAGTATCCTTTGTGTTAACCTGCTTCACATCATGCCCACTTATTTCTGTGAACTCTAAAACATTTGAAAGTGTGAATCCTTGAAGCTCTGCTGTAAAATCCACGCCTTCATTTGCAGAGCGGTTTACAGCGAAAATTATAATCTCGTCTTTATCCGGGTTATAGATTGAAACGGATTCTACAAAAGGCACGGTTTTGAAATCTGCACAATCGTAGGTAGGTACATCCAAGTTATGACGCAATACTGTTCCGTGTCCATAATTTGCCGCTTGCATAAATGGATAAAAAGTTGTTTGTCTCCAAGCCACACCATTTTTTTCTGTCATAATTGGGGCGATAACATTTACAAGCTGTGCTAAGCAAGCAATTTTTACCCTATCGCTATTTTTTAGCAAGGTGATTAATAAACACCCTAGCAAGAGTGCATCCTCGAAATTATAAATATCTTCTAAAATTGGCGGCGATTGCTGCCATGGCTCGTTTTTGCTGTCTTTTTCATTTGAATGATACCATATATTCCACTCGTCAAACGAAAGGTTAAGTATTTTGTCGCTACGCTTTTTCGCTTTTATATAGTCGCATATGGCAGTGACACTTTTGATAAATCTATCCATGCCCACAGACATTGCCAGGTAATTTTGCAAATCGTTTTTTTTGTTGCCATAATAACTGTGAAGCGAAAGATAATCTACATAGTCATAGGTATGTTCCAGTACAGTTGCTTCCCACGTTGCAAATGTTGGCATTCCACTACCCGAGCTGCCGCATACCACAAGTTCAATGCCGGGGTCTACCCATTTCATAACCTTTGCTGTTTCCGCCGCCAGTCTTCCGTATTCGTCTGCGGTTTTGCTTCCTATTTGCCAGGATCCGTCCATTTCATTGCCCAAGCACCATGTTTTTATTTTGAATGGGGATTCTGCTCCATGTTGGCGACGCAAATCACTCCAATATGTTCCGCCGGGATGATTGCAGTATTCAACAAGATTTCTTGCTGCATCTATTCCCCTTGTCCCTAAGTTTACTGCCATATTTACTTCCGCACCAACTTCTTTAGCCCAGCCGATAAACTCATGCAAACCTACTTCGTTGGTTTCAACTGTTTTCCATGCAAGATCTAATCTTTTTGGGCGATCTTCTACTGATCCTATGCCATCTTCCCAATTGTATCCCGATAGAAAATTTCCTCCGGGATATCGAATTAGCGGTGTTTTAAGTTCTCTAACGAGAGCCTTTACATCTTCCCGAAAACCTTTTGAATCAGAGGTTTTATGATCCGGTTCATAAATGCCGGAATAAACTGCCCTGCCCATATGCTCTAGGAAAGAGCCGTAAATTCTCGGATCTGTTTCACTAATGGTAAACGCTTTATTCACTGTCATCTTCGCCTGCATTTTAATCACTCCTTTACTCTCCTAATATTTCAAAAGTATTTCGGTCAAACTTTATTAGTTTGTCATCACGCATTTTACATAACTCACGAGATAATGCGCTACGGTCAATACATAAATATCTTGCCATTTCTTCGCGATTATAAGGTATGTTAATTTTTTTTCTATTGTCACGGTGGGTATCTAAAAAAGATAGTATTCTTTCGCGGATACTACGCTTAGAGAGTATTTCTACTTTTTGGTTTAACAACAAACTCTTTCGGGCAACAGCACGAAGCAAATTCATTATTAATTGATTATGATAGCGACATGCAGTATTACATGGCTGAGCAATCCTTTTATAATCCATCAAAAGCACATCGCAATCCTCAGATGCCACAATTGAGATGGGACTATGTTCCAGTTCTGCACATGCGAATACTTCACAAAATAAATTGGGAGCGGGAAGTTCCGCTAATATACCCGTTTCGCCTTCTATATCCTCTCTTACAACACGAACGCAGCCGGATATTACCCAACCTATAATGTTTACCACGTCACCGGTAAGAAGAATGACATCATTTTTTTTGTAGGCCATTCTTTTAGCAGATAGACAGCTTAGCATTTTTAATAAGTCGCCAAAGGGGATTCCTTGAAACAAAATATTTTTTTCTGCCAATTCCACCGGAAACATAAAAACTCTCCTCTTTTGCTGGTTTAGTTGCATTTGCAACCGTTTTGTTGGTGCAATTATATTACAATAGCTACAGTAAGTCACCTACAATCATGAAAAACCATTCAGGGAGGTAGTCACATGAGTTTTCCCGATACATTAAAAGAATTTTCCAATCCAAGTAGGCGTGAGATTTTATTGCTTTTAAAAAATGGCTCTATGTCCGCAGGGGATATAACACGGCACTTTAATTTGACCGGGGCTACTATTTCCTATCATCTTTCCCAATTGAAGAAAGCTGAACTTGTCATTGAATCAAAACAAAAGAATTTTGTTTATTACGAGCTTAATACTTCAATATTTGAAGATGCTGTACGTTGGTTTTCCCAATTTCAAAAAGTAAGCCAAGATGTTTTAATCGAAGCCTAACTTCTTAGAAGTTGCATACGACTTCTTATTAGGACGTGTCCATACTACAGCTTTAAAACCCTGTTGCTATCTGGTTTTATCCGGAAAGCAACAGGTTTTTTATGTTTCCGAGGAATTTAGAAATATTTCTAAATTATTCTTGACATCTAAATTTTGCCGTGCTAATATCTGTTTAGAAATATTTCTAATTACCTATCAAAATTCAAAAATGAAAAAAATGGAGTGAATTAGCTGTGAAAAAATATTTAGTCTTAATACCGCTTGCCATTCTGGTTGGGGTTATTTTTACTGCTTGTTCAAGCGGGCCAAATGTGAACGATGGTAGACCAATAATCAGAATAGGTTATTTGCCAATTACCCATGCCATGACATTATTTGTTGTAAACGACATGGTGGCAGATGATGATTCATTTGGTGTAGAGTTAGAACGATTTAGTTCGTGGCCGGATTTAATGGACGCACTAAATAGTGGGCATATAGATGCTGCTTCTGCTCTAATTCAGCTTGCAATGGCTTCAAACGAAGCGGGTGTGGATTTGCGAGCAGTGGCACTGGGTCATAGAGACGGAAACATTATTGCTGTAGCCAATTACATCGAAACGGTTCAAGACCTTCGTGGGCGGACAGTAGCTATTCCTAGTCCTATGTCTACCCATAACTTTTTGTTAAATATGTTGCTTTGGGAAAATGATATGACAGTTGATGATATTACGGTCATACAGTTAGCACCTACAGAAATGGTTTCAGCACTAACTAGTGGTAGTATTTCAGGCTATGTTGTTGCTGAACCTTTTGGTGCAAGAGCTGTAACTTTAGGGGTAGGTACTAATTTTGCAGAGTCACAGGATATATGGGAAGATTCTCTTTGTTGTGCATTAATATTCTCGTATGATTTTATAGCTGACAATGAGGATATCGTGCTGGAGTTTATGCATATGTACCACGAAGCAGGGGATTTTCTGGAACAAAATATTAACCCAATATCAGACCCTGTAAGGGAAATTGCCTCACGGCATTTAATGGTAGATGATGAAACATTGGAACTATCGCTTCAGTGGATTTCTTTCGCAGAGCTTGACATTAGAGAAGCGGAGTATGGAGAATTATACCGCTTTAAGATAGAGATAGGTTTATCTCAATCACCACCGCAATTTGACGATTTTGTATTAAACCATTGTTGTATCGGGAGGCAATGATGTGATGAAAAAGACAGTAATTAAGGCGTTATTTAAAATTTTATATGCTCTTGGTGCTGTTTTAATTCTACTTATGTTCTGGCAATTGGTAGTGATGTTTGGAGGATTTAACCAAGCATTACTACCACCACCACTATACGTTTTTCAAACGCTGGGGGATATGATTAAAAGTGGTGAATTACTTCTTCATGTGCAAATAAGCCTTTACAGGTTTTTTGTAGGCTATTCACTAGCTGTGGCAGCAGGGCTAACGCTTGGGTTGATTGTTGGCCAAATAGCCTTTTTATCCAAACTGGTTGACCCATTAACCCAACTATTAAGACCCATTGCCCCCGTTGCATGGATGCCCTTTATTGTTCTGCTTTTTGGAATAGGAGACATGCCTGCCATAATGATAATATTCATAGCGGCGTTTTATCCTGTATTACTATCCACAATAAGTGCGTCAAAGAAAATTGATAAAACTTATTTGCGGGTTGCGCGGACATTTGAAATAAAACAACCTCAAGTGTTTTTTAAAATTATACTGCCGGCCATCTTTCCATATATAGCAAATGGTATGCATTTAGGCTTGGGTACGGCATGGGTTTTTCTTGTTGCCGGAGAAATGATGGGGGTTCGTTCAGGGCTGGGCTTTCTCATTATGGATTCCCGAAACAATATGCAGCCTCAAGTGCTACTGTCAACAATTTGTGTAATTGCGGTTCTTGGGCTGATATTAGATAAAATAGTATCGTTCTTTGAGTTTAGAATAAACAGACATTGGGGAATACAAAGTGAATAGGGTGTGTTCAGAATGAAATGAACACACTTTAGCTAGGGGGCAAGTATGTTTATAGAGATTGAAGGCGTAAGCAAGCAATTCTTGCATGATAAAATTCCTATATTAGCGTTACAAAATATAAATTTGTCTGTAGAAAAAGGAGAATTTATTTGCTTTTTAGGCCCTTCCGGTTGTGGAAAGACTACATTACTAAACATGATGGCCGGTTACGACAAACCAACAACAGGCGAAATTAGAATTAGTGGCTCTATTGTTAATGCCCCCTCTCTCAAACGGGTAACTGTGTTTCAAGGATATGATTTATTGCCTTGGCGAACTGCACGGAAAAATATTGAGTTAGGGCTTGAATCGCTTAAACTAAGCAAAAGCGAGAGAAAAACTGTTGTAAGTGAGTACCTTGATATGGTAGGATTAACTGATTTTGCAAACCATTTTCCCTATGAAATGTCCGGTGGTATGCGCCAAAGGGTTTCTATTGCAAGAGCATTAGCCACTAACCCCGAAGTTATTTTTATGGATGAGCCGTTTAGTGCCTTAGATTTGATAACAAGGTTGTCGATTCAAAAAAGCATACTCAATCTTTGGCGTGAAAACAAAAAGACAATTGTTTTTGTTTCGCATATTATTGAGGAAGCTATTCTTTTAGCAAATAGAATTGTAATTTTTTCACCTTACCCAGGTAGAATAGTGCGCATAATTGATGTTCCTCCAAACGCAAAAAAAGGGGACAATATGCCTGAGTACAAAAAAATTAAAGACGAGATTCATCATGTATGCGAAATTTCTTTATAAATAAAATATCTTGTATCAAAAAAATCCGCCTAAAATTTAGACGGATTTCAGCACTTGCAAAATATACAAGTTCATGGTACCATTCGTTTACAAGTTTAGCTTGCTGTAGCATAAGTAGCTCGCTACAGCGTTCGGAAGGCGTACCTCAAATACACCAACCGACGCTTGCAGGGATGATTTTCAGCATCATCCACACACAAACACAGGGAAACCTATCGCTGTAGCAATAGGCATTATACTCTATTTCCGCTTGTAATACAAGAAAGGCGCGAAAAGGCGGCGGGAAGCAGGGTTGTGTTTATTATACAGATGGATTTATAGGTATGCTTGTTGTTTGAGTCCTTTTACATATTGTTTTATTTTTATGATAATTGGGCGTGTGGGTGATTTCAACCTATAGGGTTGACTCCCTGCACGCCTTTTTGCGTATGAAAAAAGGCTGTTGTTAACCTTTTTGAGGTTTTAACAACAACCCTTAACTTAAAGCTTAATTTTAAACCTATCTCCTGCCGCCTGTCATTAAGCGCAGAATAAACATAAACAGATTAATAAAGTTCAGATATAAGCTTAATGCACCAATGATGGCCAAATTATTAGCCAATCTCACGTCGCCTGAAAGTGATACTTGCGCATAATGTGATTTGATTTTTTTTGTATCATGAGCGGTTAGCCCCAAGAAAATTACAAGCCCTGCAAGGCATATAAGAAAGTCAAGCGCGCTGTTTCCCATAAAAATATTGACCACCGATAAAATAATAAGGCCAATCAAACCCATTCTAAGAAGGTTGCCCATCTTTGTTAAATCTTGATTAGTTTTAAGACCATAAACAGCCATTACACCAAAACTTACCGCTGTAATAGCAAAAGCTGTTACTATGACACTGCCTGCATATAAAAGTGCAAATAATCCAACGGTAAATCCATTTGTGATAGCGTATAGCAGAAACAAAATAACTGCGGTAGATGGATTCATTTTTTCTACCCTTACAGAAATATAACCTACCAATAATACTTGTGCTATAAATACTACAAAGATTAGCTGGCTAAGCGAAGCGATCATTTGTGCAAAAGCTGTGCTAAATTGTATACCTACAACAATGAAAAAAGTGGATAACGCAGTTAGTATCAATCCTAAAAACATCCATCCAAATACCTTGGCTACATAACGGTTAACACCATCATTATCTACTTCTATTGCAACTTGATGATTGTCGTAAAACTCCATATTAATTATCTCCTATCTAAATCAAATAAATTAAACGTAAAGTATACTAATGTATCATATCATATGGCAAATATCTTTACAATAGACCCACAATCCCTTTAAATAAGCTTATATCACATTTTTCTTTTATTTGCCATCATATGCAAACCTTTGTTGACGTTCTAAATATACCATGCTATCATTTTTTTAACTACCGGGGATATTTGAACAGGTGAACTTGATCATCTGTAAAAAAAATTGTAAGTAATGTTTAGAGAGAGGTTGAGTCAATGGTAAAAAGTAGTATTAAACGCCGCGCATTTGCATGGTTAATTGCGTTGGTAATGGCCTTTGGCACAGTAGCCGGTACAAGCACAACTGCATTTGCTCAAGAAGCAAATGATGAATATGTTGTAATGGTACCCGGTGAGCCGGAAGAAGTTGATGTACCGGAGACATCCCAAGTCCCGGAAGTTGAAGATGAAAACGAAGCAGCACCTGAAGAAACAATTCCGGAGGAATACGTACCTGAAGAGTATATACCTGAAGAGTACATACCCGAAGAGTACACCCCTGAAGAGTTAACACCGGAAGCACCGGAAGTTGAATATCCTGAGCTTGAAGAACCTGAGACTGAAGTTTCGGAACTTGAAAAACCGAAAACCGAAGAGCCGGAGTTTGAAGCTCCAATTATTGAAGCTCCAGTCTTTGAAGAACTAATCATTGAAGAGCCGGAGTTTGAAAATCCTATTTTTGTACAACCTATACCTACAGCAGCAAATATCCTCCTTACAATTTACTTATACGAGCGGACACCCGTTCAGCCCGGCGGTTGGGAATTTTGGGTGTGGGGTGCCGGAGTGGTTCCTTATCTTGCCGGCAACCAAGCTGTAGCAACAACTATTGTAGGTAATTTTCCTGATCCTGCCGGCCCGTTTGAAGTAAGACGCGCAGTTATTGAATTGGAATACGGTACTACACAAATGCCCGGATTCCTTTTGCGTTCTCCCGGAGGATGGACATACCAAACAGGCAATTTTAACAACTTTGTTATGGATACTGATGGAGGAGGAAATCCCGTAGATACAACAGCTCATATTTTAATACGTGGAACCGGCACACCTCCTGAACGCCTTAGCGACCCCGATGATTTAATGGGCAGAATTGTAATTACTGCTCCTCCACGAATTCATGGGATAGGTGCTCATAATGTTTTTTCTGCACGAGTTGTGCGAGGAGATGAATCAGAACAAGATAACCCGCCCGGCCTTACATGGTCTGTAGTATCACCTTCTGTAGGAGGGCTTTATTTCTCTAGCCCAAATTTGGGTACGCTTTCTGTGCCAACGGGGGTTGCAGACAGCACAGACATAGTTATTAGAGCTACTTATGATGATAACGGCAACATCCTAACCGCAGATCACACAGTTAGATTTTTCGCTAACCCACCCACACCTATTACCCTAACACTTTACATCTATGAGCAAGCACCATGGGCAGCCGATGGCTGGGAATTTTATTTTTGGCAAGGCGCAGTAGGTGTTCCTCCTAATGCCGCTATCCCTGCACCTGTAATAACTGCTCCAGATAATGTATACAATGGCTTCCAAAGAAGAAGGGCTGAAATCAGCTTATACTTTGGTACCGAAAGTGTAACGTTTGCTACTCGCTCCCCCGGGCAATGGGCAAGCGGCGGCGGACACCAAGTTTCCCCAAACCTTACAGCCATTATGGATACAGATGTTAACGGCAATCCCATAGATACAACTCGCTATATTGTCACCGGAAATATGAACCCTGCAAACCGTTATTTTGAAGCGGCTATTTACAATACGCTTCCTTCATTAGACCCGGGTTCGGGGGCAGGTATCAACGTTATTACGGTAATTTCTATAAACGGAGCAGGTGCGCATCCCGGTTCGGCATCTGCCTTTGTAACCCGAAGCGATGGTACAACGGCAACCAACCCTCCCGGGCTAACATGGTCTGTTGTATATCCTACCTCAGGCATTACCTTCCCTAACCCTGCTGTTGCAACCATACAAGTAGATGCTTCTGTTACAACCAGTATGCCGGTCAGGGTAAGAGCAACTTATAATGATAACAGTGCAGGTGGTGGAGGCGTAGAGTTAAGCGCGGAAGGTTTATTTGCATTTATTACTGATCAATCTAATGTGAATGTCCTTAACTTTAGCAATCCACATGGCTTGCCGCCAATAACTCAAGGCGCAAATATTTTTCATGCCTGGAATATGAGTTTTAACGAAATTAGAGCACAACTTCCGGAAATCGCACAAGCAGGTTTTAATACTATCCAAACCTCGCCTATTGGGGAATCTCTTTTCCGCTTCCCGCAAATTGGTAATGACGGCCTTCCTACTCCCGGTTATTTTGACCGCTATGTAGGTACCTGGTGGATGCTTTACCAGCCCACTCGTTTCCAAATTGGTAACATGCTTGGTACCGAAGCGGAATTCCGTGCTTTAGCCGGCGAAGCAGCAGAAAACGGTATTCATATTATTGTCGATGCTGTGCCAAACCATACAACAAGTTGGTGGAACGAGATCCACCCGGATTTGCGTCACCCTGAACTTTTCCATTCCACCCCCGGTGATGGCTCCCAATGGGATCATAATATCTCCAACTGGGGCAATAGACAGGAAACTACGCGGGCAAGGCTTTTAGGTCTTATAGATTTTTACACGGGAAGCCCTGTTTTCCAGTCGCTTTATATTGATTTCCTAAGAACAAAAATTGAAGCGGGTGCAAGCGGATTCCGCTATGATGCTATGGTTCATATCGAAAGCCCAGGCGAACCTTATCCAATTGGAAGTGATTTTTGGACTTACGTTTCAACATCTGTTGATTCCATGATAAGCTCGCTTGGCAGAACACCTTTCCAATATGGCGAAGTATTAGGCCCCGGATACAGGCAAAATATTTATTTGCGTGATATCCCCGGTATGCTTGTTACGCCGTATTACTTTGGCAATCACATTCGTACAAACTCTATTACACGTACCACACAAAACCTAGTAACCGGTGATAATGGATGGGATTCAAATACTTTCCAAGTGCCCGGAACTCCCGGAGGTTCTGCCGCAAGAATGGTTCCTTGGGTAGAATCTCATGACCAATACGGAAACGAAGGTGTTTCAAGAGGTCTTAATGATGCTCAAATTAGAGTTGGCTGGGCACTTATTACTGCCCGTGCAGATACTACACCTCTGTTTTTTGCTCGTCCAGGCTCCGGTTTTGTAAATAATGGGCAAGTATTTATTCCAAATTCTGACGGATCTTATAGTAATGCTTGGGGGCACAGTTCATTCTTCCAAGATCCTGCAATTGTTACTATAAACTGGTTTGCAAACTACTACATTGGTCAACCGGAATACACTTCTACCCATGCCTCGGTTGCTATGATTGAGCGTGGCCCTGCCGGAGCTTTCACAGGCGTAGTATTAGCAAATGCAGGTACAGTAACGCGAGATGTAGATTTCCCAACCCAAATGGTACCGGGTGAATATACTTGTCAGGTGACAGGCCAAATGTACACTGTTGCAAACGGAAGAATTACCGGGCCGGCAATTAGTGGCAGAAGTGTTCTTGTTATTTTTGATGGTGAAAATCTTCCGCCTGTTGTTCATGCATATCCGGAAACATCTGATTTTACTGACGTGGATGGTGTTAATGTTACTTTAACTGCATTGCGCACAGATACTCAGTTCTTCTCTGTAAGTGTAAATGGTACTGTAACTGTTCCTCCTACTGCTTTTGAAAACTTGCAAGAAATCATCATTGGGGCAGGGGCAGAAATCGGTGATGTATTTACTCTCACTTTAACAGGAACAGCCAATGGAGCGGCTATTACTCCACAGACTTTCACCTATACAAAAGTAGCTCCTTCTGAGGAAGATGGAAAAAGGATTGAACTTGTAAGACCTGACTGGGATACAGCCAGAATATGGGCAAGAGACTCAGCGGGCAATTATCTCTTTGCTGATTGGTACACTGCCCCGCTAATGACAAGATGGTATGAATCTTGGGTCTTTACATTCCCATCAGATGTTGATGTTGCCTATGTTATGTTCCACAATGGCGAAGGGGATCAAATGGGATGGTTCCCGGTAAGCGAAAGTAGCCGTATTCAAGGGCTTGTAGTTAGACCAATTCCTACTAGTCCGGATGTTTCTGCATTCCCGGGAACCTCAGACCATAGAGATTCCGCAAGTACTTTTGTAGATCCGGCAGGTATTGACGTCATTTTAATCGCGCTTAATACTACTTCTCAGCAATTTACTTTACGGCGAAATGGTGTCACTGTTGTTCCGTTTACGGACTTTAACAGGGCAGACCAAATTACTATAGGCGCGGGCGCAGAACCCGGCGATATATTTGTTTTAACTGTAACCGGTACGGATGGAGTAACAACCGACACGCAAACCTTTGTATATGTTAAAGGTGAACCCGGTGTTGCAGATCGTATTAGAATTGAATTTGTAACTGACCGCGGCTGGGCCGAAGCAAGGGCTTGGACTTGGGGCGCAGGTGGCAATATCGCTGAACCTCCATGGCCCGGCACAAATAATGAATTTACTTGGGATCCTAATGTTGAAGCTTGGGTATTTGAATTTCCTGTAAACTGGCCTGTTCCAATAAGTATGGTAATAAACAATGGTGTTTATCCCGGTGCGCAGCAAACAGGCGACATTACAGGGATAACCCAAAGTGTCCGCATTTATGACGAAGGCCAAGGCGCAATTCCTACAATTGTACCTATTGTGCCCGATATACCTAACCTTCCGCCGCTTGTTATAGTGGCAGCCGCAAAGGATGCAGCAAATGATTTGATAGGGTTCATTCCCGGAGACAATGCAAGTTCTGTAACAGGTAATGTGACTCTTCCTGATACATTTGAGCGGTTAGAAGTAATGCTCAATGTAACATGGACATCAAGCCACCCTGATATTGCTTGCCCCATAACAGGTACTGTCACCAGACCTGATAGCTCTGTGGGAGATGTCCAAGTGACACTTATTGCAACTTTTGCACATCCCACTAATCCGAATGTAACACTTTCACGGGAATTTGTTATTACAGTCTTGGCACTTCTCGGCGAAGATATAGAACACACTGTAACCTTTGTACTTCGTGGCGGTAATATTAACGGAAACACAGCGGATATTACTGTAGATGTACTTGAAGGCGAAACTCTTGCTTTAGGAGATGTCCCGGCAGACCCGGAGTTGGAAGGCTACGTGTTCCTTGGCTGGACACCGGGAGTGATCGCCGAAAGTGATATTATCACAGATGAGGATCTGGTAGATCCGGTGGCTGTTGTGATTAATGCACCAACAACTTTTAGTGCTGTATGGCTGGACGAAGTTCTTGCGCCTACAGAGCAAGTTGTAACCTTAAATGCTAACGGTGGTACTTTTGCTGATGGCACAGCCACTCGTCAAGTAACACTGGCTATCACAGGAAACACTTATGCTACACTTTATCAAGCTGCAAACCTTCCTACCGGGACAGATTATGATTTTACAGGTTGGTTTACTGCATCAACAGGCGGCACACCGGTTTTAGCAACTACTCCGGTTACTGCGCCTGCAACTCGTACGCTGTATGCTCAATGGGAGCCTATCGAAAACGAGGATAATAATAACGATGGAAGTGGAAATGTGCAACCTCCGATACAGCCACCTACAATATCTTTCCCTGCACCTCCTCATTCTCCGGGGGTTACACACGGCCATGCTGTTAGACATTCCAGGGCAGCACGTACTGGTAATATTCGCAGACCCGGGCAAGCAACAGCCGGAAACCAAGCTGACCGGGATGATCAAGGTAGCCAAGCTGAAGTACAGCTTGAAATCCCTGCTAACGATGGTCAAGTGACTGTACAAGTAACAGTTTTGCAAAACCAAGCCACTTTGCAGTTGCCTTTTTCTACAGTTCGCGAACTTACCGGCACAGACTTAGATGGCATTGTATCTTTTGACTTAACAAGCCTAACCAATGTAACTGCTGCAACTCTACCTAGAGAAGCCTTACGATTCATAACGGCTACGGGATTTGGGTTAGAAATACTTCTGCCTCAAGCTATAATTACGCTTGATACACATGCCTTACACTCTTTAAACCAACAAGCTATAGCGGATGAAGTTACAATTTTCATCAACTTCGAGCCTACGTCAGAATTGAGTGTAATGCTACGGATATATTTGATTTCAGGTGGGCGATTAATTAATCTGCTTGAGGGCGAAATTATTGTAACAGTTTACTTTGACGGCTCATTCCCCGTAGAAGTGTGGTTTTTGGATGAAAATTATTACAGATTGATGCCAATACAAGCTATGTATAATTCAGAGCTTAGCATTGTAACAATTGTCACCGGCAGAGTAGATGGACTTTTTATCATATCCTCAACGGTAGATATTCCGGGTGGAGCAGGCGCAATTACGCCACCGCAAGCAAATGCTGTTGCCACTCTGCAAATGACTATTGGAAGCATCGGTTATATTCGTGAAGATGGAACCACAGGTTTCCTCGAAACCGCACCTTTTATTGCAGATGATCGTACCATGGTGCCTTTACGCTTTATTATTGAGAGCTTTAGTGCTATGGATACAACAATTGACTGGATAGAAGAAACCCGTACAGTACAATTATTGGCAAATGGAGAATTGTTTACATTGACTGTAGATATGCCTCTTCCTGATGGGATGGGTACGCCTGTAATTGTATATGGCCGTACATTTGTACCATTACGTTTTATCATGGAAGCTTTGGGCGCAGATGTTATCTGGGATAGCGAAACTCAAACAATTACAATTATTCAGTAAGGTTTTTAGCACGCTATAAGGGCGGTTGCTAATCCGGAAATGAGGAGCAACTGCCCTTTTGTGATTGAGAGGAAATGTTTGATGCTATACCCAATGAAGAATGTCAATTTGCCGGATTTCATACAAGAGAGGATGATACTCTTGGATTACTTAAATCTGGTTTCTAAGTATGAATATGCAAAATAATAAGAAATTGAGGGATCATTATGACAAGAGATGAATTTGATGAATTAATAAAAAAGTATGTAAGAAAAAAAGTTTGAAACATTTACATATATAACCAATTATGATAATGTACGTATAGTAGTTAAATTTGAAAAGAGTTTGTGTATGCAATTACTTTAAAGGCTTCAATGTGTCAGAGGGGGATATGTATTAAAAAATCTATGTGGGAGGATATTATTATGAAAAAAATCAAAATATTTTTAATGTTATTATTTACTTTTGTGTTATTAATAGGGTTCAATGTTTCAGTCATTGCCGGCGAAGTTTATGCTGATCATGTAGCTCAGTTACGTGAGTTGATTATTACATTGACAGAGCAAAGACAAGAATACAGTACTTCTTATGAACATCTATCGCCACTTTATATAGGGACAGAATCAGATCTTTTACGTGAATTAATGGATATCACAATTGAAGCCGGAACTATCCTGGACAATACAAGAGGTTATAGTAGTGGAGTACCCATTGTTATATCTGGATTTGCTGAGCCTTGTTATATTAGGGATACATTTCTTATTGGGTTTTCAAATGAAAGATATTTAGAGTTACTTGACTTAATAATAGACTTTACTGGGATACCTGAAGAAATGATAGAAATAATGGTCATGGGTATTATTTCTACTGATCCAACGGTTGGTCAACCTATTGATTTTGATTTGCCTCATACAAATGAAGCTTTACCAAGAAATCTTTCTATCCCTATAGGTACAAGGCTAATGTATTGGGATGCCGGTTCTTCAAGATTTATTTTAATGGGCACTTTGGGTCATCCAAGAGATTCTTCAGGAAGAACCGCATTTGGAACAAGCCATGGATGGGTACCAAGAGGCGTAAACGTATTTGCGGCTTCCGGTGCCCACAATGGACGTCAATTGGGCATTGTAGCTAATTCTGTTTTTGATCCTGCTGCGGGAATAGATGTAAGCTATATCAGGTTTGAATTTGGTACTATTCAGACATCAGCTGCCGGTATGAATATTACAAGTTTTTTTGGAAGTACGGGGTCTGGTTTTCCACAACGACAGGTAACAGTAATCGGGTCAGGAGGAAATCTTCGTGGAAATTTGATTGGACTGTCGTCGACATTTGATATTGACACTCCAAATGGTGTACGTAGGCACAACAATATGATATCGGCCAATATGGCAACACAGGGGGGAGATAGTGGGGCAGCCTTGATACAAGATGGTGGCATAGTCTTGGGCACACTTGTTGCCGGTAATGGTGTTAATTTATCTATTTATAGTCAAGCACCGAGATATCAGCATGTAAGGTAATTTGGTTATAATTATTATACACATCACATTTTAATACATGACCCGTCTAAAATTCAAATTAAACTACTATGAATGAAAAAAGAAATACATTCTTAATTCAAAATTTTAAAAGTTAGAAGCTGTATCCAAAAATATCTCAAATTTTGTAACCTAACGAAATTATTAAACATGTAAACCCAACAAATCACCAAAAAAAGAAATAATAAAAACAAACAAGCTGCAAGCTTTTATATTAACAAGGTTTGCGGCTTGTTATTTGTTAATCACAATCTTCCAAGTTCTTGGATTGTAAAACCTGTAGCTTCTGCAATAATATCTAAAGAGGTGTTCATTTTCAGCAGATTTTTTGCTATTTCTAGTTTGGCTTTAATTTCTCCTTGGGAAATGCCTTGGGAAATCCCTTGGGAAATCCCTTTAGCAATCCCTTGAGAAATTCCTTTAGCAATCAATTCTTCTTTCTCAATCTTAGCATATTCAATAACATCACACAGCATTTTATCCACCTCCTGAATCTGATTGTCACTTAACAGCTTTTGAATATCATCGCTATTGTTATAACCATAGGCTATATCCATTATCTTGATACATAGGCTTAATATACGCTTTTCTTCATTATCGAATGTGCTAATACAATCCAAATTATCCCTAATACTGCTGTAAAACTCTAAATCATTTTTTGTTTTTTCCAGCATCAGTATCAACCCTAATAACTTGGATGAAAAATTCTTTAGTGTATTATCATCATAGCCTTTGGCATTAACTAACATGTACTTGAAATTTAGTACATAATCTCCAAATGCTTCATAGTCGGAAAACATGTCCTTGATGCTAACAGGTACTGTCCATGTATCTTTACCGCTAAAGAATATGATGGGGAATACTACCGGAAATTTAAAATCCTTATTGTCACGTTCGTTTACATCTGCATGATTGTAGTAATGCCTTAGAATTTCTACAATGTAAAGCAATAACCTGTAAGGCATCCTGTAATCAACGTTGCTTTGCAATTCCGGTAGAATATAAAATATTACTGTCCTGCCATTTAAAGTTGCTTCATATACTATATCTGCTTCTTTCTCAGAAAAATCCTGTAAAATAAAGCTGTTGTTAGTTTTAGTAATGCTATCCTCGTCTAAC